>Ga0207076_1169_pt1 | contig 15327 bp, 13 predicted proteins | sample Alteio_BWMinHeat_62_FD_153568 | JGI IMG/M metagenome (GOLD analysis project Ga0207076, IMG submission 153568) | Enriched cells from forest soil in Barre Woods Harvard Forest LTER site, Petersham, Massachusetts, United States -... | ecosystem: Environmental > Terrestrial > Soil > Temperate forest >... | reverse complement strand
CGCTGACTTAAAAGAATAGACCGGCAATTGATAGCAATGCGCATAAATTTCTATTTGGTAGGGGCCGACCTTGTGTCGGCCCGAAAGAATGGGACAATTCTTAGAAAGGGCCGACACAAGGTCAGCCCCTACGCATTATAGCCTTTAGATTTAAGGAATCCTTCTACCACCTGAAACACATAATCCATTTGAGCTATATCCACGTCCTGATGGCAGCCGATATGAGTGCCATGATCGGAGCAATATTCCGATTGAGGAAAATCACCTAATTTGTGCCCCATGAACTGATAAGATTCCGTCTGGGTAGGGATAGAATAGAATAAGTTCCGTGAATCAATGCCTTCTCTTTCTAAATAAGTCACAAATTCATCTTTGGTAAAATTCAAGCCGTCTTTAAGGACCATAGAAAATGCGTGCGGGCCTAAAACTTCGTGGGCTTCTTCTTTAAGGCACCAAAAATATTTATGGAATTTGGCAAAAGCTTTAATCAAATGACGGACATTGGCGCGCCGCTTTTCCAGGATATCATGAAAAATTTCAATATTTCCCAAGCCCACGGCCGCTTCGATTTCATTCATCTTGGCGGAAAACCCTATGCGCTTGAATTGAAATTTACCGTCGATCCCATGATTGCGCAAGGAGCGCGCTGCCTCAGCCATACGCTCATTGTTGGTAATCAGCATTCCTCCTTCAATGGTTGTCACGATATGGGCCGCGTACAATGAAAAACAAGCCATATCGCCAATGGCACCTATTTTTTTGCCCTTATATTCAGCCCCATGGGCTTCGGCAGCATCTTCAATGACATATAATTTATGTTTTCGAGCAATGCCCATGATCTCATCCATGGCTGCAGGCTTACCCATCAAGTGTACCGGCATAATGGCGCGCGTGCGGGGTGTTATTGCTTGTTCAATTTTCTTAGGGTCGATATTGAGAGTTTCACGCTCAACATCAACGAAGACAGGGGTGAAACCTGCCTGTAAAACCGCGTTACCTGTGGCCACAAAGGTCAGGGCTGGAATAATGATCTCATCCCTACGCTGGGCCCCGAAATCATAGAGCACGGCACAGGCAATGGCATCAGCATCCGTACCACTGGAAACCGCAATGCCGTATTTGACACCAAAAAGTGCCGCAAATTTTTCCTCAAATTCTTTGACGTATCTGCCTTTGGTCAGCCAACGGCGTTCAATGGCCTCATCGATCAATTTCTTGGCCTTAGGAGTGATCGACACCGTCCCAAAAGGGACCTTATATCCGGATTTTTTTGCTTCCTGTCCATCGGTGATAGCTGTTATTTTGTTAAAACTCATAAATTTTCCTCTTAATGCGTAAGGTTTTTGCCTGCTAAAGCCATGTCCCCAGGTTGGCATTACTTCCCACGTAACTCTTTTAAATGTTCCTGCGCCCAGGAATAACGTTCCGGGGTACCGATATCGATAAAACAATTTTCCACTTCAAAAGCATAAAAGCCTTTGCCCACTACATGCGGAAAGAAGTCATATTCAATTGAAAATTTAGATGGGGTTTCCACCAATGAAAATGCATGGCGATCAAAACAATAGGTGCCGGTATTAATGAACGCTTCTTGGGCCACTGCTTGTTTTTCTTTAAAAGCGTCGATGGTGCCGTTTGAAGCGATTTCGATTGTCCCATAGTCACGGGCGTCCGGCATCAGGGTCACCGCCAATGTAGCTTTAGCCTTATGTTTTTGATGAAAAGCGATCAGGCGATTGTAATCAATCACGCAAAAGCAATCCCCGTTCATCGCCAAGAAATTCTCTGTCTTAACGTGAGAACTCCCTTGCTTGATAGCTCCCCCTGTCCCTAACGGAGAATCTTCCCTGGAAAAAATAATTTCTCGGTCGTGGTATCTATTTTTAAAATGGGCTTCCACTTCGTCGCTGCCATGGCCGACGCATAAAATAAACCGCTTCCCACCCTGCGAAGCAATATAATCAATCAATATTTCCAAAAACGGACGGTCACCAATTTTAGCTAAAACTTTCTGGGAATCGCCGGTAACAGATTTAAGGCGTTTCCCCAAACCGCCGGCGAGGATGACAACATCTGGGAACATATTTATTTAATCAGGCCGCTGTCGGGTTGATAAAAAATGATCTGGCTGCCTAAATTCTCGAATTTGAAGGGAACTTCCAAAAGACTTTTAAGTGCCTGGCGGATTTTAGCTTGCCGGGAAGGTTCTGCAAATAACAATACGAAACCACCTCCACCTGCCCCCAGCAATTTACCGCCCACTGCCCCTGCCTTGATCGCTGTGGTGTACAAATCATCGATGTGCGTACTGGATATTTTGTCTGACAAGGTGCGTTTGAGTTTCCAGCTTTCATCAAGCAGATGGCCGAATTTTAACAAGTCATTCCCGTTTAAAACTTTTACTGCCTCATGCACCATTTCATGCATACGGGCCAACTCTAATTTTTTTTGTGGTATATTCTCGATTTGTGTCTTGGCGATCGAAGAAGCGATCCTGGAAAACCCTGTAAAAAAAAGCATTAAGTGGTCCTGCAGGAGATTCAACTTGACTGTCGGGATAGTCAGCGGTTGTACGCGTAAATGATTGGTGCCGCCAAATTCAATCAAGTTAAAACCGCCGTAAGCTGCCAGGGTTTGGTCCTGACACCCGACGTTTTCCTTGATCATGACCTGTTCCACATGGATCGCTTCACGGGCCAATCTTTCCTTGGTGACCATCTGGCCTTTGAGCGCATACAAGCCATTAAGCAATCCCACGGTAAAAGAAGAACTTGACCCTAGTCCTGTACGTGCCGGCAAATCTCCGTCATGGTGGATTTCAACGCCTTCATGGATTTTCAAAAAACGTAAAACTTCACGCACCGACGGATGGTCAATCTCGTCAATAGACTCACGCACATGTTCCATCTTGGAATAAATAATGCGTGATTTGTGTTCAAAAAATGGCGGCAGGTAGCGGCAGCTGATATAACAATATTTATCAATGGTGGTGGCCAAAACAGCCCCGTTGTGGTCTTCAAACCAGCCATTATAATCAGTGCCTCCGCCAAAAAAAGACACGCGAAAAGGGGTACGGGAAATAATCATAAAATTTACGTACGGGCGGGTTTCAAACCCGCCTCTTCTAAAATTTTTCGTTTTAATTTGATCTTGGTGGATTTAATCGTCTGATCTACGGCTGCCTGACCGAACTTTTCTTTTAAAAGCCCTAAGAATTTAGGATTAGTATGATATTTCATCCAAGCCTCATCCCTGAAGGCCAGGACTTGCTCGGCGGTCAAATACTTGGTCGGCAAAGGCTGGCCCTCATAAGAGTGTTGTGAAAAACCCTCATAGCTTGAAGGTAATTTCCATCCCTCTTTCTTGGCAATACCATATAAAGGACTGCCCGGATAAGCCATGGCCGAATAAAAATTAGCTTCCTCGGTGTTCATTTCAATGGCCAAATCCAGGGTCATCTGCATACTCTCTAAATCATCCTCGGGAAGGCCAAAAATATAATTACCGATGACATTAATGCCATGCTCACGGATTTTTCCGACCACCGCACGGATATCTATGTCTTCAAAACGGCCCTTAGTCACGTCTTTACGTACCCGGGTGTTTCCGCTTTCAATCCCCAAGGCCAGCCAATTGACGCCTGCTTTTTTTAACGTGGCCAAATAGTGGTCCTTGACCGTATCTACCCTGGAATAGCACCAGATGTTAAATTTATAGCCCCGCTGAATGATCAATTCACAAAGTTTAAGAAAATGGTTCGCGTTAAGCACAAAAAGCTCGTCGGCAATCTTAATATTGGTGATGCCCTGGGAGGCAAAATAATCAAATTCCTTGATGATATGCTCTGGTTCCCAATAACGAAATACGGCTGAACCATCGGAATATTCATTTTCCTGACGGTTGATGATATTGATCATACAGAAAGAACATTTCATAGGGCAACCCAAGGACGTGTACAAGGCTGCGAAAGGCTGACGATCGGAATTATTAGGATAAGCATGCCACAAGGCAGTACGGTAATTTTTAACAGGCAGTAAGTCCCAGGCAATGCCTGGAAGCTCTCGGGGCAAATCGCTCTTCGCCACAATGGGGGAAGGTTTATTTAAAACAATACCCCCTGCCAAACGGAAACCCAGGCCATCCACTTGGTCTAAATTATCTTTTAAATTAGTCTTCAATAAGTTAGAAATGGTATAAACGCCTTCATTTTGGCAGACAAAATCAATGGCAAGGTGGTGCTCTAAAACCTCACGCGGTAAAGCAGCGATATGCCCGCCGACAAAAAGGATTTTAGCTTCAGGGGACAATTTCTTGACCGCGTCTGCCAGGGTAGTTGCTCCAGCCATGTTCTGGGAGCTGGCCGAAGGCTGTTGTCCATAAACAACAAAACAGACCAGGCGCGCATGAGAGTCCGCAATTTGTTGGGCGGATTGTTCTTCATCAAGATGCAGTGCTTCGCAATCGATGATATTGACTGAAAAGCCTTTAATGCGGCAATGGCTCGCCAACATGCCTGCCCAAATCGGAGGCTCGATCGCTGAAAATTCTTGGGCAAGGTCCTGATAAATCTTTTTAGACGCATTAGCGTGGACAAACAAAACATCGAGTTGTTTCATGGACACCCTTAAATATTAGCAAATTGATTGCGTTTAATGACCTGATAACCTTTGATCAATTCCTGCAGGCCTTTTTGCAGGGAAACATCCGGTTTGAACCCTGTCTTTTCAATTTTCTCATTACTGACAATATAATCGCGCTTATCAGGGTCTTCACCGATGGTGGCCTCCACAAAATAAAAATCAGGCACCAGTTTTTTGATCTCCTGGCACAATTGCAGCTTGGTCAGGTTAGCGTCGCTTAAACCGACATTATAGGGTTGGTTCTTCATCTTGTCAAAATTATTCAACGCATGGATGAAGGCCTTGGAAATGTCCCTGACATGGATATAATTACGGTTAAAATGGGCTTCAAAGAGGATCACAAACTTATCGTATACTGCGCGATAGGTAAAATCATTGACTAATAAGTCCAGGCGCATGCGCGGCGAAATCCCAAAGGCTGTGGCCAAGCGCAAGGTTATCCCTCCCCCGGAATCGAGGATAGCATTTTCTGCATCCACCTTTAATTTGCCGTATAAAGAAATGGGCCGTAAGGGTGTTGTTTCCGTGCAATGCTTACCCTTTTCGCCAACCCCATAGCCGCTATTGGTGGTCGGAAAAATCACCATTTGGTCTTTGCTGCGCAGTTCCAGGATCATTTTAACCGCGTCGAGAAGGATCGCCTGTGCTGCCATAGGTTCTTTAGCGCATAAAGGAGCACCGGTCAAGCAAGCCAAGGGAAAAATAGCGTCCGCATCCTTCATGAGCCGGGTCATCAAATTTTTGTCCCGCGTGTCCCCGCGGATAATGGTCAATTGATCGTGATAACAAACATCCAAAAGGGAAGACTGATTATACATAAAATTATCCAAAGCAACCACCTCATGCCCTTCGGACAACAACCGCGGCACCAAAACCGCCCCAATATACCCCGCCCCACCAGTCACTAAAATTTTCATACTATCCCTTTCTTCTTATTTGTGGACATACCACTGATACGTCTTTTCAATGCCTTCTTCTAAAGCAACCTTGGGCTTCCAGCCTAATTTGCGGATACGGGTATTGTCCATGAGTTTGCGCAAGGCACCGTCAGGTTTGGTGGTATCAAATTTAATTTTGCCCTTATAACCGCTTATGCTTTTAATCATACCCGCTAATTGCTTGATTGTAATATCATACCCGCTGCCGACATTAATCAGCTCTGCCCCCTCATACTTTTCCATCAAAAACAGGCAGGCACTGACAAAATCATCCACATATAAAAATTCACGGCGAGGACGTCCTGAACCCCAGACAATGACCTCTTTAGCATTTTCTTTGACAGCCTTATGAAATTTAGCAATCAAAGCGCCTAAAACATGGGCTGTTTCCATATTTGTATCACTGCCCGGCCCATAAAGCGTTGCAGGTACGGCAGCAATCGCGTTAAAACCGTATTGGGTCTTGTACGCCTGGCAGATCTGGGTGCCGGCTATTTTAGCGACCGCGTAGCTTGCACTTGTTTCTTCAAGCGGCCCCGTCAACAAAGATGATTCCTTAATCGGCTGCTTGGCCAATTTAGGATAAACACAAGAGCTGGAAAAATATAACAATTTCCTGACCCCCCAACGACGGGAAGCATCCATAATAAGATTTTGGGACTGGGTATTTTCATAAATAAATTCCGCCGGAAATTTTTGATTGGCTGCGATACCGCCTGAACGCAAGGAGCCTAGGAAGATGTGCGTTGGTTTAAATTTCTTGAAAAGACTTTCCACCTTCGATTGATCTAATACATTGATGCGGTCTTGGGTGTTAGAAAGAACCTGATCAAAGCCCTCTGCCTGAAAATACTTTTTAAGGGAATTTTCAATGCTGTCATTATGTCCGACAATAAGGATCCTGGAATCTCGACGCATGAGTTTAGTGCTGTGACGGGGTCGTAAACATCCGTTTGGCGTAATATTCTTCGTTATAAAAGTTACCATGCTCGATAACAAGTGTCGATTTGCCGTCCGTGCGGGTCAATGCATGCTGATAGGCCGGGAATATTTCCTCGGCAGAATTAAGCTCAACAATTTCAATCCAACTAAATAATTCACGCATGGCTTTTGCATAATTCCCGATATGCTGATGCCCGGGATGTACTGGCGCATCAGGGCCTGTGGCCACACGGATAATGACCTTAAGCGGCCATTTGCCGCCGGAAATCGCAGGGATTTTATCAAGCATATTGGCCATGTCCCCCGTGGCCAATAATAAAAAATTCTGCCTGGGATAAACTGAAATGGGCACATAACCTGACAAGGCCAACCCAATGGTAAATTGCATCTGAAAACTTTCATTGATCGGCATTTCCAAAAGCCGGTCTTTAGGGCAGTCCCGTAGGGTTTGATACATAAATGTTCCAGGCCCAGCGACTGTTTGCCCCACAAACATCACTTGAGGCTGCCCTGCCAGCCATTCCATGGTCCGTTTTAATTCATCGAAATATTTTAGTTGTGTTGTTGTAGACATATTAGAATTTGATCAGTTTGCCAAGGCCGGAATGCGGATAGCCATTGGTATATTTAAAATAAATTATTTTATTTTCGTATTTTGTGCCTTTAAACCATGGCTCTTGACTTCCCCACGTGGCCCTGGTATCGGTCATGACGCTGACCCCATTATCGCAAACAATGAAGGTGGCCGGTAAATCAAAATTATGCACGTATTTAACAGCTTCATGAAAAATGCCTGTTTCCGCGGACATGTCCCCGCAAAATAAAAATGCCCTGCCCTTTTTATTCTGATTTCTCAAACCCCAAGCCACCCCAGCTGCTGTCCCCATAAGGCTTCCAACGATCCCGGAACAAAGCACCTTATATTTAGGGAAACACAGCGAAATGCTTTTCCCTTCAAGAATGGCCTGTTTTAGTTCCTCACGCGGAACACCTTTTAAAAGGGCCAGCTCATGAGAATCCCAGAAACCAAAAATATAATCATTCTCATTGATTTGAAAGTCTTTAAAAATCTTGATTAAAGCATCTTCACGGCCAGAGCGTAAATGCACCGGAGCACGGATGACACCTGTCGCAAAGACGTCTGCGATTTCCTTTTCAAAAGCTATAATTTCGTCTTTAGTGACCATGTTAATTCCTCGCAAACCAATTCATCGTATGACTAATACCCTCTTCTAAATTGATCTTTGGTTCCCACCCTAATTCTTTACGCGCAAGGGAAATATCTGGACACCGCTGTTTAGGATCATCCTGTGGCAGGGGCTGATAAATGATTTTAGCTTTGGGATTATACTTCTTTCTTATAAGTTCTGCAAACTCTAAAATAGTAAATTCTCTAGGGTTGCCGATATTGACCGGCCCGGAAATCTTGGACAAAAGCAACTTGGTGATGCCGTCCACCAAATCAACTACGTAACAAAAAGAACGTGTTTGAGTGCCTTTACCATAAACGGTCAATGGTTGATTATTTAAAATCTGGTCGATAAAATTAGGGACCACCCGGCCATCCTTGATTTGCATGCGGGGGCCATAGGTGTTAAAAATGCGTACCACCTTGACATCCATTTTATAAACACGCTTATAGGCAAAAATAGCAGCTTCGGCGTAACGCTTGGCCTCGTCATAAATACTACGCGGCCCATTGGGATTGACATTGCCCCAGTAGGCTTCCTTTTGGGGATGGACCAAAGGGTCCCCGTAAACTTCCGACGTGGATGCCATTAAAAAAACTGCTTTTTTAAGGCGGGCGATTTCTAACAAATTATGCGTGCCATAACTGCCCACCAGCATGGTCGCAATGGGGTGCTTCATATAATCAACGGGAGAAGCAGGTGAGGCGAAATGCATTACGTAATGGACCACACCCTCCACCTTAAAAGGTTTAGAAACATCCTGCTTTAAAAACTTAAAATCTTTATTTGCCTTCAAATGCGCCACGTTACGCAATGAACCTGTAATCAAATTATCCACCGCGATCACTTTAAAACCGTGGCCAATGAACCAGTCGCATAAATGGCTCCCCAAAAAACCTGCCCCGCCGCTAATTAATACCACTTTCTTAGACATATAAAAACCTTTCTATTTTTGCTTACAAAGACTTCCCTCTGCCTGTTCCAAAATATTCGAAACCAATGTCCCGCAAATGCACTGCGTCTAAGAAATTGCGGCCATCGAATATCACGGTTTGAGCCATGGCATCGCGGATTTGTATAAAATCAATTTCTTTAAATTCCGGCCACTCGGTCAAAAGCAAAAGACAGTCACATCCTTCAGCCACTGTATAGGCATTATTACAAAATGTTGCTCCGCGAAGGACTTTCTTCGCATTATCTAAAGCCTTAGGATCATAAACCCTTATTTTGGCACCTTCGGCCTGCAGGAGTTGAATGATCTCCAACGATGCAGCATTACGTATATCATCGGTGTTTGGCTTAAAAGCCAGGCCCCAGACGCCGATGGTCTTGTCCTTGATATTCCACAATTTCTCTTCGATTAAACGCACAAACCAGTGGCGCTGCCCATCGTTGATACGCCGCACCTCTTTTAATAGAGAAAAGTCATAACCGCTTTTTTCACTCAAACGGATAAACGCATCCACATCTTTGGGAAAGCAGGACCCTCCGTAACCAACACCGGCATCTAAAAACTGGCGGCCAATGCGCCTGTCCAGTCCCATGCCTTCAGCCACCTTAAGCACATCCGCGCCCACCCGGTCACAAATCTGGGCGACCGCATTAATAAAAGAAATTTTCGTCGCTAAAAATGAATTGGAGGCATGCTTGATCATTTCTGCCGAAGCAATATTAGTCACCAGGATTTTTGGTTTAAGCGGCTTATAAATTTCTCTTAAAAGCTGTTCTGCTTTTTTTGACTCTACCCCGATCACAATGCGGTCAGGGTTCATAAAATCATATACCGCGCTTCCTTCTTTAAGAAATTCAGGGTTGGAAGCCACATCAAAATCGAGCAAAATCTTATTACCACTCTTATATTTTTTAGCTAAATTCAAATGGATGGTCCGCCTGATCTTTTTGCCGGTCTCTGCCGGTACCGTTGATTTCTCGACGATCAGTTTATAGGAATCCATGTGCTGGGCGATTTGGCGTGCGACATTCTCCACAAAGGTCAAATCCGCGTCCCCATTGGATTTAGGAGGGGTCGGGACAGCTAAAAAAATCACCTGGGATTTTTTAGTCGCCTCACCGATGGACCCTGTAAAGGAAAGCCGTTTTTTGGCCACGTTTATTTTCATCAGCTCAAGCAGTCCAGGCTCATAGATAGGAAGACGCCCCTTTTTTAAAGTCTTGATTTTCTCAAGGTTATTATCCACGCAAATCACATGATGCCCGATATTGGCCAGACAAACCCCTGACACCAATCCCACATAACCTGAACCTATAATAGCAATCTTCATTGTTTTACCCCTATGTAGTCATTGTCATTCCAGCCTATTATTAATATGTCATTCCCGCGCAAGCGGGAATCCATAACAAAATTAATTCTGTGCTCCCGGCCTGGGCCGATTGTAGGTAGAGCTAAGCAGGTTCAACTTCATATTAGGCATCGCCTTTAGACGGAAAAGAACAAAGAAGGTTGACCCATGCCCTTGCTGTTGATCAAGAGACAGCTCCATTTCCCATTCATGCATGTCCCGGGTCAAGATATAAGAATTCTCCGCACCAGAGCTGAGGCCCACCGTTGGTTTACTTACCTGAAAGCGGTTATAAATACTAAACGCCCATTTAGGGTTAATGCGATAACTTAATTGAGTGGTCATCTGTTGGCCCTGATGGTGGGCATATAAACTCCCCACATCAAAAGCCCAGCCTTTAAAATGGACCCCGCTGTCAAAATTGATGAAATCAAAATGCCCTGCGTGAAAGTCATACTCATCGGTGTTATGGAAGGTCAGCCAGTTGGTGGGGTCAAAATCAATTTGGGCATCATACGGATTGAATCCCCGGTGGCCGGTTGTCCCTTTGAGGCCAAAATTGGTCGTGACCAGGGCCCTTAACAGGTCAACGATTTGGTCATTGCGTTTGGTCTGTAATTTATTTTCCAGGCCAAATTCAAATTGATGGATCCTGTATAAATTATCAATGCCATCAAATTGATTAAGCCGGGACGACGGAAAAGTAGGCCTGGCCTGGTACAAATACGTAATTGTCGGGGTGATGACATGGCGCAAGCCATTGATATTCAATCCCGCAAAATCCGTTTGATAATCCCAAAGCCTGTAAAACTTGGTGCTCATGTCCAAACTGCCCCGGAACATGCCGCGGATGATGTTCCGTTGGGACAGGTCAGCGGTGCGGCTGTAATAGGTATTTTCCCCTCCCAGATGCGGATTAAATTCAATAAACCCGACTTTAAAAGGATGTGAAATATCATTGTTAGAATCAAAACGCAGGGTCTTCTCATTAAATGTCTTGGGATAATTCTGATAAGATAAATTTGACAATGTATTAGTGCTTTTAGCATAAAAACCGCTGGTACCGATTTGTTGATTGTTAAGGGTGTACGTGACCTCGGGCAGACGTTCGATGCCGCGTATGGGACGATTTTCACGGCTGGTGTCGATATGAAAAGTCAGTGTGCCGTGAGGCATGGCACGCGTTAATAAAAAGTAAGTATTCAAGTTGGTATTTTGGGCGTCCTGGCGATATTCCCGGGGGAAGTATGTTTTCAAAAACCTGTTATGAGCAATATCATAATCGTGGATTTTATAATACTGCCAAACAGCGTCGGTACTATCATCAATTTTCCATCGATGACGCCATAAAATACGGTACAGCTCATGGTGGGTGGTGGGCCCTTTTTTGACCCCTTGGCTGTTGTACAAATTCCATAAATGACTGCTGGCAATTAAATTTTCATCCGTATAGTAGGCACTCACAAGGCCGCTGCCGAAATTGGGAGTATCGTATTTAACATCAAACCCTTCTCCCAAGCCTGTACGCTCACGGGTGTCTAAGTGTAAACTTAATTTCGCTTGGGAGTTGAGTTGAAGGCGCGCGGTGGTCAATAAAAACAAACCGAAATCTTTACTTTGGCCTGGCACAAAGGTAAAAATTGAACGGTTTTTAAGGTCCTGCACATAATAAGGCATATACATCACCGGCACCTTGCCTAAATAAATCTTCATGCCATGGATAACGGCCTTATCTTTCTGGTAAATATCCATGCGGTGGGCACCCATACGAAAATGCGGCTCATCCAAATCGCAGGTGGTCAAGTAACCTTCATCCATGGCCATATGATTTTCAGAGACCTTTTCAATCTTTTGGCCCTTGATCTGGTAAGGATCAGTGTACACCCGTGCGTCGCGAAATTCCCCGGTGTGTTCGTTAAAATTATACGTAAGTCCCTGGGCCAGGACTTGCTCCTGGGGCGTATCCAAATAAACATCACCTTGGGCCACGGCTTGTTGGATGCTGCGGTCTAATTGCAATTGATCGCAATCCAATTCCTGGTCCTTGCTCGTGACCACGACGTTACCTTTGGCATCAGCTTTATTATCTACGGAAGAAAAACTCACCTGGTCCGCCTGCAATTGGACTTGTGAAGTGCCCTTGAGGTCTTGTTTCTTAAATTGGCTTTTAAGGTTAGGCATCGGTAATTTTGTGGCACGAGCTTCCTGCGTCAACAATAAAAAAGAGCCGCTCGCCCAAAGACCGACTGCGATCCCAACAATGAAGAATCTACTTTTGCGCATTCGTCACCAATACATAAGCACCGATAATTCCGGCATCATCTTTAAATTTGGCGCGCTTGAGTTTAAACGCTGCCCCCTGCACACTCATGGCCCTTTGGCGGACGGTATCGGTGACCGTCTTAAATAAAAATTTCTCATTATGGGAAATGCCCCCGCCAATAATGATCAGGCGGGGATTCAATAAATTGACAATACCAACGAGTCCATTGCCGATGTGATGGGCAGCCAGTTTCCAGAAATGTAGGGCTTTTTTATTTCTCTTTTTGGCCAGGGCATACATTATCTCAGTGGTCATGCAGGGCTTTCCCATGACACGTGAAGCCAGGGCAAACAAAGCGCGGTTGCCCACATAGGTTTCAAAACATCCAAAGCCGCCGCAATTGCATTTGGGGCCATGCTCGTTAAGCGGCATATGCCCTAATTCACCTGCGGCATTGTCCTGGCCGCGATAAAGCTCACCATTTAAAATTAAACCTGCCCCCACCCCTGTGCCTAAGGTCAGGCAAACTAAATTCCGGACACCTTTACCGGCACCGAATTTGGATTCTGCCAAAGTAATTATTTTGACATCATTATCGACAAAAACAGGAAGTTTGAGTCTCTTTTGAAGAATAGATTTTAAATGGACCGCTCGCCAGCCCGGGATATTAGGCAAAAACCGCACAATCCCCTTTTCATAATCAATGAGTCCAGGCAATCCAATGCCCACCCCGGCAATGTGTTGATTGCTTAAACCAGCAGTGATGATGCTGGCCTCGATTTCGCGGGCTAAAGCCTCAATCAATTTGATTCGGCTAGAAGCAAAAGGCTTTGTAGCAAAACTATTTCTGACAATTACTTGTCCCGAAGGTCCAACGACCCCCAATTTGATATTGGTGCCGCCAACATCCACACCAACGACATACTGCTTCATTAAAATCCTTGCTTTATAGAGATTGGGGAGATTAAGAAAATTCCCTCTGTCATTCCCGCATATTTTAAGCGCGAATCCAGATTTTGCCTATTAATTCTTAATATTAAATTATTTTAACTTAAAAAAGGCGGGCCTTCAATAGCTCTTTTAAATCAATTCAATGGAAGGATTCTAATTCTACTTTTGGTATCATCCAAAACTATCAATGCCCCTTTTTCATGCAAACCTCAAAGGCTGCTCAATTTCTTCCACGCGCCAAGCTGCATAGACTAGAGCTTCATGGATATCTTCTTCTTCTAGATATGGATAAGCTTGTAAAATTTCCTTGGTGTTTTTACCAGCAGCTAAAAGTCCGACAATAGTCCCCACCGTCACCCTAAGACCCCGAATACACGGTTTGCCTCCCATGACCTGAGAATCAAAAGTGATGCGCTTTAATGCGTTCATAAAAACCTCCTAAGTTTATATATTTATTATTTTACCCCACTCCTTGAGAATTACCAACGCTTTCTTCAATCCCCAAAAACACCTTAAGATCATTCATTGGCTGGATATTGATAATAACCGGTGTAAATCCAGGAGCATTTTGCAGCTGGGCAAGCATAGCAGGGCTGATATGGAATTGAATGCCACTACTGCCATTCCCATTTCCCCTACTGTCATTCCCGCGCAAGCGAGAATCCATTACTTTAGTCTGCAAATGCATATTCGCAGGAGTTAAGTCAATACCACCTCGCATGGCCTTATCCCCATTCCCTTTTCTGTCGTTCCTGCGACCTGCTTGGCCGGCAGGCAGAAAGTGGAAATCTGTGCGCAATAATTTTGTATTTCTTAAAACCGTCGCCAAAGATATTCTTTTACTAATCTTACTGCTCATCGCCTGATTAGCTTTCTCCATCAGTTCTTCCTTCCGGACTGGCTTGAGTTGATTGCCTTCTAATATAAAAATATTCAACTTTTTGGTGGCCCCTTCAAATTCTTCCACCCGCCCCCGTGTTTCTTCTGTAAGGATCACATTGGATTCCAATTGGCCATTTTGCCCAAAGGTATAAAAAAATACCGACTTATTAAACACATCGAATTTGGTGATTTTCATTAACTCTTTTTTCTTTTGTTCCTCTTTTTTATCTTGTTCCACCGGCCTGAAACCGGAATTAATTTTGGCCTGCATCAGCCCAACGTTCAGATGATGGCCATATAAATTACGGTCAACCCCGTAACTCATGGTCTTTAATCCTTCACTTATAGACCTTTGCATCATTGTTTGCATTAAATAAAATTGCAGACTTCTATAACCGGCATTTCGGTCTGTGGCCGCATAGTTGATAGAATAATGGTCCCCATATCTTCTGGTAATCACCCCTCCCACCACACGACCTTCTTTATTCCTCAAAAATATGCCGAGCCTTTCATTTCTGTTCATGTATTCTCTTGGACTTAAACCTGATTTCTCAATAGAATCAATCAACGGCATCCATACCCATTCTCTTTCATTAGATCCCATGACCTTAGGGTTTAATTTTAATAAATCTTCAATCTTAGACCTCATGACATTACGGTATAATTTTAAGAAATCTTCAATCGCGGAAGTGTCTTCATGAGAATCAACGATCCGTAAATCCTGTTTACCAATGGCCTCATCAATTTTACGCACATCAGTCTTAAATTGGCGCCGCTGTTTACTATCAAACCGTGCATAATACTGTTCCATCGCTTCTGGAACCATCCCTGCCTGTGGAAGGTCAATGGCATAAGCAATTTTCTCCGGTTTATAAAAATATCCCTTTGCTTGCAATTCCTGGATTTGTTGCACCGATGGATTTTGAATATTAACCATCTGGATGTCCGGCAATTGCTCGGCAGCTGCAACATCATCACTGGAGGCATGAGAATCAAAAACCGCCATGTTCAAATTAAACCGTTTTTCTATCTGCATCCGTTCCGGTCTGAGCGGTTTGTCTTGCAATTTTTGAGGCAAATTATCCACTTGAATTTCAGGGGAACCTTCTCCCTGGACTACGGGTTTGACAATTATTGCTATTGCCTGCTTTGTTTCTATCGTTTCTTCCCCCGGATGTTGGTATAAACCTGCCTGGATTTGCCCAGGCAAATGTATTCCAT
>Ga0207076_1158_pt2 | contig 15332 bp, 22 predicted proteins | sample Alteio_BWMinHeat_62_FD_153568 | JGI IMG/M metagenome (GOLD analysis project Ga0207076, IMG submission 153568) | Enriched cells from forest soil in Barre Woods Harvard Forest LTER site, Petersham, Massachusetts, United States -... | ecosystem: Environmental > Terrestrial > Soil > Temperate forest >... | reverse complement strand
AACTTTAGATTCAGTCGCCGCTTCGCGTTATAATTTAGGTCCGCGTTCGTTTACGTTTCTCCAAAAAAATAATGTCGCTTATGTTGCATTTATCACCGCGGGAATCGCTATTACATTGTTACTCGCACTTTCCTTAAAGAAATCTCTCATTGAACAATTTAATTTAATTGTTGTTATTTCCACACTTGCTTTTCTTATACCTTATTTTATTTGCTGCATGGCGCAACTCGTTTTACTCATTAACGAAATGAATCAACTTGCTCGCCATTTTTGGTTAAAATCGGTTACTATCACCATCTTAGCCAGTATTTATGCTTTTTGGACCATGATTGGTGCCGGAAAAGATAATGTTTTTTATGGATGTCTTTTTTTCTTTTCCGCATTTCCAATGTATGTTGTACTCTATTGGACAAAGCGGAAAAAATCTCAAAATTTTGGGCTAGCCGATAAATTGGCTGATTAATATTAACAAACCTGAAGGTAAGATATATGTTTTTAATTATGATTCATTACAAAAAACCGATTGAGATTGTTGATCAACATCTTGCAGACCATCGAAATTTTCTTGAAGAAGGTTATAAAAAAGATTTCTTTATCGTATCTGGGCCGAGAAATCCAAGAACGAGTGGTATTATACTTTCCCAACTCAAAAGTCGCACGCAATTAGAAGACATCCTAAAACAGGATCCTTTTTACATTAATGAAGTTGCTGATTTTGAAATCATTGAATTTCTGCCTGTTAAATATCACAAAGACTTTGCAAGCTTTGTTTAATCTGGCGTTTATACCTGATCGTCAAAACATCTTTCATCGAGCAAGTTGATTTGTTCACTCAAATTAAGCAGATGTTGCTGCCAATAATGAGGCGTATTAAACCAAGGAAAACTCCTGGGAAAAGCTGGATCTTCCCACCGTCTCGCCAGCCAAGCTGAATAGTGCAGCATTCTCAATGCGCGTAATGCTTCAATAAGATGCAATTCTCGATGATTAAAATCGTGAAATTCATAATAACCACTGAGAATATGATCAAGTTGAATCCTTATTTGCATGGCATCACCTGAAAGCAACATCCAAATGTCTTGAATGGCAGGGCCTGTCATACAGTCATCTAAATCGACAATATGTGGACCGCGTTCATCCCATAATACATTTCCAGGATGCATATCACCATGTAAACGAATATAATCTAGCGTTCCAACAGCTTGAAAAGTTTGCTCAATCTTTTGCAGAAGAGACTCTACAGTGCGGCAAAAATTATCTTTTAAATAAGAGGGGATAAAGTCATGCTTAATGAGAAAATGATAAGCATCATATCCATACGTTTGAACATTCAAACGCGGACGATACTGAAACGATTTACACGCACTCACCGCATGTAATCTTCCGATAAAACGTCCCATCCATTCTAATTGATCAAGACGTTCAAGTTCTAATGCCCGGCCACCCCAACGCGGAAATAATGCAAAGCGATAGCCTTGGTATTCATGAAGAGTATCTTTGCTGTTTTTCATATAGGGAGCGACAACAGGAATTTCATGATCCACTATTTCTAAAGCAAAGTTATGCTCTTCCAGAATAACTTCATTACTCCAGCGATGAGGTCGATAAAATTTGGCAATTAATGGCGGTGCGTCTTCAATTCCGACTTGATAAACACGATTTTCATAACTATTTAATTCCAATAAGCTTCCCGTGCAAAGATGTCCAACACTTTCTATTGCATCTAATATTAAGCTGGGGTCGAGATTTTCATAGGGAACATTTTCGTTACTTTTCATTGGGATAGCTTTAATTGAATATTTTATAAGCTGCCATTATATCATAGTCAATTGTTTTACTGTGTTTATATCATTAAAAATAAGGGCTCTTAAAGTAAATCATTATTTCACTGGCAACTCGACAACATTGATATGTTTATCTGATTAAAAAATCATTTAGGGGTGGGATTTTTTATATCAAAATGACATGTTGTTACAACTCCCCTTTCACAGGTTTCTTTGGAAACATTTTTTTGAATAGGAGTATATAAAACTTCTTTGCAAATTCCGGACATTCCTTTAGGATCTTCAAATACATAATCATAAATAATACGTGAAGTATTTAATGTCTTAAAAATGACTACTCGTTTTAACTCTTTGGGAATTGCGTCTCCTTGTCGCTCCATACAAGATTGGGCATTTTCCCAACCTTGTTGTAATGTAGTAGTGGGAATTTCTTTTGGATTGAATTCGCCAACGCCAAACCAAGGTTCAAAATAAATTTTTCTTTTCAATTCTTTATAATTTTTGTTAAATTCTACAATAGTGGTCTTTTCAAAAGGTTGAAGTTTAAAGCCAACAGCAATAAATTCATCTAATTCATTTATGAACTGGGTTGATTTTTTGGGATTTTTCATTTGCGCATGAAGATTTTTTGCGTTTCTATCATCAATCAATTTCATTAAATTAACATTTCTCATCAATTTATCAACATTAATTTTGTTGTCAATTTTAACAATTGAGGCGAATGATAGGGTGCTTACCATGATAAGGATTAAAAAACAAACTAGGTTCAATCTCATATAACCACTCACATACTTATGGCTTGGCTAAGAGGGCAATGAGCATGTTCCCAATCTTTATATCCAATATCAATGTTAGCAACACCCTTTTCATTTAAAAAAGCTATTGCGGCATCAACACGTCCATCACAGATCAAATTTCTTAATGCTTCGCCATTTTTAGATCTATCTTGCATTTAGTGATTTCCTAACAATTAATTAACTTTGTGTGCATACTTTATGCAGATGTTTAGGAAAATGCAAGCGCTTAGTGAGTAAGGGTACCAGCAAGATTGAACCGTAAACATAACACAAGCATAATAATTATATTTTAATAATTCGATTAATAATCTTTTGTGCTTAGATTAACCTTGAAAATCTAAAAGAATTTAAAAACACAGCAAATAAGGGTACCAGCATGATTCACACGGGAATGCAACACAACAATTTAAGCACATGATTAAATAAATATTCTTGTGGTTGACAAGGTAAAAAACTTATTTGCTTTTATAAAAATTACAGAGCTAAAACATTATAAATTTGTACAAAATGACTATTTTAAAACCCATTTTATGGCTTGTGTTGCATTCCCGTGTGAATCTTGCTGGTACCCTCATCAAACGCCTGAGCATAATTATTTCAATCGCTTGTTTTACATTAACGAAGCAAAAAATTAATAAGGTATTAATGAAAATAAGGAACTTGCATGTTTAAAAAAATTGCATTTACTATGTATCCCGTTATAGATCATAATCGCGCAAGAAATTTTTATGAAAAAATACTTGGCCTCACAGCCACTAAAGTATCTGCTGGAGGATCATGGATAGAATATGACTTATCAGGCGGCGGTTGCTTTGCAATTACCACTCTCGCAGAAGGAGTCAAACCAAGCTCAAATTCAGGAGGCAGCGTCGCATTTGAAGTAGAAGATTTAGATCCTTTAGTTTCAAAACTTAAATCAGATGGGGTGAAATTGAAGCTCGACATATTTCCTTCTCCAGTTTGCCGTATGGCAGTTATTTTAGACTCGGAAGGCAATGCGGTCACATTACATCAACTACATAAAAAATAATTAGATATAATTATTTGTTAATAAAAAACGGGAGACATATATGTACGTGGACTGTTTAGCAGCAGAGAATGAATTCGAAAAATGTTGGAATAATCTAAGTTACACAACTATTCAATTGGATGATGTAGATGTTAATCAGGCTCTTTCCCATTATTCAACACAGAAACCCATTCATTTTACAAAAACAATGTTGTGGGACATGGAAGCTAAAAAAGCTTGGAATCCAGCAAATTATATTTCTTATGTTATCAAAGCAGGATCAGCTAAATCATGGTACAAACATCCTTGCCAAAAAACAGGTGGTGAAATTTTTGTAAGATGTTCTGCACAAAAAAAATGGCTGGAACCGTCCATTTTCGAAATGGTTTATGAAGAAGTTTATGTGAATGAGAAAGCAAAGCTTGTAACTTTTCTCGGTGTCACCACCTTACCTGAGAAAAATGAAATAATTCATCCATCACAGCCTTTATTTCATGTGCAACACGGAGCAGCAGGAACAGAAGACAGACCATTAAATACATGGCGCATTGTACATTTAACTCAGGGTGTAGATCAGCAGTTGATTAATCACTTTAAAAAATTCAACGATCCAACAACCTTGCCTGGGTTTATCGAGGCCTATATCAAAAATGATTTAAATATTTATATTGAAAAAAAATAAATTCATAAAAAAAAGAAGGAGTTTTTGGAAACGGACAATGTTTAGAAATAGATAATCACTTACTTTACATAAAATCTTTTGGTCTTCCAGTTTGCAAACATGTTCCAAATGTTATTTTTCTTCCTGGATCAGGCCAGACGCTGAGTACCTGGGATAAAGTAGTTACGAAAGTTGCTAAATTTGCACATGTAGTTACTTATGATCGAGAAGGTTATGGATCCAGCCAACAATATCGAAAACCCAAAGCATTAACTGCGCCGCTAATCGTGAATAATTTGATTTCATTATTGCAGAAAATACACGTACCTCCTCCTTATATCTTAGTGGGACACTCGCATGGTGGATTGTTTGTGCAATATCTTGCATTAAAAAAGCCAAGTATGGTAAGTGGGATGATATTAGTAGATTCATCAACTACTCAGATGATAGAAAAATGGTTTCATTTTCGCGAGGATTCTTTAAGAAATATTAGAAGTAAAGCAAACCAAGATCCGCACTACTACGAATTGCTTGGAACAAAATCCACAGCGGAAGCAGTTAAAAATAACATTGAGGCAAAAGGAGTTCATCCTTTTCAAGCTATTCCTATGGCTGTATTAACAGCAGATCATCATAATAAGGATATTGAAAAGTTTACTCCTCTGATGGAAAATGATTGGCAGATTTTTCAACATCTATTAACTCAATCTTCAACAAACTCATATCAAATCATTGCATATAAGAGCGGTCATTTTATTCAAATGGATCAGCCAGATTTAGTAATTGATGCAATTTACACTATGACAAGGATTAAAGAAGTTAATGGAGATTGATAATTTTTACTAAGATTTGAAACAGAAAATTCTTTGCGAATGTATTTTAACGATACAACCGATGACTGGCATTTAAATTTAACTATTGTTAAACTCGATGCAATTATACTGGACAGATTGCAAGAATAAGAACAGTCTTAGTTTGGAGCAACCCATGTTAGAAAGAAATGACCCAAATCTAAACCTTGTAATCACTAAAATGCTCGAAGTTATCGATCTTCTAAAAGCCTGCAATTGCCCACCACCTAAAACGCCACTTCATAAATCATTAGAATGTGAGTTTCAATGTTGGCTAACATGGGATGGAAAAAAATATGCGAACCAACTTCCTTTCCCACTCCGTAGCGATTATGCAACGTTTTTTTCAGATCCAGAGTTAAAAGAGTATCAAAATCTTCTTAGCTCACCTATTCCTAAAAGAAATAGTTTAATAGACTATTTTGTTGCGCATTCTAATATTTTCAAATTATTTTCATCGGTGTTTTTACCAGCAGATTGCTTAGTGATAGTCATTAACACTGAATTTAATGCAGCAAAAAAAAATAATTTTACGCAGCAAATGAATCATCCATTTAAAACAGAATTGATTTTATTGAACGCAAATGCTAGATTAAAAAAATTTAAACCCGCTGACTATAAGCTACCTGAAACTACTGATGCCACTGTAGAATTATGCTCACAGAGCGGCGTTTTTAAAACTACAGATAAACAATTTTCCTCTGCAGTCATTGCTTTGAAACTTCGCGAAAATCAAACTGTTTCATTGGATAAAATTAAAAAAGCAATTATTGATCCCAAATCTATACGGAAAGAATGTAGCGAAGCAAAATCCCAATTCTTTCTGCTAGAAGCTTTAATAAATGATACTCCTCGATATCCCTTCAAATCTCTTCCTCGAGAATTGAAACAACTTATTCCTGCAGATATCGCGGCGGATTGGGATGATGAGCTCTCTCAAGATGAGCAAAACAGATTTTTCAAGAAATATGAAGCATCACTTGAACATAAAAAAGAAGACAGTCAATTTGGCAATTATTTTATAAAACTCATCATTTCGATCACTTTTTTATTTTTATTGTGTCAGCTCATTAATAACCTAGACACCACACCAAAATTTCGACCAACATTTTAGAACAATTTTACAAAGAATTAAGGTCTTATGATAATTATCCGTTTTCACAAGACCTTTCAAAGAAATCTAAGCCAATTGGTATTCGTTCAGTCAAATGCACTTAGCTGAACGGATACCTTCTAACAGCCACTCCCTCAACGTTTCATGATTAATTTTTATTTTGTCTTCTTCCAGCAATTTTTCCGCGGCAAGGGTTGGGCCAAAGTCTTCATATTTATTATTGTAAAGCGATAGAATCTTAGTGCGATGCGGATGTCTTCGATTAGATGCTTAGCCCCGCCCCTGATGCACTAACCCCGCATCCCCTTTCTCTTTGTAAGCGCGATACACACGCTAGGTCTGGCGATAGCCTAATTCGCACTGACTAGCCGCTTGATTTAAGGTGAGCTTCCCTTGCTTGACCATTTCCATGATCGCTTTGCGTTGACGCTCTTTTTCGCTCATGACTAAATGCCCCATGCAAATTAACTCCCTGTATGTCATTGATGGACAATAGGTATTGTAGGGGACATTTTCATCCGGTTATGACAATATGTTATCTATATATTGCTTTTTTTTTAAACAATTACTATAATCATCCAAATTAATTTTCTGAACACTGCTCAGATTTAATAGAAAATAATTGATTACTGCACTTCTGATAAAACTCAATATTGGAGAACAACAATGTTACGCACAATGTCTAGAATGCCTAAGGTATTAAAAACCGCCAATAAACTTAAACATCCAGATGTGAATTCCCTCGCAAACACACATGCATTATCTGGTCTAAGAGGATATAAGAGTACAAACACTAATCACTTTCGCAGTCCGTGGCAAGGCTGGCATCCTACTACTATCTGGCATTGTCAGGATGATATGGAAGCTATGGAAGAGTGGGAAAAGGCACAAATCAAAAGAGAGAAGCTTGCGGAAAAGGCTGCTAGAGCTGGTTTAGCTACTTTAGTTGTAGGCGCTGGCTTAGGTTTGTTTTGCGCACAACCATTACATAACGAAGAAAAAAGACTCCAAGAAAATTCGGAAAAGAACATTCAATCTTTTAAGTCTGCAACACTATATCAGAAATAATAAGCACGCAGAATCAGGCTTAATTTATTAAGTCAATAGGTTAAGCCTAACCCTAATGGTACTAACTTAACAATAAAATTCTAAAAAAAACATTAAGATAATAATGAAAAACACTGGCGGGGGACATATATTAGAACGGTTCGATAATGAAGGAACCATGATGTTTATATGGGAAATTGAGGTGTTGCCAAAAGTCCAAAGGAAAGGAATTGGAAAAGCAATGATTGAAGAATTGAAGAAGTTATCCATAGAAAAAAATCCATAAAATGTGGGTTCTTACAGGCAAAAATAATCAAGCAGATGTTGGACTACCACCAATACTGGAGGGGTAGCTCCTAATCAGGATGATCTTATGTTTGAATATCGATTTTGACCAATTAACTAAAATTGAATAAATTGTGGCAGTAGTTTTCGATAATCATTTTCAGATTTACAAAACCGAATATGATGCAGCATCGCACAAAAATATTTATATGGCTCGATGTCATTGGATTTCATGTTTCAATGAGAGAATACAAAATTGCGCTTGCTTTTGCACCGCTCGGGCTTCCTGCGAACAGCCAGTTCTTACGATTATGCGGAGCTCTGCATAATCGCAATTCATTGCCGCTCATCGTGAATTTGTCCAAATAAGGCGCCAAGATTAATATAATTTATTTGTAAAATCAATTAATAAGCTCGTTATTGACTCATTAATGAAAATATTTAGATAATGACCTTATCTTAGGGCCATTACGACATGCACTATTTTGTTTTCAATAAGAATTAATTACTATATAGTGATCAGAATATAATCTGGGCTACAATGCTACAGTTTCACAACTTTTGGTATTTTAAAAAATACTCTAAAAATGATCAAATTCAGGTGCGAGAAGAGATTTTTGCAAAAAATTGAGGAAAAAGTGAATCTACACAGAAGGACATAAGCATGTTGATGAAATATTTTATAAAATCCTGGGCGTAGGTGGCTCTTCTTAGGCATAAGCGTGAATGCTTACTAATAAATGAGGTAGTTTATGGCAAGTTCATCAAAAGTACTAACAAACTCTTCGTTCTTTATACCACCACTCAGTGGATTAGCGTTAGATTTGTATTGTATAATGTTCACTCTTGAAGATAGAAAAATGACTCCTTCTAGATCCATTGAAATTACATATACAGATGATCAATTAATTGTTTCGTCGAGTATAGACAGAAAAGATGAGGATTGGGAAAATAAATTCGCCCAAAAAGTGCTTTTGTCTAGACTTATTAATGAATATCTAAGTAAAAATAATTGCAGTCATATGGTTATGGAAACTACATACACACAAGGAATTTTTGGATTTAAGAAAACGATCTATAGTAGAAAAATTTCGGTTGATCCAGAAAGCAAAATACAAAAAACTGAAATGACTAAGGATGATTTTCGCAATCATGTAGCTGAAATTTTAATACAAATACGTGATAAAAAAATAATAGCTGAAGATATACTTGCAAAAGTTATGACAATAGTTGGAGAACCAAAAAAAGTAACAACCATCCCAAAATTTGGATTTTTTGATGGATGGCTTTACACAAGACATTTTGATTTTTTAGATGAAAAATCATTACTTGGTTTTTTAAATGAAGATTCCAAAAAGAGCAAAGCAAAATAACAAGCACGCCGGGGTCTCAATTGAATTAGTCTCAATCTAAAAAGCCCTGCCTAGAAGAACATCTCGTACATATATACTATAATTGTTGATATTGTGTCACCGAGCTTTTGAAACCACACTAATTTATCAATAAAGGCACACTTTCTGCAATCCTGCAGAAAGTTCGCTATTAATTTAAGAAGATGTAATTGGCGGAACGTTTACGCCAATTGATCCCTTTTCGCAGTTAATACACCTGCTCATCGAGGTTTTGATATCATCAATGATGATATCCATTGTTACGGAATTTGGATCATCAAATGCATTATTTTCTATCTAATAAACATCGCTCGATTATTTCAAAAATATTGCCAAAGGTTTTTGATACCGTTCGAAATGAGAATGTTCCAAGACCAATTAAAAGACATGGTATACCTTTATCAGCTTTTATTATGGGATAGGATTTTCCCTTTATTTTTACATTAATTATTTGTTCATCTTTAATAAATCCAAATTTCGCCATTAATATATTTCCATAAAAAATATTATACAATTGTCTCGTAGAGTAAGTCTCGATGACGTTAGAGATTAACTAAATTCTCTTCATCAAGAGCTTGTTGAACTGATTTGCGCTGTTTCATATCAACAAAATAACGTGATAAATTCGGCCATTCTTTAATGTTAATTTTTAGTTTAGCTAACCAAATCAAAATCACGAATAAATAGCTGTCGGCCAAGGTCAACAGATTACCCATTAAAAATTTATGATTATGTAAATGCCGGTCCACAATAGAAAGTTTATTACTTAAAATCGGTATAAAAACATTCTCCTTTGTGTCTTCTGAAAATTTAGACCAGAATAGTGGCGCGCAGTACCTGTGTAAGTCAGTGCTGACAAAATTGAGCCATTCTAAAGTTCGGTATCTTTTTATATTACCCACCGGAGGCAATAGTTCAACGGCATTATATGTATCTGCTAAATACTGCAAAATAACAGCATTTTCAGTTAATACATCATTATTGTTTAATACTAATGCTGGTACAGATCCCTTGGGATTTATTTTTAAATAATCCAGACCAGTTTCAGTTATCTTAGTTTTTAAATTTACAGACTCATATTCACAAGAAATCCCTAACTCATGAAGAATGATTCTAACTGCAAGTGAGCAAACACTGCTGGTGTAATATAATTTCATAATAAATTCCAATATGATTTTTATACCTTATTAAGGCCGGTGTATTATGGAATGATTTTCGATTGTGTCCCCTTTGCCTTTTAAAGACATATATCTAACTGCGAATTCTGATGCTCTATGATTGATTCCTTTATTGATTTAAAAGAAAATAAATAGCCAATCAGAATAATAGGAATATTAATAATAAAGATCCATCATGTCGATGCATTTAAGAGGACATCGATGCGAATAGGCTGTCCTTGGCATGACTTATCAATGGATAAATATATATCCTTATTAAAAAACGTTTGGGCGCTCGCATACAAAATCAAGGTACTTGTCGGATAATTTTTTATCCATTAAATATAGAATAGCCTGATCTTTAATGTAACGGGTCAAAAGAGCACTTCTCTTTTTATCGTGGGCAATAAAAGATTCTAGTAGCTCACGAACTGCTTTATGAGCTTCAGGGGTTCGAGGCTCTACTTTAAGTCTAATTGCCAGCAAATCGGATAAAATCTCATCTATGGAAATGGTTGTACGCTTATTTGCGAGCTGTATGTGATATCTCACGCTGTTATGGGTAATTGGTTTTCTTCTCATGTCTATAATCAAGGATAAATATTTATCCTTAGAATTGTAGATTATTAGAAAACTTTAAGCAATGCCCTTCGAAGCGATGGCCGACCAACCACTAAAATGGTTTTAATAACAACAAATCTTTAAATTATAGTTAAAAACCAGGATAAATATTCATCCTTAAGATATTTGCTAACGAGAAATGCACAGGCTTACCCTCAGAACTGGGGATAACTTTAAGTTTGATTGTGATGCTGAACAAATTTGATCTTTAACTCACAACCTAACGCCTTTGCATATCTTCGCAAAGTATCGATTGAGGGCGAATGTTTCCCACTTGACTCTAACCGGCCAATAACAGAGGTAGACGTTTTCATTTTCTTCGCGACTTGCTCTTGCGTTTTTCCAGCTTTGGTACGTGCCTTAATCATTTCCTCTATAAGATCAAATTCATCTTTTAAGGCTTTATATTCTTTCTTAACACCCGGCCTTTTTAAGGCCATTTTCTTCATTTTTTCATGTGTAAGTTTTGGCTTAGTCATTTTGTTACCTCCTTCATGCGCTTTCTTGCTATCTCCAGTTCCTTTTTTGGTGTTTTTTGAGTCTTTTTCACAAAGGAATGAAGCATATGAATTCGTTTTCCAATAATCGTACAATAAAATATTCTAGCGATTCCCTCTTTTCCTTTTAATCTGAGCTCGAATAAACCTTGCCCCATCGCCTTAGTATGTGGTTCTCCAAGATTTGACCCGTACTTTTTCATTAAATCACTCAATTTGAAAATATCTAGCTAATAAAGTGTCAGGAAGCTTTAGTATTTCTTGTTGTACGTCATCATTGTAATAAGTTATTTTCCATGTCATAAAAGCATTATAGCATATTTGCTATAAAGAGCTATAATTAATAAACCTAATTAACTTACTTACGGTTTTTCAATGAAAAGCAAAATAACCAAAAAATCAATCAAAAAAATCGAAAAGATCACGGGTGTCGAATTAAACCTGAGATTACCACTTGGAACATATTTCCAACGTTTACGATAATCGTCGCTTTCTTCATTACGTATATGTTTAATATGCTCAATGATACGAATATCAAATTCTTCATGAAAAACATTAATTGCAAGGCTCAGATGTTCCTTATCCAGCCAGATAATTTTATGTCCTCTAGACTCAATTAAAGTAAAAACTTCAAGAATTTGTAAGGCTCGTTGCATTGATTGGTCTGAAGTAAGAAATGAAACGATCCATCCTAGTTTAGGCAGCAATATTTCACGTTCAGATTTTGTTGATAATGATTTTCTAATTTTTTTTAAGATTAAAACATTTAACTTTTGCAATGAGCCGCTATTTTTGCTATTTAAAAATTTCTGGACTTATTGAAAACTCAGCAAAATCAAAACCTAACCTTGGATGCAACATTAAATGAAAAAAAATTCATTCGAAATATGATCTGTTAGGCATTTCGCTAGGTCGATGTGAGCATTAAATGCGGTTAATGTGGTTAATAAATTGACAATACGTTAAATAATTAGCAAAATACTGCCTTTATTGTCGCTCGAATAAAGCCATGCATACAAGAGATGAAAAAGATAATTATATCCAACCTGTATCGAAAGAACGGGCGGGCGCATTGCAAGCGGCTTTAGCAGATCATCAAAAACGCGAACTTATTGCAAATAGTTTAACTACTCAAAGAGCAATACTCAAATCTTTACAAGAAGCCAAAGAAACCAAAGAGGCTAAAGCTGCTAATGAGCAAAAAAGTCATGAATTTAAAGTTGAAGCTGAAACAGATTCAGATGAGGAATATGGTGCTGAATTAGATGTGGAATCCGTTGAAACAGTGCCAGCATCACAGCAAAAACCCAAATCGTGGGATGTGGTTGCGGGTGAATTATTTGAAAAAGACTTTGCGACGAAACACACTTCTTTAGATGGATATTTTCAATCAAAGCAACCGTATGAAAAATATCATATTGTCCCTTATTATTTAAAACGTCATGAGATTGAATTTAAAACAGTTTGTGGTCACTATTTAATGGCCATGATAAAAGAAGAGAGTTCATTATACGCTATAATCTATTTTAATCTAAGAAGACTAGATAGTTTAACTGGATACGATAGCTATGAAGCAAATTGTGACGAATATCATAATGAATGGCAGAGTCAACGTTTCCTTATACTGGATCTAAGGCCAATGTTAAGAGTCTTTGAACTCTTATCCTTCGCACCTTTACCAGATTCCTCTGAACAATTTGTTACTTTGAGTAAAAGAAACTTAATTCTTTGGCAGAAAAATGACTCGGAAGATTCTAATTCTGATTTTAAAGTTGTCAAAGAAATTCCACTCCCTAAACCTTTAGATTTCACCCCAGGTAATTGCCAAATACATTTTCCAAATAAAACTCAAGCTATCATTGTTACACCCAGCAACATACTTTTAACCAATCTTATCTCCGGAAAAGTAAACATGATGCCATCACCCCATCCTGGCATAATAAATACTGCATTGATAAATGGCTGCTTGGCTTTCATACAAAATCAAAAAGGAAAATTATATATATATCGTATCCATTTTAATGATGAACCATTTTTATCTGCAAAACCGGATGTTACTTTTAAAATAAAAAATATTCATTCAATTTGGGTTTGGCCTGGAAGCAAATTAATAGCAATAGGACAACTAGATCCTTCTACAAACAAAATGTTTGTTTCAATTTATAAAGTAGAAAATGATTTCAAGTTTCATCAAATTAAAGCCATCCCCTATCCTGTCCGAAAATGTAGAATTATTTTGGGTGAATTTGTTTTTACTTATGCTGCTGTGCAACAAGTAGTGCATCGAGGTAATTATGTTTATCCTGAGCAGCACTATATTTATAAATACAATCCAAAAACGGGTGAAATTACTAAGATTTACGATTCACCTGGTTATACCACCGATTACATATTTCATCTGTTGGAATTAAAACAAACGATGGCTGCAGTGATCGTTCATAAATATAATCCTGAGCGTCTCTCAGAGTGGCTGCTAACGGGAGGTGGTTTTGACTTTGTCTCTATCTTTAATCAACAAGAAAAACTATCTGAATATTGGAATGAATTAAACAACATTATGAACGTTCCACCCACTGTTTTGAGTCTTGTTAAACGCTATGTTGGGTTTTTTGAAGTAGATATCAGAAAAAATCACTACTCTGCTCCTATTGCAATCACAACCCAGCAGAGCCACGAAGAAATCATTAAAAAATTAGAAGCCTGGATTCAAACCTATCAAGATAAAAAAAGCAATAGCCCAAAAATAAAAGCTATTCAAGCCGGGTTAAAAGATTTATTGGAACTGTTTAAAGATAAAGATTTTAATTACAAGTCGAATTACACAGATTGTATCAATCACGTTAAAGAGAAAAATGCTACTTTAAAAAAATTTCTTGATAAATGGTGTCATTTTGACAGCGAGAACAGACAACTCGCTCAGTTCCTCAATGGATTACCAGCTTTAGACGTTCCAAAAATAACCTATAAACCCGGCTAGGTTTGTCATATGCACCTGCTTTTTTTTTAAAATGATAAGCACTTCTTGCGCTTATTTAAGAAGATCGTGTGCTTTCAGCAAGCTTGCAGAAAGGACACCACCATTTACCATGGGAATCGGCTGGTTACCAAACTCCGACAGATTGATCTTTAAAATTGACAACAACTCCTGCAATTTTTCTGGCATTGCTTTCACACCAGCATCACCCTGCCCCACTAAAGATGTTTGGTCAAGATTAAATACAGTATAGACTCGAAACAATGGTGACTGTTTTTGTTTGTTCGAAGAAGCCAAAAAACAACTTTAATTTGAGTCATACCATTTATCTCGACTTTGGCCATTTTCATTTAGTAAAAATAAAATGGCCAAAGCCCAGTATCAGGAAGTCGCCCAAATTGTTATTTTAATCGATAATCAATCGTAGTAACCAAACGAACTTTCTTATCAATCGATCCCAACGCGTTTTGATTGGAACTCCAATCGGTATTCATTGTACTGGTATCGCGACTCATAATTTGAAAAACACCTTGGCTTGCATGCTGAATCCCTCGAAGTTTTGTGCCTGAATCTTTCGCAAATTGTTCAGCTACTAAACGGGCGCTTCGAGTGGCATCTGCCAACATATCAGGTCGTATCGCATCAAGCTTGGTAAGGTAATAACTCGGATTGGGGTTAATAATTGTAGATTCAAATGTGACGGGAATTCCCTGCTGCAATAATACACCCGTTTGTTGTGTTGCTTTCTGGACTAAATCAACGCGTGCAGAACGAACTCGAATACCACTTGTTACTATAAATCGGTCTGGCGCAGAGCTTTGCGCGCCCGTTGCACTTTGCGAGTAAATATTCGCTAGTCTGTCTTCTACTTTCATCGGTTGAACAGCAAAGTCAGCCTCCACAAATCCGATTGATTTCAAAAATTCAATGACGAGCGCCTGATCATGCTGAATTTTTTGATTTAAATCAGTCAGATTATTTCCCACTTCACGATAATCGATTTCCCAAATGCCAAGATCCGATTTCACGTCACGTTCAGCAAGGCCTTTTACGGTGACTGAACGATTGAACATTTTAAATGAAAAAAAACCTTTCCCGATAAAAAACCCCGCGCCGAAAATTCCTAAGCTGATAATGATTGAAC
>Ga0207076_1166_pt1 | contig 15450 bp, 14 predicted proteins | sample Alteio_BWMinHeat_62_FD_153568 | JGI IMG/M metagenome (GOLD analysis project Ga0207076, IMG submission 153568) | Enriched cells from forest soil in Barre Woods Harvard Forest LTER site, Petersham, Massachusetts, United States -... | ecosystem: Environmental > Terrestrial > Soil > Temperate forest >... | reverse complement strand
AACGACAGACGAATTGGGGGAAATGGGGAGTAAAACCCGGCCGAAAAGCGGTTTTTCGAGGCTAAATCGAAGAATCTAGTGGACTGTAATAGTGAAATCGGGAGTGAAAAGCGCGTGCCCGGCGTGCTGGACAAGGCCTACGCCGGCCGCACGCAACCAGGTTGAGATAGCAAACTATCTCAACCTGGTTGTAACACAGTCATGCGCGGCGAGCACGTGACAGGCACTTCTGATTTCACTATTACAGTTCACTAATGCTGCAACAGCATCATCACCGCCGTGCCGACCAGCACCGCGCAAAACAGGATGCGCAGCTTCAATGGCGAGAACTTGTGCGCCAGCGCCACGCCCCAGGAAACGCTGAAGATGCCGCCCACGGCCAGCGGGATGCCGGTGATCCAGCTGACATGGCCGGCATGGGCATAGGTGGCGAGGGCCACTAGCGAACCGGGGATCACCAGCGCCAGCGCCATGGCCTGCGCCTGCATCTGTGTGGTGCCGAAAAAAGTCACCAGCGCCGGCACCGCCACCAGGCCGCCGCCTACCGTGAACAGGCCGGACATGGCGCCGCTGAGCACTCCCACGACAGGGATGAATTTGCCGGATACCGAGGCCCTGGGCGCATGGGCGCCGGAGCGCGCCCGCAATTGCCACAGGAAATACACCGCCAGCAAGATAAGGAAGACCGCAAACGCCAATTGCAGGCTGCGCGCCGCCACCATGGACGCATAGCCTGCCGAAATAAACGAGGTAATGATGGTCGCCACCGCCAGCCCGCCGGTGGCGCCCATGTCTATCTGATTGCGCTGGCGGTAGCGGATGAAACCTATCAGCACATTGGGCGTGATCATCACCAGCGCCGTGCCCTGGGCCAGGTGCTGGTCCATCCCGTATAAAAAACTGAGCACCGGAATCGCAATCAGGCCGCCGCCTATGCCCAGCAAGCCGCCTACGGCGCCCAGGCCTGCGCCCAGTATCAAATTAAAAACGAGAGTAACGACAAGGTGGTCCGACATAAATTTCTTACAGGATGCCGGCGGGAGGATCGGCTTTGGATAAATTCGCGTAAGCAGGGGCCCGGTGACGGTAAATACCGGCCGGGGCCCATGCCGTCGACGACAGGATACAGCAAAGTCAGTGAAATATTTTCATCAGGATGGTCGCAAACACGATCATCGCCGCGCCGCCTATGCGAGTGGATATCTGCGCGAACGGCATCAGCCCCATCCGGTTGGACGCGGAAAGGATGGCCACGTCGCCGGTGCCGCCCAGACCGCTATGGCAGGCCGTGACTATCGCCGATTCTACCGGATACATCTTCAGCCAGGAACCGGCAAAGAAGCCTGCGGCAACCATTGCTGCCACGGTCGCCACACAGATCGCAAAATAGCCGACGGTAAAAGCCTTGACCAGTTCATTCCAGGAGCCGAACAAGGTGCCCAGGCCGACCAGGATCGCAAAGGTCAGGTTGGCGGACATGAAGCGGTACATCTGATAGGCGCCCAGCTCCATCCTGGATGGGATGATCTTGCTGAGCTTCAGCAAGGCCGCGCCGATAATCATCAGGATGGGGCCGGGAATGCCGGTGACCGGCGCCAGCAACGAACCCAGGATGAAGAAGGCGCAGCCTATCAGCAGGCCGGCGCCCAGCAGGCCCAGTTCGATAGGCGCCGCCGTGCCCTGCTCCCGCAGCAGCTCGCGGTCTTCGCCTGACTTGATCAGGATGCCGTCGCCGCTGAGATGCTTATGGGTTTCGCCCAGGCGCTTCAGCATGCCGCTGGCCAGGATCGCAATGACATTGCCCAGCAACGCGGCAGGCACCAGCATCGCGATCAGTTCCGCCTGCGGCTTGCCCAGTATTTCAGAATAGCCGATGGACAAAGGCAAAATCCCTTCGCCTATGCCGCCGCCCAGTATCGGCATCACGATGAAGAAGAAGGTATGCATGGGGTCGTAGCCGAACAGCAAGCCCACCGAGACGCCGGCTGCGATGGCCGCCGCCGTGCCTATCAGCAGCGGGATGAACATGCGCATAAAGCCCTGTACCAGGATTTTATGGTTCATGCCCAGGATGCTGCCGGCCACCAGGCAGGCGATATACAGGTATTGCAGGTTGGCCGTTTTCATCGTGGTGGTAATGGCCTTCAGCATCTCCGGGTCCATCAGCTTGTAGCCGACCAGCGCCGAGGGGATAAACATGCAGAAAATCGCAGCGCCGCCTATATGCTTGAACACCGGCAGCTTGTTGCCGAGCTCTCCCAGCAGGAAACCGGCCAGCATCAGCACGGCAAAGCCGCCTATCATGTCGTTCGGCAGCCTTTTGTTCAGTGCGGCAATGATCGTCACCGCGGCGATGGCTACATACACCGGCAGGGGTAGCGGGCCGATTTTGTAGTCGCGGATTTTGCCCCAGATGCCCGACTCCGTAGGATGCTGTGTTGATGTCTGTATTGCGGGCTGATCGCCCATGCTTGCGTCCATTGCTGTCTCCATGTTGAATGACCGGCCTGTTGTTGTCCTGCGCGCGCCCGAGGCGCGGCACAGCCTTTGCGACCTTGTTGTGAAATGAGTTCCAGATAAATCCTGCCGCCGGCGGCCTGTGGCCGGCTATATTCCTGCCAAAATCTCAAGCACCGGCGTCCAGCCTTTCCCTGGTTTTCTGCGCCACGTCTTGCAGCCAGGGATGCCTCTGCCAATGTCCAGCCGCGAAAGCATTGATTTCTTCGCGGTGCGCCAGCGTTGCCCCTATCACATCCTGCCCTTCCAGGAACATGCGCCTGTGGCGCTCGCTCATCGTAAAAACAGCCTGGTGGCTGTGGCTGCGCACCGTCATTGTTTCCAGGTCCACCGTGAGCTGGTTCGTCTCGGGGTTGGATAAGTCGGCCAGGATGCGTTGCACGTCCGTCTCGTTCAGCATCACCAGCAGCAGCCGGTTATTCATCGCATTGCTGTAGAAAATTTCGCCGAAACTGGACGCGATCACCACCTTGATGCCGTATTGCTGCAAGCCCCATACCGCATGCTCGCGGCTGGAGCCGCAGCCGAAGTTGGGGCCGCCGACCAGCGCTGCCGCATTGGCGTAGCCGGCCTGGTTCAGCACGAAATCCGCGCGCGGCTGCCCCTGTTCATCGAAACGCAGGTCGTATAGCAAGCCCTTGTCCAGTCCGGCTTTATTGATGATGCGCAGGAATTGCTTGGGCATGATCTGGTCGGTATCCAGGTTGGAGATCGGCAAGGGCGCCCCCACGCCCTGTATCAATTTGGATTCAGACATGCAATGCTCCCTGTTTGCCGGCCAGGCCGGCTTCCAGCCTGGCGTTTAAATTTCTGACGTCGGTGATATAGCCGGTGATGGCGGCAGCGGCGGCCATTGCCGGGCTCATCAGGTGGGTAATGCCGCCGCGCCCCTGGCGGCCTTCAAAATTGCGGTTGGTGGTGGAGGCGCAGCGTTCGCCCGGTGCCAGCACGTCGTCGTTCATCGCCAGGCACATCGAACAGCCGGGACGGCGCCACTCGAAACCGCTCTCCATCAGCAGGGCAGCAATGCCCTCCTGCTCCGCCTGCGCGCGCACGGCACCGGAGCCGGGCACCACCATCGCCCTGACGGAAGCAGCCACCTTGCGTCCCTTCACAATCGCAGCGACCTGGCGCAAATCCTCGATACGTGCGTTGGTGCAGGAACCGATAAACACCCGCTGCACCGGGATGCCGTCCATCGCCATGCCGCTCTGCAGACCGGTATAGCGCAGGGCCTGCTGCAATGCGGCGCGATCGTTCGCATCGGCCAGCAATTCCTCCCGCGGCACGGTGCCGGTGACGGCCACCGCCTGATCCGGGCTGGTGCCCCAGGTGACGTATGGAGCGACGTCGGCCGCGTCGAAGCGGTATTCGAGCTCAAACTGCGCATCGCCGTCGCTATGCAGCGTGGCCCAGTCCGCCAGGGCCAGGTCCATCGTCTGGCCGGCAATATCCGGCGCGCGCCGCAATACATACTCGACGGTTTTTTCATCGGGAGCGATCAGTGCGCCGCGCGCGCCCGCCTCCACCGCCATATTGCACAGGGTCATGCGTGCTTCCACCGACAAGGCCGCTATCGCCGTGCCGCAGAACTCCACCGCGTAGCCGCGCGCGCCCTGGGCGCCGATGCGGCTGATGATGAGCATGATCAGGTCCTTGGACATGGTGCCGTCCGGCAGCAGGCCGTCGACCGTGATGCGCATGTCCTTGGCCACCCGGTACACCAGGGTCTGCGTCGCCAGCACATGCTCCACCTCCGACGTGCCTATGCCGAATCCCAGTGCGCCCAGCGCGCCATAGGTCGTGGTGTGGCTGTCGCCGCACAGCACCACCATGCCGGGCCGTATCATGCCGTGCTCCGGTGCGATCACGTGCTCTATGCCTTGCAGCGCGTCATTGGTATCGAACAGGGTGATGCCGTATTCGCGGCAGTTCTTCGCCAGATTGCTTGCCTGGACTGCCGATTGCGGATCCTGGATGATGCGAAAACTCACCGGATGGGTAGGAATGATGTGGTCCACCACCGCCATTTGCTGGGCCGGCACTGCCACTGCGCGCCCCTGCTCCTTCAGTCCGGTAAAAGCCTGGGGACTGGTGTATTCGTTCATGATGTGCAGGTCTGCGTACAGCAGCACGTTGTGCGCATCCAGCCGCAGCACCGTGTGCGCGGCGACCAGTTTTTGATACAGGCTGAGCCCCATGTCTTCTCCATACTTTAGAAAGCGGCCCTGCAAGAACCGCTGATGACAGAAGTGTAGCTCTTGGATTTAAATTCATAATACAATCTCATTTCATCTATTGGTTAATTAAATTTACCAATTAACTTGATTGGGAGTGATTGCATGGACGCCATATCGGATCTTGATTTTTTTGTCAGGCTGGTCAAGCAGGGCAGCCTGGCCTCGCTTGCCAGGGAGTTGGGGTTGACGCCGCCGGCGATCAGCACGCGCCTGTCCCAGCTGGAAAAACGCCTGGGCGTCCGGCTGCTGAATCGCACTACCCGGCGGCTCAGCGTCACGCACGAGGGAGAGATGTACCTGGCAACCGGGTCGCGCCTGCTGGATGATCTGCAGGAGTTGGAGCGCACCATCTCCAGCAGCCGCGCGGTGCCCAAGGGCCTGTTGCGCGTGAATGCCACTTTCGGCTTCGGCCGCCGGCATATCGCGCCCGCCGTCATAGAATTCGCGCGGCGCTATCCGCAGGTGGAAGTGCAGCTGGAGCTGACTGACCGCGCGCTCAACCTGGCGGACAAGGCTTTCGACGTCGGCATCTGGTTCGGCACCGTGCCGGATTCCCGCATGGTGGCGCGCAAGCTGGCCGGCAACCGCCGCCTGCTGTGCGCGGCTCCGGCCTATCTACGGACTGCAGGCACGCCAACCGTGCCGCATGACTTGCAAACACATCAATGCATCGTGCTGCGTGAAAGCGACGCCGCCTACGGCACTTGGCACCTGACACGCGGCAGCAAGCGCGAAACCGTCAAAGTACGCGGCACGCTAAGTACCAATGACGGCGAAACCGCCCTACTCTGGGCATTGGCCGGATTCGGCGTGCTGACGCGTTCCGAATGGGATGTGCAGGCGCACCTGCAGGCAGGGCGCCTGAAGCTGGTATTGGAAGACTGGGCCCTGCCGGATGCGGACATCTTCGCCGTCTACCCGGAAAGGATGAATCTATCGGCCAAGGTGAGCGCCTTTATCGACTTTCTGGGCGAATGGTTTGCAGCGCGACCGGGCTGGAGCGATGAAAACAGCTAAGCCCGGCAAGCGCGCGGCTGCCAGGCTTAAACCTTGCAGGCGCCCTTATGGTCCTTCTGCCCGTCGTTTTTATGCCTGCCGGCGACCTCGTTTGCTTTCGCTTTTTGCTTTTGCTCGTTCGCTACTTCTCCGATATGGCGCGTAATGGCTTCGACGCCTTGCACCGCATGGATGCTTGGTCTTCCGGCGATGAAGAAACATGCGGCGGCTTTGAGTCCTCGCATACGGTGCAATACGCGTTGCTATTGCACCCTACGATATGGCGGGACGGTAGGGCAATGGAATGGGCTCCTCCCCCTACGGCATCGGGTGTGCCAAACTGATGAGGCGTTAAGCAAATCAGTTCACAGATGACGGCGTGACCTTCAATCCCCGGCACGGCATTACTGCACTTCGCCCCAGCGCTTCCATCATGCGAATATCCTCAACGAATATCCGTAAATATCGCACTGCTATGGTGTAGACTGCATTATGGGTTGGCATGTTCGCAAGCAACGCATCTGGACAATGTACGGACGATATGTGGTTCAGTTTTTCAACTGATGGAGAAATATCATGAGCAAGAGCCAGGACAGTAAAAAGGCCGTAAAGAAACAACCGGCCAAAACACCGAAAGAAAAGAAAGAAGACAAGAAAGCGAAGAAAGCGGCTTTACCAAGGCAGTGAGCGGTATATTTACCTCCCCACCCTCATGCCGGCAGAATGATGCCGGTTCCGGCATGATCCTGCAACATCCTGGGATGGCAGGCTAGCTTCAGAACTCAGCCTGCCCTGATCAGCGTAATGGCTTTTTCCGGGCAAGCGCTGACGCACAAGCCGCAAGCCCTGCAGGCATCCGCATTCGGTGTGTATGCCACCTGCATCCCGTGCATACGCAATTTGAACCGGTTCAGCAAACCCAGGTTTTGATAATCCTCGGTATCGATGCGCCGGATTTCAAAGACCTTCTCCGGACAAACGACCGCACAATCCGCCTTGCCTTCGCAGCGCCTGAGATTGACCACGGGCACAATCACACCCGGGCTTTTCTTGCAGTCCGATGTTATTACATTATTCATACCTATTCCCTGTCATCCACCCCGGCAAGGGCCAGCCCCATACGATGGCTAAGCTCAATCCTTGCGCCTGGCACGGAAACCAAACATGCCCTGCTGAAATTTTTCCCGTTCTTCCGGCGTCATCTGCTCCCAGCGCTGCATATGCCGGTGTCTATGCCAGCCGCCATGGCCGCGGAAGCCGCCGAACAATATCCGGCTCAGCACCAGCAGGCCCAGTGCGCGCGCATAGTCGATCTCGCGTGCGCCGACAAACAGCGATGGAATCAGCCAGTTCCACAAGGACATCACCACCCAGCCCAACACCGCGATGCCGACCAGCACCATGACTACTATTTTCAAAAACCTTAGCTTGTATCTCATTTCCACTCATCCTTTAAAACTTGAAATCGTCATAAATCGCCTGCAGCCGTGCCCGCAGATGCAATACCGCATAGCGCTTGCGGGACAGCAGCGTGTTCCGGCTGACGCCCATTTCCGCCGCCAGTTCGTCAAAACTGCGCCCTTCCAGTTCATGTGCGATGAATACCTCGCGCTGTTCCTCCGGCAATTCCATCAACGCATCACGTAGCTCTTCCAGCAGCACGGTGCGCGCGTAGGCCGCTTCCGGCCCGTCTTCGGTGGATGGCAATGCTTCGTCCAGCCACCGTTCGCCGTCCGCATCACCGGATATCTCCGGCAATGCCTGCTCTTTCTTTTTACGGAAGCGGTCGATAATCCGGTTGCGCGCCACCCGGAACAGCCAGGCGCCGACTTGTTCTATCGTCTCGGGCAGGCGATAGGCCTCCACAAACTCGTAAAAGACGTCTTGCAGGATATCTTCCGCTTCGCCGGGATCGGACACGCGTTTGCGGATGAAGCCGGCCAGCCGCGCCCGCTCGCGCAAGACGGTTTCAGTGATGCGATTGTCTTTTTCTGCCATCGGCTCACTCGGGCTCAGCGTCGTTTCCATACCTGTGAAGACGATTCACGGAAAGGAATATTGTAGAAAGATGAAAAAAAATGAAATGAGTTGAATAGCTGAGGCCGCAACGAGGCCGCATCATGCACAGGATAGATGACTTGCAGGCTTTTTTCGGAAGTTTTTACAGGACAATAATACGCGCCAGGATGCCGATCAGGGTTAGTGGACTGTATCAGCTTTCCCCCGGGTTAATGTAAAGGCCCGGTCAAGCCAGGCTAAACGCCCACGCATTAGAAGATTACTCAGGCTGCCGCAAGTCCAGCCTGAGCGTCATTATGCCCTCCCCCGGCATCGGCGTTACCTCAAAACCGAAACGCTTGACCAGGTTAAGTATGCCGATATTCTCCGCCAATGCTTCACCCACGATCTCCGGCGTGCCCCGGCTGCGGCAATAGTCCACTAGTTTCGTTATCAGGATGGAGCCAAGCCCGCGGGATTTGAGGTCGGAACGTACGGTGATGGCGAACTCGACCTGTTCGTTGCCGGGGTCAACCATCGCGCGCACCACGCCCAAGGTTTCATCCTGGCCGTCATCCCGTTTGCGGGTGGCGATAAACGCCATGTCGCGGTCATAGTCGATCTGGGTAAAGCGGGCAAGCTGATCCGGCTGCAACTCGCGCATCCCGATAAACATGCGCAAGCGGACATCCTCCGGGTCCAGCGCATTGAAAAAGGCGATATGCGCCTCTCCATCCTCCGGCCGGATGGGACGCAGCAGCAAAGCTTGCCCTTGCCAGGTAATCCTCTGCTCCAGTTCCGCCGGATAAGGCCGTATCGCCAGGCGGTCCACGCCGGCGGATATACTGACAGCCGCCACCCGTATGCGGGCATCCAGCGCCAGTACCCCGTTAGCATCGGCCAGCAAGGGATTGATATCCAGTTCGGCAATTTCCGGTATATCGGAGACCAGTTGCGATATCTGTATCATGCAGCGGCAAATAGCATCGACGTCGGCTGCCGGCCTGTCGCGGTAGCCCGCCAGCAACCTGGCAACCCGCGTACGCGCGACCATGTCGTGCGCCAGCACCATATTCAGCGGCGGCAAGCCTATCGTATTGTCGTCGATGACCTCGACCGCGATGCCGCCCTGGCCGAACAGGATGACAGGGCCGAACACCGGGTCGGTGGTGACGCCTATGATCAACTCCTGCGCATCAGGCCGGCGCGCCATTGCCTGCACCGAAAAACCGGCCAACGTGGCTCCAGGCCGCACTTCATGCAATCTTTCCCTGATCGCCTGCGCCGCCGCCAGGACCGCTTCGGGCGTTTTCAGGTCCAGCACGACTCCGCCCACTTCGGTTTTATGCGAAATTTCCGGCGACAGCACTTTAAGCGCCACGGGGAAGCCGATTTCTTGCGCGTATTCCACCGCCTGCTGTGCGGTATCGGCGATGTGGGTTTCAACAACAGGAATTCCATACGCTGCCAGCATGGCCTTGGCTTCCGGCTCCGACAGCATGTTCCTGCCGGCGGCCAAAGCCGCAGTCGCGACAGCCTGCGCTGCGGCGCGGTCCGGGAAAAAGTCGGTCGCCAGCGAAGGGGGCGCCTGCATCAGCAAATGCTGATTGCGATGGTATTGCACGATTTGCATAAAACCGCTGACGGCTTCTTCGGGCGTATCGTAGGTGGGAATACCCGCAGCAGAAAATATCCGGCGGGCCGGCGCCATTGAGTCACTGCCGAGCCAGCAAGCGAGCACATTGCGCGATGTTTCTTTCAGCAGCGGCACTATCGCACTAGCGATATCGGTGGAAGGTACGATGGCGGTTGGCGCCTGGATAAACAGGATAGCGTCTGATACCGGATTTTTCAGCAGGATGTCCATCGCCTTGACGTAACGCTCTGCAGGCGCATCGCCGATGATGTCGACCGGATTGCCGTGCGACCAGGTCGGCGGCAATACCGCATCCAGTTGCGCCGCGATTTCAGCCGATATGGCGGCGAGCTTTCCCTGGCTGAACATCAGCGCATCGGTCGCCATCACCCCCGGCCCGCCGCCATTGGTCAGGATAGTCAAACGGTCGCCGCGTATGGTTTTTGCATGCGCCAGCGTTTCCACCGCGGCAAACAGGTCTTCCGTGGCAAACACCCGCAGCATGCCGGCGCGCCGGATCGCCGCGTCGTACACGGCGTCCGAACCAGCCAGTGCGCCGGTATGCGATGCAGCAGCTTTCGCGCCCTCGGCTGCGCGCCCCGCCTTTACCACCAGCACAGGCTTGCTGCGCGCAGCGGCCCGCGCCGCAGACATGAATTTGCGCGCATGCTTGATGTCTTCGACATACATCAAGATTGCCTGGGTATCGGCGTCGCCGGCCAGGTAGTCCAGCACATCGGCAAAATCAACGTCGGCATTGTCGCCCAGCGAGATAAACTTGGCAAAGCCTATCGCGCGCGACCTGGCCCACTCCAGCACCCCGGTGACCAGGGCTCCCGACTGCGACACAAAGGCGATTTTTCCGGGCAGTGCGCCGGTATGCGCAAAGCTGGCATTCAGCCCTATTCCCGGCACCAGCAGGCCCACGCAATTAGGCCCGAGTATGCGCAGCAGATAGGGTTTCGCAGCATCCAGCATCTGTTGTTTGATGCTGGCGCCGTTCCCGCCGGGGTCAAGGTTCAAACCCGCAGTCAGCACGATCGCCGCTCGCGTGCCAAGCGCGCCCAGTTCGGCGATGAGCGCGGGGATGCTTGCCGGCGGCGTGCAGATTACCGCCAGCTCCGGCGCGAACGGCAATTCGCTGGCGCCGGCATAGACCTTCAAGCCGTTCAGGGTGTCGTACTTGGGATTAACCGGAAATATCTCGCCCTTGAATCCGGCTTCCACCAGGTTGGCCAGCACGGTGGCGCCTACGCTATGGGGTTTATTTGACGCGCCGATGACGGCGACGGACTTTGGCGCGAAGAGGTAGTCGAGATTTCTTATGGTCATCAATATTCCTTATTTCAATGTGCGTAGGTACTATTGAATTGCGCTTCGTGGGTGCAGGCCGGGGGTGGCCCGGCGGCCACTTACTTTTCTTTGCTTCGCCAAAGAAAAAGTAAGCAAAAGAAAGGCGACCGCAGACTTGCCCTATGGGTGATGGCGCAAGCGCCATCACATTTTGTGCATCACAAAAAATGGGAAATGAACGAAACTCGCTGCGCTCAGACAACGTTCATTTCTGATCCATTTTCTGTGAAGCACAAAATGCTGCGTCCCGAGCGGAGGTACGTCAACAGCAACTTCAACAACAACCCCAACACCCAAATCAAGCTAACCAGATTTTAAGTTACAGGTTACGATCAAAATTGGAGAATCTGGTTGCCGTTCTTTTTGAATTTGCCGTTGTCTTTGACCTTCAACCGCTCGGAGCCTCGCCGATTGTGCGGCACAGAAAATGGATCAGAAATGAACGTTGTTTGAGCCGAAGGCGAGTTTCGTTCATTTCCCATTTTTTGTGCCGCACAATCGGGCACCCCGTAGGGGCGAGGCTTGCGGTCGCCTTTCTTTTGCTTACTTTTTCTTTGGCGAAGCAAAGAAAAGTAAGTGGCCGCCGGGCCACCCCCGGCTTGCCTCCACGAAGCGCAACATAATTATCTAGTGACAGCCACAACCGCACCCAAAAAGCGCAACTCAACCAACCAGAGCCAACTCCATGCCCACCAAAATCACGGCGTAATCGCCACCTTCAACACCCCATCCCTCTGATTCCCAAAAAAATCATACGCCTGCTCAATATCCGCCAGTTTAAAGCGGTGCGTCACCATCGGCTTCAAGTCCACCCGGCCGGACGCCACCACATTCAGCAGCCTGCGCATGCGCTCCTTGCCGCCTGGGCATAAGGTAGTGACGATCTTGTGGTCGCCCAAACCGGCTGCGAATGCCTCCAATGGCATGGTCAGCTTGCCGGAATAGACACCAAGGCTGGACAGCGTACCGCCCGGCTTCAATACCCGCAGGCAGCTTTCAAAGGTTTGCTGGGTGCCCAGCGCTTCTATCGCGACGTCGACGCCGCGCCCTTCGGTCAAGCGCATGATTTCGGCAACGGGGTCGGTTTTTGTATAGTCTATCGTCACATCGGCGCCCAGGCGTTTCGCCACTTCCAGCCGAGAGCTGACGCCGTCCACCGCGATAATCAGGCTGGCGCCCTTCAGTTTGGCGCCGGCGGTAGCGCACAAACCGATAGGCCCCTGCGCAAAAATCACGACCATGTCACCGATCTTGATCCCGCCGCTCTCGGCGCCGCCAAAGCCTGTGCTCATGATATCGGGGCACATCAGCACCTGCTCGTCGCTGAGGCCTTCCGGAATTGCTTCCAGGTTGGCCATCGCATTCGGCACCAGCATGTATTCCGCCTGCGAGCCGTCTATGGTATTGCCGAAGCGCCAGCCGCCGGCCGCCTTGCCGCCGCATTGCGACTGATGCCCATCCAGGCAGGGATGGCATTGCCCACAAGGCGTAATGGCGCCGACCACTACCCTTTGACCTATGTCGTAACCGGTCACACCCGGCCCCAGGTCGGCAATCACGCCGACCGGCTCGTGGCCTATGATGCGGCCCGGCGCCACCGGATACTCGCCCTTCAGGATATGGATGTCGGTGCCGCAAATCGTGGTCGTGGTAATCCTCATCAGGGCTTCGCCGGGCCCCGCTGTCGGTATCGGCCGGTCTTCCAGTGCAATCTTGCCGGGACGGATGAATACTGCTGCTTTCATGGTGCGCATCGCTAAGCCTTTTAATGACAGACAAGAACATCGGGAATATTTTTTTGGAGGGGGATGTCACCGCTCGAAAGTACTGGATTTAAGCGCCACAACCTGCTGCTCCTGTATCACCACAGCGTAGAAACGATAGTATGCAGCGCTAAATTTCTGACTCATTGCTGACTTCATGATAGTTCATTCTATGTGATTGTTTGACTAATTTCCTTGATCAAGATCAAGTCTTGAATCTATCCGCGGCATACGGAGATTGAGTGCGTTACCGCACAGACCAGAGCCGGTATACCGCGCAGTTTGGGGCACCTCTAACGACACTGAAAGAACATGATGAAAACCGACATGCAGGTGCAGGAAGATGTTATTGCAGAATTAAAATGGGAACCGTCGGTCAACTCTGCGCAGATCGGCGTTGAAGTGAAGGATGGCGTCGTCACGCTGGCGGGCCACGTCGACAGCTACGCAGAAAAACGGGATGCGGAACGCGCTACGCAGCGCGTGTCCGGCGTCAAGGCTTTGGCGGTGGAACTGGATATCAATCTTCCCGGAGGCAGCCTGCGGCACGATGTTGATATCGCGCGTTCAGCAGAAAACGTTTTGCAATGGACGACCTATCTGCCGCGCGATTGCATCAAGGTGATGGTGGAAAATGGCTGGATCACCTTGAGCGGCGAAGTGGGCCTGGAATATCAAAAAACCGTGGCCGCCGATGCAGTCCGCTACCTGTTGGGCGTCACCGGCGTCACCGCCGATATCGTGGTCAAACCCTCGGTATCCGCCGCCACCATCAAGGCGGATATTCAGGCATCATTGAGGCGGCGCGCCAAAGCGGATGCGGAAGACATCCTGGTGGATGTCGATGGCTCCGATGTCACGCTCACCGGACTGGTACACAGCTGGGCAGAACGTGAATTGGCCAACCACTCCGCATGGGGCACTCCGGGCGTGCGCAATGTGGTCGACAGGCTGGTTGTTTCTTACCAATAGGCCGTTCAGGGGCCGGCAGAAAGACCGCTCTGCCCCTTATTTCCAGTCACTCCTTCTTTCGGCCGAGTGGCCGCCCTGACTTCAGGCTGACACGGAAATGAGGGTAAGTCGCTACGGTAGCATACGCGTTGCGGTCATGAAATGGCTACAAGACACTTTCCGGATAACCCGACAAGATGCCCTGATAATGCTTCAGGGATTCGCCGATCAGGACATTGTCCTTCTCAATGTCAAAAAACCGTATGTCCTTGCTATGCGCGCTGGCGCGCACTTTGACGACAGACAAAACACGCCGGAACTGGCCGGAGATCTCCACATAGCGCTGCATCAGGATGGCATCCGCCAGGAAGGCATTGCCGTATGCACTGAAGCGCAATACCGTGTAATGGTCTTCCAGCTCTGCGGTCATCAATACGGTCACTCCCATCCCGGTCAGTACTGCAACCATCCTGTACAGGGCCTCGCGAAAATCTTCGCGGAATACCGATGCCAGCGCCAGCTCGAAACCGGACAAGGAATCAATCACGACCCGCTTTGCCTTCATGCGCGTAATCATCTCCACCAGATCATGCAGGATCTCGTCTATCGACAAATCCAGCGTGCGGGTATTGATCAGGCCGACATTCCCGCTATTGATCAGTTCGTTCAGCTTATGGCTGAGCAACTGGTTGGGGCTCTTCTCAAATGCCGCAATCACGCCCGGCTCGCCTACACGGACGCCTTCAGCCAGGAACTCGGTTGCCAGCACGGTTTTCCCCGATCCCGACGGACCTACCACCAGCAAGGAATATCCGGCCGGCAAGCCGCCTCCCATCATGTCATCGAGCTTGGGCACGCCCATTGAAAGCCGCTTGTCGCCTGATATTTTCACGTCCCCGGCGGTGTCCGGCTTCACGACTGCCCGCGGAAAGACCCGCACGCCGTCATCGCTGATGCGGAAGGTATGCACGCCCGGGCTCTGGGCCTGGCCGCGCATCTTGACGACTTGCATCTTGCGTATCATCGCATCGCGGTGCACCAGTTGCGACATCCAGATAATGCCGTCCGCCACAGTAAACACCGGGCTGGATTCGGCCTCGGGTGCCAGATACTCGCCGATCAGGAACGTGGTCGCCTGCCAGCCCGTCATCTGCATACCCAGTTGCTGCACAAAATGCTGCAGTCCGGCCACACCGCTATCCATGGCCTTGGCCGACTGGGCAACCGAGCGGAAGGAATCGACGAACACCAGGCTGGGAGAAAAACTCTGCACCTCTTCGGCGATGCGTTTCAGCACGCGGTCAAAGTCCCCTTGCAGCAGGTCGGCGGCAAGATTCACGAATTTGATCGATTGATTGACCTTGTTGACGTCAAAGAAGGGGAATTGCTGTTGATCGCCCAGCACGGTAAAGAACAAGGCCGTGCGCTCAGGATTCGCCAGCGAAAACATCATCTGGTGCGCCAGCGTGGTCTTGCCACTGCCCGGCGTGCCGGCAAGCAGGTTGAACGAAAACTCCGGCAGCCCGCCGCCCAGCAGGTCGTCCAAACCAGGCACGCCCGTCGCCAGGCGGCGTATGGTTACTTTATTACTCATTATGGATTTCCTTTTGCAGCAGTATTCAAAGCATCATCACCCCAGGCCGAACGCAAGATACTGGTCGTTAGCTGTTCACCGATCAGCGCACTTAATATATCGACGAAGGTATCCAGCAAAACTATGCTCGCTTCGCCGGCTTCCTTGGCGTCTCGCCCTTCCAGGCTGGTTCTTAGTCCTGCGAATCGGGAGTCTGCCGCTTGCGACGGATGGCCGGGAGCCATCCACGGAAACGTAGCGCCGGCAAGATGCAGGCTCCTGGAATAAAGCGACTGGAAGCCGCCCTCTCCTATGATCAGGATGAGTTCGGCGGCAAGCCGTTCCCACAGATGGATGGTGACGTCCACGATGGCATCCGGCCGCTGCATGACGGCGCTGGTAATCATTCGGTGGCGTTGAGCG
>Ga0207076_1152_pt2 | contig 15450 bp, 18 predicted proteins | sample Alteio_BWMinHeat_62_FD_153568 | JGI IMG/M metagenome (GOLD analysis project Ga0207076, IMG submission 153568) | Enriched cells from forest soil in Barre Woods Harvard Forest LTER site, Petersham, Massachusetts, United States -... | ecosystem: Environmental > Terrestrial > Soil > Temperate forest >... | reverse complement strand
ATTATCGGATGAGATCATCGAATTTGTAGCCGGCTCAAAGCGGTTCGTTCCGCATTTTCATATTCCGCTGCAATCCGGTTCTGATAAAATACTGGGGCTTATGCGCCGCAGGTATAAAATAGAGCTGTATGTAAACCGGGTTAGCAAAATTAAACAGCTGATGCCCGATTGCTGCATCGGCGTGGATGTGATCGTTGGCTTTCCCGGCGAAACAAGAGAAGATTTTATCGACACCTATAATTTTTTAAATGAGTTAAACGTTTCGTACTTGCATGTGTTTACCTATTCGGAAAGGGAGAATACATTAGCAAGCGAAATGGGAGGGGTGGTGCCAGGTTCAACGCGTGCCGACAGGAGTAAGATGCTGCATATATTATCAGATAAAAAACGCAGGGCATTTTACGAAAGCCAGTTAAATAAAACAGAAGAGGTGTTGTTTGAGGGAGACATTAAGGATGGTTTTATGCACGGTTTTACACGTAACTACGTAAAGGTTAAAACCAAATATGACCCTGTACTGGTCAACGAATTAAAGAAAGTTTTATTAACACAAATATCACCTGACGGTGATGTTGAAATAACCGAAAGCGAAGAAATATTTGCACATTAACCTTATATTGCGCCCAAAACATTAACCTATGTTCCCCACTATTTCTTCGCTCATTCAATATTTTACAGGAATAAACATACCACTCCCAATACAGTCTTTTGGTTTTTTTGTGGCTATTGCCTTTATAGCCGGTTATTGGGCATTTGTACAGGAGTTTAAACGGAAAGAAAAGCTGGGCTATATTCACTCCTTTGAAAAAACCGTAACAATTGGTCAGCCGGCGACCTTAAGCGAATTGGCGGGCAACGGCTTCTTTGGGTTTATCCTGGGCTTTAAATTAATTGACGCCATATTAAATTACAATTTGCTGCTGAATGACACGCAGGGCTTTATTTTGTCGGCACGGGGTAATTGGATCGGTGGGATTATCGGAGCGGCTGCTTTTGCTTACTGGGCCTATTACGAAAGTAAAAAACAGGAATTGCCAACCCCTAAAACCCAGGTTGTCACCGTTCACCCGTACGAACTGATGGGAAGTATTTTGCTTTGGGCGGCAGTTTGCGGTTTTGCCGGAGCGAAAGTATTTAACGCGTTGGAAAACTGGGGCGAGTTTATGAAGGACCCGGTTGGCATGCTGGTTGGTTTCAGCGGCCTTACATTTTACGGTGGTTTAATTTGCGGTGGAGCTGTGGTATTATATATCGCCCGGAAACACGGCATCAAATGGATGGATATGCTCGATATTGGCGGGCCCGGTATGATGCTGGCTTACGGAATTGGCCGTATCGGTTGCCAGATGTCTGGCGATGGTGATTGGGGAATTCCCAACATTGCCCCTAAACCGCACTGGCTTAGCTGGGCGCCTGATTGGATGTGGGCATTTAACTTTCCGCATAATGTTAATAACGAAGGCGTAGCGATACCTGGTTGTGTAGGTAAATTTTGCAGCGAGTTGCCTGTACCTGTATTTCCAACATCATTTTACGAATCGGTAATTTGTATCCTGCTGTTTTTCTTTTTATGGAGCATTCGCAATAAAATAAAAGCGCCTGGCGTATTATTTGGTGTTTACATGATATTGGCTGGCATTGAACGCTTTTTTATAGAGTTGATAAGGGTGAATACCAAATATCATGTAGCCGGCATCAATTTTACACAGGCCGAACTGATCTCCATCTTTATGGTTGCAGGCGGAGCTATTTTATGTTTCACACAGATGAACAAAAAAAGGAAAGAGGTTACGCATGGCTAACCTGAAACCGGTTAAAAAAATATTAAAAAACCAGGTTATCAGGTTTGTCTTTTCGGCGGGAGTAGGTTTTTTGGTTGATATCTCGGCTTTTTACCTGTTCTACCATAATTTGCTTGTTCAAAAAACATATCACATACTTTTTATAACCGTTCATAATTATACCCTTTCATTTTCCATATCCTTTTTCCTGGGGGTGCTTGTTAATTTTTTAATCACCAGGTATTTTGTTTTTTCTGAATCAAAACTCCCTCCTTATAAACAGTTTTTCAGATTTGTGTCTGTTGCCTTTATAGGTTATTTTGCCAACCTGGCGGTATTAAAATTATTTATCCAGAGTTTTCAAATGAACCCTGTTATTGCCCGTCCGTCGGCAGCGCTAAGCTTATTCTTTTTAAGTTTCTTTGTTCATAAGTTTTTTTCATTCAGCCTTTCATTAAGACATCATGCATCTGAAAGAAGTAACCAAACAAGTAATTGAAATTGCCAAAGAAGCAGGGGCCTTCATCCGGGAGCAACGAAAAACATTCAGCCCCGAAAAAATCGAATTCAAAGGACTAAACGACCTTGTTTCATACGTAGATAAAACAGCCGAACAAATCATTGTCTCCGCCTTACAAAATGTATTGCCGGAAGCCGGATTTATCACCGAAGAAAAGACCATCAATAGGGCAGGAGAAAAATATAACTGGATAATTGACCCGTTGGACGGTACCACTAATTTCATTCATGGCCTGCCGGTTTTTTCGGTAAGTATTGCTTTGCAGGAAGGTGAAGAACTGGTTATGGGCGTAGTTTATGAAATTAACCAGGATGAATGCTTTTACGCATGGAAAGGTTCGCCTGCATATTTAAATGGCAATGAGATCAGGGTAACCTCAACGCCGACTGTCTACAAATGTTTACTGGCAACAGGATTCCCTTATTACAATTTTGAAAAACAGGCTGCCTATATTGAATTATTTGCCGAATTGATGCGTAGCTGTCATGGCCTGCGCCGTTTGGGCTCAGCGGCAGTCGACCTGGCTTATACCGCCTGCGGCAGGTTTGATGCTTTTTATGAATACAATTTAAATGCCTGGGATGTTGCAGCCGGAATTGTTATAGTGCAGCAGGCCGGCGGCCAAGTCGTAAACTTTACAGGCGGAAACGAAGTTTTAAATACCAGGGAACTGCTGGCGACTAACGGCAAGATAACAGGGGAGATGCTGGGTATAATCCAAAAATATTTTAAATAGACCCAAATAATTTCCAGAAATCGCCGTAAGCCTTTCGCAACATTACCCTCTGACAGTCTCCAGCGTAGCTGCAGAAGTATCATGCAGGCCGCATTCCTTTTTTGACTGGTCTTCCCACCACCATCTTCCGGCCCTGAAATCTTCGCCAGGTTGTACGGCACGAGTGCATGGGGCGCAGCCAATGCTCGGGAAACCCCGGTCATGCAGGGTGTTATAAGGGATATTATATAGTTTGATATAATCTTTTACTTCTTCAATTGACCAATGATAAATAGGATGGAATTTTACCAGTTTATTTTGGTCGTCCCATTCAATATCTTCCAACGAACCGCGCACCGGCGACTGTTCGGCCCGGATACCGGTGATCCAGATATCATTACCTGAAAGAGCGCGTTTCAAGGGTTCAACCTTCCTGATATTACAGCATTCCTTGCGGTTTTCCACAGATTCATAGAAGCTATTGGGGCCTTTTTTAGTAACCATTTGTTCTAACAGATCCTGCCTGGGGTAATAGGCGTGAATGGGTTGCCCATAAATTTCCATAGTGCGGTTCCAAACATAATAAGTCTCAGGGAACAGCCTGCCGGTTTCGAGTGTAAAAACCTTTATGGGCAGGTTATTGTCAAAAATCATGTGCGTAATCACCTGGTCTTCCCAGCCAAAACTGGTTGAGAATATTATTTTACCATGGAAAGCATCCGCGAGGTAAGCTAAAGCATCAACAGGCCCTAACCCTGTTATTTGTCGTTTCAGATCTTCTGCTATATCAATCATCTTTAAAAACTAATATCTTACTAAATAGCTATGATCATTCGTTTGAAAGATCAATCGCCTTTGTTATCTTCTTTTGTGACCTGACCACTTACCAATACGGAAGTGATCTCGTTTAATGTTTTTACTTTACCTGCAAAATCACCGCTCAGTGTATCCCGTAACCGGCTCATTTGTTGTAATGTGGCGTCCAACTCATCGGGCAAAGCTTCATTTAACACCTCTTTCAGCCTTTTGGCTATAGTAGGTGATTTGCCGTTGGTAGATATGCCAATCTTCAAATCGCCTTTTTGAACAATCGACCCTAAATAAAAATCACACAGGTCGGGTTTATCTGCAATATTTACCAGCAACCTGCGGCTTCGCGCCGATGCCCGGATAAAATCATTCAATTCCGGGTTATTGGTTGCTGCCACCACCAAGTCTGCCTCATCAAGGTCTGTATCCGTAAATGACTTCTGTATAATACTTACAGCATCAAATTCAGCTGCCAGTGTGTGTACTTCTGGAATAATCGTTAAAGCTATCACCGTTACCTTCGCTTCGGGGCTGTTTTGCAGGATAGCGGCCAGCTTTTCGAGACCTATATTACCTGCGCCAATGAGCACCGTATGCAATTGGTTAAGCTTTAAAAAAACAGGGAATAACGGGTTGCCTTGCGGCTGGCCTGTCTTGCCTGTTTTCGGTTGACTATTCTTCGGCAACGATGTCATAAAACTCCTTAATAGGTTGAAATTTTGGATGTAATGAAACCACTTCGCCAAAAACAATCAGCGCAGGTGAGGTGATCTTATTTTCTTCCGCAATTTCAACAATGGTATCCACAATACCGACCGCTACTTTTTCATTATTAGTGGTGCCGCTTTGAATAACAGCTACCGGCAGTTTGTTTTTACCTTCCTTTTTAAATATTTCAGTAATCTCAGCCAGTTTATGGATGCCCATAAGTACCACTATGGTAGCCTTTGTACGGGCAGCTTCGTAAACATCACTGGATACTTTGCCGCTGGCGGTAGTACCTGTTATCACCCAAAAACTTTCGCTTAAACCACGATGCGTTACCGGAATATTCTGCATCCCCGGAACACCGATTGAACTGGAGATGCCAGGGATCACTACTGCCGGAATGCTGTATGATGCTGCAAAATCCAGCTCTTCAAAACCACGGCCAAAAACAAACGGGTCGCCCCCTTTTAAACGAACCACATGGCCATAATTAAGTGCATAATCTACCATCAGTTTATTGATGGAATCCTGCGAATGAGTATGGTCGCCGGAACGTTTGCCAACGTAAACCTTTACCGAGTTTTCAGGCGCAAATTCCAGCAGTTCTTCGTTTACCAGTGCATCATACAAAACAACATCAGCCGTTTTTAATGCTTTTACCCCTTTTAAGGTAATCAGGTCCGGGTCGCCCGGACCTGCACCTAAAAGGGTTATACGTGGTTCTTTAATATTTTTTTCAGTCGTTACGATCATGATTGCACCAATTCCTCTCTCTTTGCTTTCACCGTTTCTAAAAATTCAGCCGCTTCTTTGATATATGCTGCCGCAAAACTTTCAGATGGTTCGTTTTTATTGATCTGCAATACCAGGTCGTTAAAGCTGGTTGGCAAACTTATTTCACCAGTGCTTACATAATGATTGTCAAATTCGCGGATTATGCCGGTTTGTGTACTGCTGTTGATGTTTTTATCAAGCAATAAAGCTTTTGCTGAACTGATGAAGGTGTTATAAGCATGATAAATGGCATCCGACCATCTTCCGCCTGCAAAGGCTTCATTTGCCCAGCCAAATTTCTCGTCCGATTCGTAAAGCAATGTAGCAACCAGGTCGATCACCACGCCTGCGCATTCGCCAACGCCTATCGCGGTGGCAAAAGTCTCCTGGTGGCCCCAGTCAACAAATTCATCATCTGTAAGGGTGCTCAGATCAGCCAATGGTTTTAACAATTGATAAAAGTAATCCTTGCCCAGGCGGTCGTAATAGTTGTGAAAAGTTTCATCAGCTATTGAATTGTTTTTATAATCGTTAAGCACAGCTCTTAACACATGGGTTGCACGCTTTGCAGGGACTTTTATCACTTTTTCGGCAGCCCGGCCAACGCCGTCGCCAACGGTTCCGCCACCTAACAATACCTGCACCGATGGCAATACCCTGGTGCCTGATTTTAAAGAGCTGCCGTGAAAGCCGATATGCGCCAAACCATGCTGACCGCAGGAATTCATGCAGCCGCTGATTTTTATCTTGATTTCACGGTTGAAAATAAATTCTTCGTATTCATTATAGATCAAATCTTCCAGCACACGCGAAAGTGTCATACTGTTTGATATACCAAGGTTACAAGTGTCTGTACCGGGGCAGGTGGTTACATCAGCCGGGCTGTCAAAGCCAGGGGCCGATAGATCCAGTTCGGTTAAACCGTTGTATAATGCAGGTAAAGCTTCTTTTTTAACATATTTAAGCAAAAGACCCTGGTTTTGGGTGATCCGCACCTCATTAGCTACATAAGGCCTTATAGCATCAACAAGTTTACGCGCTGTTGCGGTAGGAATGTCCCCAACAGGTACTTTTACATAAACACCGTAAAAATCTTTTTGCTTTTGCTCAAAAACATTGGTTATCAGCCATTGCTCATAGCGTAAAGGGTTGCTTATGGTAACTTCAGGATAAGTTATTTCCGCCGGAAGGGCAGGAGCTGGAACTGTATCCCGGTCAATAGGGTACGTTTTTACCTTAAGCGCTTTTCTTTCATTTTCAGCAAGCTGCAAAACCTCTTCCAAACCAATTTTTTGAACCAGGTATTTTAAACGGGCCTTGTTACGGTTATTCCGTTCGCCATGGCGGTCAAATACTCGGATAATTGCCTCAATATAAGGGATCAGCTGATCTTCGGGCAAAAACTCCACTACAATACTGGCCATAAAAGGTTGGGCACCCAGGCCACCGGCCAGTCCCACTTTAAAGCCACGTTCGCCCTTGTCGTTGATCTTTGGGATCACACCGATATCATGTATATAAGAAAATGCAGTATCATCCTCAGCAGATGAAAAAGAGATTTTGAATTTACGGCCCATTTCCTGGCAAATAGGGTTCCTTAAAAAATATTCAAATGTTGCCTGCGCATAAGGCGATACATCAAATGGTTCTTTTGGATCGATGCCCGAAGTGGGAGAGGAGGTTACATTTCTAACCGTATTGCCGCAGGCTTCGCGCAGTGTGATATCATCCTGCTCCAACTCGGCCCATAATTGAGGGGTGCGGTCGAGACTTACGTAATGAATCTGGATATCCTGGCGGGTAGTTAAGTGCAGGTTGCCGCTTCCGTATTCATCAGCAATATCGGCAATCTTTAATAATTGCTTAAATGTTACCTTACCGAATGGCAGTTTAATACGTACCATTTGTACGCCTGGCTGGCGTTGTCCGTAAACACCCCGGGCCAGGCGCAGGCTCCTGAATTTTTCATCATGAATCTTTCCTTCACGGAAAGCCCTGATCTTTTTTTCAAGGTCGATAATGTCCTGTTCAACTATCGGATTCTCCAGTTCTGTTCTGAAGCTTTGCATAAGCGTTGTTTAATTTTTTGTTATAAAAAAACCCCTTCGGCTGTGGCTAAAGAGGCTTATATTTCTTTTTAGAATTGGATATAAAGCCCTCACCCGATGCTCTTGTGGCAGCAACACATCATGGCTTTTTTGATAAAATTATTCGTTCCTTTCATATACTTAATCACAAAGATATAGATAGTATACGGAATTGGTAGTATTTTATTTAAAAAAACTGTTTTTTACCTTCTAATTACAATTAATTTAAGTTGTTTATCAGGGAAGAAAAATTCATTAAAAAAGCTATTCTACACAGGTTGCCCTACAGGTTAAGCGTCAGGCTTTCTTCCTTTTCAATAATATCGGCAATACTTGTTTCTGATAATATTTTTAAAGTTTCGTCCCTTACTTTGATAAACACATCGCGGATACCACAGGTAGTTTCCTGCTGGCATTCCTCGCATTTATGGAAGAAATTAAGGCTTGCGCAAGGCACCATGGCTATCGGCCCGCCGGTAATGCGCAATATATGAACCAGGAATATTTCTTTTGGGTCTTTGTTAAGGCTATAACCGCCGCCTGCACCTTTCTTACTGTACAGGTAGCCCGCATTGCGCAGATCCAATAAGATCTGCTCGAGAAATTTTTTAGGTATGCGTTCCTCTTCAGCAATTTTTTGAATTTGCATCGGTGGTTTATCAGCATTCTTCCCCAATATCACCAGGGCCTTTATCGCATACTTTGTTTTTTTTGAGAGCATATTTTGATTGGTTTTGAGTTGATCAAGTTAGATTGAGTTGATTAAGTTAGCTCACATGCGCTTTTAACTCAATCAACCACTCACTTAATCAACCTAATCAACTTAAAGAACAATTATACCAAATATTTATGAAATCTTTTCGACAGGAATATTTACCATAAATCTTTCATCGTCGTTATAACTTAAAACCTTCAGGTTATCGCCAACTTTTATAATACCATCGCCGTGGTGGATAAGATTTTGACCGAATAAAACTTTATTGTCTTTCCGGCGATAAGATGCCAATGTTTTCAGCGGTTCCTTACCCCGGGAAGCATCCTGCTGGTTAATGGTGGTTATAGGGCAACGGGCGCATAGTTTCACTCCCTGGAAATTTATGTTACCAATTGTGAAATTCCCTATTAAATCTTCTTCAAATGGCTTGCCGCCGGTAAAAACGATATTGGGCCTGAATCGGTCCATCGGTAATGGGTCGGCAAGGCGGCTGTTCAAATCATCCAATGACGCATGGCCGATGATGAGGAAAGGATAAGCATCCGAAAAAGAGGTAATCGCGTCGCCGGGGGCATATCTTTGGTCAACTATCCGTTTGGTGTCGTCGGGCATATAAACCAGCCTGCATTTAAAACCAAGCATTTTGCTAAACCAGTCATCCGCTGCATCACTTACAAATTCAGCTTCGCAGGTATCATCCCAAACAACAACCGCCGTACGCCCCCCTGAAGGGGGAAGAAAAAACGGAACCAGGAAGGATGCTCCGTTTATTTTATGGGTGATCTTCAACCCATCATTCTCAATTGCTACCAGCAATTGGGTCATATGAGGGGCCTCGCGCTGCGAAATGAACAAGTTATTTTCATCCACCAGCATCCATCGCCTGTCGTGTTCGAAACCTGTTTTTGTAACCTGTGCCTGTGTAACCGCTATACCAGGCAATGATTTAATGGGATAGATGTATAATTCGCTTACATGGAGCATGCCCGACGTTGATTTATTTTTTTTACCAAAAATATGAAATTGGTTTATTAAATGTGTCATTGGGTCATTGAGTCGTTTTTAACCAGTCAACTTAATCCAACTTATTCTAATCAAATCAACCAATTATTAACGTAATGCAAAACCCTTCGTTCACTTTTATGGCCTTCACCGCGCGGGCTAAACCGGGGCGGGGATTTGTAACGAAAAGCCTGACCGCCGTTCCACCACGGCGGGAATGCCCAAACAATTTAAACCAATTCTATGTTAAATAATGATCACACCCTGTAACAATTAAGTACACATTAAAATCCTATATTTAAACGCAGAACCATCAATTCATTAATTCAATAATTCAACAAGTCACTAAATCAACAATTCACTAAATCAATAAATCAATAATTCAATAATTCACTCATGTTAGTAACAACCAGCACACATTTAGAAGGGTACAAGATTACCCAGCATTTAGGAATAATAAGAGGTATAACGGTACGTTCGCGCGGTATAGGGGGCAGCTTTGTTGGCGGCCTGCAAACTGTTTTTGGCGGCAGAAACAGTATTTATACCGAGCTTTGCGAAACAGCCCGCGAAGAAGCCTATGAACTGATGATGCAGCATGCACAACAGCACGGCGCCAACGCGGTAATCAATATGCGCTATGATGCCAATGAAGTGATCCAGGGCGTAACCGAAGTTTTGGCTTACGGGACGGCGGTAGTGGTGGAGAAAATTTAATTCGAGTCCGAAAGTCCGGTAAAGTCCGAAAGAAGCCGCAGTTAGTTTGGATGAAAAGGCATTCCCTGAATTCCAACAAAAAATCTTTCGGACTTTACCGACTTCCGGACTTTCGGACTAATAATCATCATTTCAAAATCAAAAAACAATTTCAATAGTTAATGTTTCATACAAATTAGGAGTTTTGTAATTAAACATAAACATATACCATGTCAACAATTATTGGAATAACCGAAGAAAACAGGAAAGCTGTAGCTTTTGAACTGTCGAAATTATTAGCCGATGAATTTACCTTGTACACCAAAACCCGCAACGCGCACTGGAATGTGGAAGGAAAGGATTTTCACTCGATGCATTTGTTTTTTGAAAGCCAGTACGAACAACTGGACGATACTATGGACGGCGTAGCCGAACGGATCCGCACCCTCGGCCATTATGCACCGGCTACCTTAAAAAGCTTTTTACAACTAACCCACCTGACCGAAAAAACGCATGATAAAAACGACAGCATGTCGTTCATCAAAGAATTGCTGGAAGATCATGAAAGCATTATTGAGTTTATAAGGGGAAATATAGAGCCGTTTGCCTCCAAATATCACGACTATGGCACCAGCGATTACATCACCGGCCTGATGGAAGACCACGAAAAGATGGCCTGGATGCTGAGAGCGCATTTGGTGTAAGTTGGTTGGATTAAGTTGATTGGGTTGATTAAGTTGGATTAGGTTAGATTCATCCAATGACAGTTCCGATCAACTTTAACTTGAAATTTCTTACGGACTTTCCGTCTTTCCCGACTTTCGGACTTAATCCGTACTTTTGCCGCTTCAACTGCGGCCATGCAAAAAAGTAAACTGACACTCTATATTTTTATCGCCTTGATTTTAGGGGTGATAGCGGGTTATTTGTACAATGTGTATGTGATCAATGCAATCAATACCCGTATTGCTAACGCGGAAACAGCCATTAAAAGCGTTAATGCCAGCTTGTCGGGATATAAAGATACTACAGGTATCGACTATAAAATGCTGGTCACCCAAAAAGTAAAACTGGCGGGGCATATCAAAGCAAACCAAAGCCTCAGGGAAGACAAACTGGAAGGTTTTACTATTTTAAGTGATATTTTTTTAAGGTTGATAAAAATGATCGTCGCGCCGCTGGTGTTTACTACGCTTGTTGTCGGGGTGGCTAAAGTTGGCGATATCAATGCAGTCGGCAGGATAGGGGGTAAAACCTTACTTTGGTTTTTAAGCGCTACGCTGGTTTCGTTGTTGCTGGGTATGCTGCTGGTTAATTTGTTTGAGCCGGGCAAAGCAATGCATTTAACTTTACCTGATAGCCCTATTGGCGCCGATATCCAAAAAGCATCCATCACCTTAAAGGACTTTGTAGCCCACGTTGTACCCAAAAGCTTTATTGAAGCAATGGCCAATAATGAGATCCTGCAAATCGTGGTATTCTCAATATTTTTTGGCATTGGCACCGCCGCTATTGGCGAAAAAGGGGTAATCGTGATCAGGGCGATGGACGCCATTGCCCATGTGATATTGAAGATTACCGGCTATGTGATGAAGCTGGCGCCCCTGGCTGTATTCGGCGCTATTACGGCTATCGTAGCAAAGCAGGGGCTGGGCATATTATCCACCTATGCGGTATTTATCGGCGAGTTTTATTTTTCGCTTATCATCCTCTGGCTCATCATTGTTTTGGCAGGCTATTTTGTATTGAACAAAAGAGTATTCACCCTGGTGAATAACATAAAAGACGCTATGCTGGTAGCATTCAGCACCTCAACCAGTGAAGCGGCATACCCAAGGGTGTTGATAGAACTGGAGCGTTTTGGCTGCAATAACAAGATTGTGAGCTTTGTTTTGCCATTGGGTTATTCCTTTAATCTTGATGGTTCCATGATGTATATGACCTTTGCCTCACTCTTTTTGGCACAAGCCTATAATATGCACCTGTCGTTCGCGCAGCAGTTAACCATGCTGCTGATATTGATGCTCACCAGCAAAGGCGTAGCCGGAGTGCCTCGTGCTTCTCTGGTGGTTATCGCCGGTACAATGTCGATGTTTAATATACCAGAAGCTGGGTTGGCTTTGCTGATTGGGATCGACCCGCTGCTGGATATGGGAAGATCAGCGACAAATGTATTGGGGAACGCTATGGCAACAGCGGTAGTTAGTAAATGGGAAGGGGAGCTAAATTAATTATTGAATTATTGAATTATTGAATTATTGAATTATTGAATTATTGAATTATTGAATTATTGATTTAGTTTAACGCTTAAATTTTATTACAATGGAAAATAATCAAAGAATCGAATTTGCCGAAGCATTTAAAAGCAGAACAAAAAAATTTGTGGTCGATAACATAAAGTTTTTCAGAACTTTGCCAAAGACAGAAGAAGCGAAAATTATAGGCAGACAACTATTAAGGTCTTCTTCTTCTGTAGGAGCTAATTACAGGGCAGCTTGCAGGGCCAGATCCCAAGCAGAATTTCATTCTAAATTATCAACCGTAGTTGAGGAGGCGGATGAATCTGCCTTTTGGATGGAAATTTTGATTGAAGCCGAAATTGTAAAACCAAATGAACTTCAGTATTTAAATGACGAGGCAAACCAAATCCTAAAGATTGCGGCAGCGTCCAGAAAAACAGTGTCGAAAAACAAATAGATTCTTCCTCAAATTCAATAATTCAATAACTCAATAATTCAATAAATTGTCCATGACTGATAAATCAAAAAAAATATTCCTGTTCGGAACCATCATCGGTTCATTCGTTATTTACAGCGTAATTTATTATGCCGGCGTGTTTAAAAACGCGCCGTATAAATTCACCGAATTTAAATCTATCGTGTTTAAATATGGACCCGGTGATAGCCTGGTAAATAGCTATAATTCGCTCACGGGCGAGTACGACTATATAAACAAAAGAGATTCGCTGGTTAAAACCCATTTGAATTTAACCACTAACGACCTGCTATACCTTCACCGTAAAGCCGCGGACCTGGGTTTCTGGGATTTCCCGGAAAAGGAAATAAACACTGATACGACACAATTTCGTAAAGGAAAACCAACGCACTACTACATCGAATTTAATTACAAACACAAAAGCAAAAAGGTTTTATTTGATGAATCATTTAACGGCGATGTAAGGTTAAGGGATGCCAACGCCCAATTGATCAAGGAAATTACACATGTTTTGGCCGATGCGGAGGACCGCCAGCGGAAATAAAATTTGCATTGCTTTTTATCAAATAAAGTTCTATATTTGCACCTCGAATTTTAAAACAATAATTAACAAACAATGTACGCAATAGTAAGTATAGCAGGACAGCAATTTAAAGTTGCAAAAGACCAGCAGCTCTTTGTACACAGGCTACAAGGGGATGAAGGCGCTAGTATTGAATTTGACAATGTATTGTTAGCAGAAAACGAAGGTAAATTTAAATTAGGTTCTGATTTAAAAAGCGCTAAAGTATCCGCTAAGATAGTGTCTCATTTAAAAGGTGATAAAGTGATCATTTTCAAAAAGAAACGTAGAAAAGGTTACAAAAAGAAAAACGGTCACCGTCAACAGTTTACCAAGATAGAGATCACCGGTATAACATTATAATTAAAGTTTAATCGATCCCGACTAAAGTCGGGACCATAAAAGATATTAAAAAATGGCACATAAAAAAGGGGCCGGTAGTTCACGGAACGGCCGCGAGTCGCATAGCAAACGTTTAGGTATCAAAATTTTCGGTGGTCAACCGGCAATCGCAGGTAACATCATCGTTCGCCAGCGTGGAACCAAACACAATCCGGGCCTGAATGTAGGTATCGGCAGAGATCATACCTTATTCGCTTTGGCTGAAGGTATCGTAACCTTCAAAAAGAAAGCTGACAACCGTTCATATGTTTCGGTATTGCCTTTCCCTGAAGACGTTATCGAGGTAGCAGCACCTGCACCTGTTGCAAAAGCTGAAAAGAAAGTTGTTGAAGTAAAAGCACCAGTTGCCGAAGCTCCTGTAGCTGAAACTGCACCTGTTGCGGTTGAAGAAGCACCCGTTGCTGAAGCGCCAAAAAAGAAAGCCGCTCCAAAAAAGAAAGCTGCTGACACTGAAGAAAAAGCTGAATAATCAGCCATTCATCATATTAAAAAAGCCCGGATTTGCGAAAGTCCGGGCTTTTGGTTTGTTGCATGTTTTAGCGGACGGCCAGAAAATAGCTCATTCTAACTGGTTTCCCATGTAAGATGGCTTATTATTGACCAGCAAGCTCAAAACTGACAGGTACTGTGTACATTACCCTAACCGCCCGGCCATTTTGAATACCTGCTTTCCACGGCGATGATAATTTAACAAGCCTTACCGCTTCTTCATCGCAGCCATCTCCAACGCCCCTCACTACTTTTACATCGCTCAGTGATCCGTCTTTTTCGACAATAAATTGTACGATCACCCTTCCCTGCGTATTGTTTTCCTTTGCAGTCGCCGGATAACGCAATTTTTTCACCAAAAACTTGTAAAATTGATTGATACCGCCGGGATATTCGGGTATATGTTCTACCGAGACAAATATGGCATTGTCATTTACCATGACGACGTTGACTACTTTATTTCGGGCCGAATCAGTACCCTGGGCTTTAACAGTTAAAATGGATAGTAAAACAATTAGCGTTAGCAGGATTTTTTTCATAATTATTTAGGTTAGTTTTTATTCAATAGTAATTTTCTTTATATAATAATCATCCGCATCAACTACAGGGAGGGTCTTGCTGGTTACCAGCAACCCTTTAGACCCTATGGTCATCCGTTTGGTCCCGCTATCTGTGGTGATGTCCATAGGCAGGGGTATATCTATATTTTGAAGTTTTATCAGGTACTGATCATTGATCATCGTTTGCACATGCACGTCCAGTTTATCTGCTGTACGCAGGTATAAGTCAAATAACGGTTTCAGATTCATGCCCGATTCTTTGCTGAAAAACTGCTCCACATCATCGGTATTTACCAGGTTATCATAAGTGTACTGCGGCGAAGTGACAAACTTTTTTATCGCCGGAAAAAAAGTACTGTCACCCATTATATAACAAATGGTATGCATAAAAAAGGCGCCTTTGCCGTAAATATCAGGGTTATAGGCTGCTTCTTCGTCAATATCCTTGCCCATTACAATTGGAATTTTATTACCAAACCGCGGCGCCATATTTTTAAACTGGTCAATATAAGCTCGCTCACCTGCAAATTCACGCACGTAAAGTTCATCGCCGAAGGTGCAGATCCCTTCGTGAATCCAGTAGTCGGCCCAGTCTTTGGCAGTCATCTTATTGCCCCACCATTCATGGCCGAATTCGTGGTGCAGCAGCCAGTCGTAATCTTCACCGCCCACCTTGGCATACCTGAACTTATTGCCATAGGCCACCATGCTCTGGTGCTCCATACCCAGATGCGGGGTTTCCACCAGGCCGATCTTTTCTTTTGCCCAGGGGTATTCGCCGAAATACTTTTCCTGCTCGTGGATGGTCTTTACAAAAATATCCAGCAGATGTTCGGCTTTATCAGCATGCTCATTCAATACATAAAACTGGATGGGGACATTGGTGCCATTTACTGTAGTGTATGGCCTACTGA
>Ga0207076_1165_pt1 | contig 15462 bp, 6 predicted proteins | sample Alteio_BWMinHeat_62_FD_153568 | JGI IMG/M metagenome (GOLD analysis project Ga0207076, IMG submission 153568) | Enriched cells from forest soil in Barre Woods Harvard Forest LTER site, Petersham, Massachusetts, United States -... | ecosystem: Environmental > Terrestrial > Soil > Temperate forest >... | reverse complement strand
GGTTAGTTTCAAGGAACTAAAAATATCTTTCATTCCCTGTCCATAAAACTTTTCATCCGAAATCCGCCAACCGGCAGAGAAAGCCGGAAAATATCCCCATTGTCTGCCTGGAGCAAACACACTGGACCCATCGGCGCGCATAGTTACCGTTAATAAATATTTACTATCGTAAGCATAATTTAGCCTGCCGAAAACTGATTGTAAACCAGTTGCATCATCATAGTTGCCGCTGTTGCCCGCGCTACTGCCAGCATTTAAAACCCGCTGATTAGGATCGGTATCGTTAAACCCGGATCTTGAAGCGTTTACAAAATTACCACTGTTAGTCTGTGCGGAATAACCGCCTGTAAAGGTAATTTCATGAACGTTAGCGAAAATTTTATTATATGTCAGGTAATATTCTTCCAAAAGCTGCTGGGTTTTTGAGTATCCCTGATTAAGCGTAGAAATGGAAGGTCCGCGGGTTTGTTCGGGTGTTGCAACCGAGAAATTATAATAATCATTGTAGCTGCCGTCATACCCATAGTTGGCCCTTATTTTTAATCCTTTTAATATTTCCAACTCTGCATACCCAGTGGCCGATATCCTGCTTGTTTTGTTATATTGATCGGTTAGTTTTGCTGTTTCAACAGGGTTGTTAATATCACCAAGCTGGTTATCTGCCTGCGAACTGCCCCATGACCCATCGGGGTTGATAACCGGTATCGCTGGATTGAAACGGATAGCTGTCCAAACCAAGCCTGTTTGGGTTGACCTGGTATCAGGCGATACATTGTTTGTGTTGGAGTAAAATACTATTTCTCCAACCTTTAATTTTGACGTAAGCCTGTGTTCAGAGTTTATCCTGAAATTATAACGCGTGAAAATAGAGTTAGGGATCATCCCTGTTTCATTATAATAATTGCCAGACATGCTGAAGTTAGAGTTTGCACTGCCCCCGGTTACAGCAATATCGGCGTTGCGCACGTGGCCGGTGCCAAGCAATGCCCGTTGCCAATCTGTCCTTTGAACCGAGTAATAGGGGTTGCTCCAGATGGTTGGCGCCGGCACTCCATCATTAGTGTATGATTCTATTTTGAGTTGTGCCAGTTCAGGCGCGGTGAGCATATTTAAAAATTTCACCGGCGAATTAGCACCTTCATAAAGATTGACGCTTGTTTTCGATTTTTCGTTATAGTTACCCTTTTTGGTAGTAATGATGACAACTCCATTGGCAGCCCTGGAACCATAAATAGCTGATGCGGAGGCATCCTTTAAAATTTCAATGGACGCGATATCGTTTGAATTTACGTCATTCAACCCTCCGGAAGGAACGCCATCAATAACAACAAACGGGTCAGAATCATTTATGGTACCCGTACCCCTTATCCGGATAGTTGGTACGCTTCCCGGCGAACCGTCGCTCCGCACAATGTCAACGCCCGCGGCCTTCCCCTGCAGGGCAGCAGCCGGGTTGCTCACCGGAAGGTTCTTTAAGTCATCCCCTTTAACACTTGCTATAGAACCGGTTACATCTCTTTTTGACTGTGAGCCGTAACCTACTACAACAACTTCTTTAAGGGCGCCAACCGAAGAAGGCATAATAATGGTAATGTTATCCAGCGTTTGATCGCCGACAACAATGTGTTTCTGGACCGGTTGCATCCCGATGAAAGTAACACTCAGGTCGTATTCTCCAGGTGGTACATTTAATTGGAATTTTCCATTCACATCGGTTGAAGCCGATACACCGATTTTTTTGATCGACACCGTTGCCCCAGGCACCGGTTCATTGTTTTCATCGAGGACCGTTCCTTTTATAAGGGTTCCCGCGATTGATAAACTTAACTTTCCTAAATCCGAAGGGGTGCCTCCTCCTTTTGTCCCGGTGGCATTTACATGTAAATTTAAAAACATGATAAACAGGAAAGTTAACGCTGCTGGCTTTAACAAAGATCTTCGGCATGATCTTTTTTCAATAAAGCCTTTTTCTTGTAAAATTTGAATCATGGAGTTTAATTTTGTTTCAAAAGATTATTAATAGTTGTGAACATGAGATTGAGTTGTTATTAGTAATTTTTTTAATCCATTATTTATTTTGTTTAATTATTTTTTTCCAAAACTTGTATTTGCTCATTGTTTTTGGCAGCAATCAGCCAGTATTTGCCATTAGCCCCATTTACTTTCACCAGGTTTCTTACATCCCCGCTTATGTTAAGGCCGGTTTCAGCGTACCCGAGTGAAGAAAAATCACCTTTGATATTTCGCCGCAAAACCATCCCAATACCTGCGTCGAGCGGACCGAACTGAGTGCGAAAAGGATAATAATTACCCGCCACAATAATGTCTTTATTGCCATTTTTCGCTAAATCATCTATTACAATCCCGTTGATTATACTTGTTTGTGCCGCAAGAGGCAATTTTTTGATCTTCATTTTACGATGCCCCAAATTTTCAATAACAACTGATTCCAGTAGGTTAATTTTTACTGTTTTTGCAGAATCTAATTTCTCTTTAGAGAATATATCCGTCAATTGAGCGTCGGCATAGTCGGCATATCGCGAGAACTTCTTCTGCAATAGGGGCATTTGATCAAGAAGTTCGTCCCGGGTATAATAAGGATAACTTTTCCCTTGTATGTAGTAGCATAGAATTGGCAATACCACACCATCGCCCATAAAATCCGAATAGGTTATCGTAACCGGCTTGTCGGGTGACGCTTTGAGCTGTGTGTTTAATCCAAGATTGCCTGCAATAAGATCAATGTGTCCATCTCCGTTAAGGTCGACAGCCGCTATCCTGCTCCACCAGCCGTCTGTTTGGGACAAACCATATTCTTTTGTTTGATTAACCAGAACTCCCTTATGATTTTCAAAAACGGTGATCGGCATAAACTGACCGACTACTACAAGATCCTGCCAGCCATCATTATTTAAATCAACCCAAACCGCATCGGTTACCATTCCCAGGTTGGCCAGAACATTTTTTTGAGATTGATCTATTTCGAACTTAATATTGTCTTTGGTACTGATATTCTTTAAAACATAGCTTGGAGGCCCCTCAGGAAACATCCCTGGCAGGTACCTGCCGCCTATAAAAAGATCCGGTTTGCCATTATGATAAATATCAGCTGCTCTTGCGCAGCTGGAGCTGATGGTTTGCTTTGGCAGGGCATTCAAAACTTCCTTAAAATTACCCTTGCCATCATTTTCAAATATCCGGCCCTGGTAATTCTCACTACCCTGGGGGTACTCTGCACCGCCGCTTACTATATACAGATCCATGTCCCCATCACCATCGGCATCAAAAAACAATGCATCTGCATTAAATAAAAGGGTGTTGTTATTCCATGGCTGCGAAGGTGCAAGAGCAAAATGGCCATCCTTGGTTTGCAGATAAAGCTGGCTTGGCTGCCCGATACCTGCACCAATAAAAACATCTTCAAGCCCGTCTCCGTTTACATCTGCCTTTGCAATACAGGGACCCATTTTTGAAACCTGGTAAGGCAGCAAAGGGGAAGTTTTAAAATCGACATAAAGCGACTCTTGATCGGTAAAGTTTATGCCAGCTGTACTGGTTACATCCTTAAACAGGGGGTTCACTTTTACGCTGTCAACAGAAGGCCCGATTGGATGGGGTATTGAGGTTTTTTGTTCAACAACTAACAATCTATCCGCTTTAACATTATTGAAGTTTGATATTTCGCCGGTTGGCCATACTACTTTAACCGATTTAACCAGGCTATCCTTGCCTAAGCCAAAATGCATTACAGGGTCAACCGAGGATTGAAATCCTCTGTTAAAATATTGTTCCTGGAATTGGTTACCATGTGCCGTAGTAATGTAAACTTTAGAGCCGATGCCCGAGGTGTTTTTATTGGAACCGTTAAGTTTGATTCTTAAATAGTGTGGCTTACCATTTTTCTCCGAAGTATTATTCCTGTAAACACTTGCCACATCATCTAACTGATTTACAACCAGGTCCAAATCGCCGTCATTGTCCAGATCGGCATAGGCAGCTCCATTACTTATCCCGGGTTTATTAAGTCCCCAATTTGAGGTAACGTTAGTAAATGTTAAATCGTGGTTATTCCTGAACAGGTAGTTCGTAAGCTTGGTTGAGGGCATATTTTTAACAAGCTCCCATATTTCACCTTTGTCCTGCTTTTCTTTAATATACTGCGGCGAATAGCCAGGCGAGTATTTCACAAAGTCGAGGTTGGTCATATCCTTCAGTATGCCGTTACTAACAAACAGATCTTTCCAGCCATCATTGTCAAAATCGGCAAAAAGGGGCGCCCAACTCCAGTCGGTATTGGAGACCCCGGCCATCTGGCCCACTTCAGATAAAATAGGCGTTCCGTCTGCACTGTTCCCGTTATTAAGCTGCAAAGAGTTCCGCATCAGCTGTTTATGAAAACCATGATTAACAAGCAGTTGAAACTTATCATAGTTGTCAGCTCCACGAAGTAGTTTTTGACGATGATTATCTTCGGGCAGCATATCCAGTTCAAAAATATCAGGGCGGTTATCGTTATTAAAATCTGCAATGTCACTCCCCATGGCGAATTCAGAAATATGCTTTGTCGCTTTGGTCAGCACCTCCCTGAAGGTGCCGTCGTGATTATTGAGGTACAAAAAATCTCGTTCGTCATAGTCATTGGTCACATAAATATCCGGCCAGCCATCTCCATTAATGTCACTTACAGACGCACTCAAACTAAAATTCAGCCCGCTTCCATCAATATGCGCCTGATCGCTTATATCAGTAAAATGCCCGTTATCGTTTCTGTATAACCTGTTCCCGAATTTGGCATTCCTGGTTTTACGGAGCGCCTCCGTATTAAAAAATGGATTGTAGAAAACATTAGCATGATTGACCATAAACATATCGAGATCACCATCATTGTCCATATCGAAAAAAACAACCGAGGTTGTATAAGTTCCGGGGGCATCAAGGCCATAGGCTTTGGCGCTTTCTGTAAAATGGGGAACGCCATTTTTATCACACCCGTTGTTGATATACAACTCGTTCGACCGTTGTTTATCGCTGCCAGTACCGGAATAGCAAACGTAAATATCTAACAGTCCGTCGCCGTTTACATCGGCCATAGCTACGCCTGTTTTCCAGTCGTTTCTTCCGGCAACGCCGGCCTTATCCGTTATATCTTCAAACTTAAAATTGCCTTTATTCAGATATAACTTGTTGGACGACATATTACCGGTAAAGAATATGTCTGGTAAGCCATCGTTATTCAAATCACCTACTGCAACACCCCCTCCGTTGTACAAATATTCATAAGTAAGAATATTTTGTTCTTTGGTTTCCTTAATATCATTTCGAAAATTAATATTTGATTGTGAGGGTGGAATTTCGGTAAACATGGCATCAGGACCACGTTTACATGAAACCAGCAGCACACAATAAAAACCAAAAAGTGTTTTTAGTAAGGGTTTCATCTCAAATTAACGCTTATATTTTAAAAGCAATCAAACAATTGGTTAAAAGCGTATTTCCAACTCAAATTCACTGCGTTGACAAGACGAATGTAGATTTTACGAGCAATGTTTTTTTATTAAAACGGGAATTTATTTGCGAAACCGGTTGCGTTAAATTACAATACTTTAAAAAGATTTAGATCTTTTTAAAAAAAATCCATAAGTTAGAGTTTTTAAATTATTCTGTTGTTTTTGATATATATTTTATATATATTGTAATATTTTATTACATCTCCTTTAATGAACAGTGTTCAAAATAATACTACGATTAAAACACTTGCGGAAAAGCTTGGCTTATCAAAAGGCACAGTTTCCAAAGCATTGAAGGACAGCCATGAAATTAGTATTGCAACAAAAAACAAAGTGATTGAGGCGGCCAATGAGTTAAATTACAAACCCAATCATTTTGCAAGCGGTTTAAAAAGCCGAAAGAGTAAAACCATTGCAGTTATTGTTCCGGAGATTGTTGACAGTTTTTTTTCATTGGCAATCAATGGTATTGAAGCCGCTACCCAAAAAAAAGGTTACCATATCAATGTCTATATCACGCACGATCTTATCTGCAAAGAAAAAGAAATCATTAAGGTACTATCAGACGGAAGGGTCGACGGTGTTTTAATCTCTATCTGCAGGGAGGCCTCTGATAACGACCATATAAAAGAACTCATTGATCGTGGAATCCCTTTGGTATTTTTTGACAGGGTTGCCGATGACCTTGAAGGCGGAAAAGTGGTAACGGATGACTTTCAGGGCGGATATATTGCGGCCCGGCACCTGATCGAACAGGGATGTAAAAAAGTTTATTTCCTTTCTATTTCTGAAAGCCTTTCCATCCTTCAAAAACGAATGGAAGGTTTTATCCGGGCAATGCTTGAAAATAATATAATTGCTCCTCAGAAGAATGTACTCCAAATTTCTACTGAGGAAACAAAAAGTTTAGAAGCAATTAAATCACTGCTATCCAACCCGGAGGAACGCCCTGATGGTATTGTGATTTCTGTTGAATTGTTGACTATTCCAATTTACAACGCCTGCCTGGAGTTGAACATCAATATTCCTGATGATTTAAAAATTATTTGCTTTTCGAATCTGCTGTACGCTTCTCTTTTATCCCCGTCGTTAAGCACGATAACTCAACCCGCTTTTGAAATTGGGCAACAGGCGGCCAGCTTAATTTGTAATTCAATTGAAAGGGATACTATTATCAAAAAGGAAAGAATTATATGCCCATCAAGATTAGATATACGCCGATCCTCTTTTGCGGAATCTTTATGAGTTATTACCTTAATTGAAATATTATATCAAAAAGGCGCTTCCATCTCACCGGAAGCGCCATATTTAATCAACTAAATAATAACCTGGTAATCTGTTGTATGCTAATTTCCGCAGCTATTCCTCCGGCTTTATTGCTTGCTGCTTATAAATACCGAACGTATGAATAGCTACACATGCTTTGCCCGATGTAATTCGCAACCGGACCTTCGAGGCAGTCACTGGTTTGAACCTGACAAGCCATTTGTAGCCAATGGACTGTTTTCCTGTCGCTTCCGGAATTGGGGTCCATCTTTTGCCATTTGTCGAATAGTCCACCGACCAACCTGTAGTGCGCTGACCGAGTTCAATAACCTCCTGCAACATTAAAACGTCAAATGTTTTTGCAGAGCCAAGATTAAAGGTTATGGTATCGGTCTTGCTGTTATCTGTTGTGGCATAGTAAGTATTTTCATAATTATCTACCATGTTGGCCGGTTTATAATTTCCTCCGCGGGGATGAAGTGTTTTTATTGTCGCCCCGGCTGCAAGATTATTTTTGAAAGTGCCATAAATCAAATAGTGAAGGCTATCAGCTCTTTGCGAATCTATGGGCGAAATTAACCCTTGTTTGTTGGGGGGGAAGTTTAATAACAATACGCTGTTGCGACCAACTGAATTGAAGTAAAGATCCCATAACGCTGCAACGCTTTTTACACGTGCGTCCTCTTCGCGATGATAGAACCAACTTGGACGAATAGAGACATCAACTTCGGCCGGTACATAAGCTGTGCCATCAACTTCACCATGGTTTAATTGCGTAATATGCTCTGATTCATTTTTTATTGAAGATGGATTGATGGTTGACCAGCATGGATCACCCGAAATTCCCGATTCATTTCCAACCCAGCGGCAGTCGGCAAAGCGATAAGAATTCTTCGTGCCAAAAACAACGCAATAGGGTTGTAAGGTGCGCACCGTATCGGCCCAGCGGGTGTAATAATCCGTCGTAAGCTTGTCAGCGCCGGCCCCGTCCCACCATATTTCCCAAATCGGTCCATAGTTTCTTAGTAATTCCGATAGTTGGTTGGCATAATAGGTACTATAATCAGCAGTGCCATACCTGGAATCATGCCTGTCATGGGGTCCAAGATAAATTGCCGCCTTTATTCCGGCCGCCTTGCAAGCATCTGTAAATTCTCTTACAACATCGCCTTTGCCATTTTTCCACGGGCTATTTTTTACTGAATAGTTTGAATATGCCGTTGGCCAGTTACAAAAACCGTCAGCATGTTTTGCTACAAAAATCGCAGTGGTAATTCCTGCACTTTTAAGTACGCTCGTCCATTGGCTGCAATCTAAGGCCGTTGGGTTAAAAAGCTGGGGACTGGCAGTCCCATCGCCTTCGTTAACTTCGGCAAAAGTGTTCATGCCAAAATGAAAAAAAGCAATTATCCCACGGTGATACCATTCGATCTGCCTGGCATTGGGCACTGGGTCCAATGGCGCCGGGGCTGGCTGCGCAAAAACGAATAATGGTATAAAAGCGCCGGCCATTACCAGGATAACTATCTGCTTTTTTAATTGCGATATAATTTGTTGAATAATCATACTAAATTTTTAATAATTAATGAATGTATTTTTACTGTTGTTCCCCTTACACCAATACGACGTTATATCCCGGAATCATCTGCTTTATTTTACTTCTGATCTGGAATATTCATCTGCATCTCCGTTAAGCGGTGTATAAGGACGTATGCTGAATGATATCGCAGCAGGTTTGTCTGGAATATAATATTGTGGCAACGCTATCGGGCCACAGCTTGCGTTACCTATTCCTAATTGCTCATAATCTAAACTCAATACGGTTTCTTTACGGGGTTTTAGCTGGTATAAATGTTCAGCCTTTGCCAAATCCTGGTCTGTATAATGCAACGTGGTAAAATTCAACTTCCCGTTAGCAACTATTACAAAACCATTATTCTCCTCATCGGCAATTTTTACCCAGCGCACGTCTTCGCGGTTGGCCATTCCCTGCGGCCGTTCGTAAGGTTCCAGCATCTGGCTTACTGTTTTTTGATATAACCCGAATGCAGCTGATTCCTTTCTATCCGAATAGTTTTCATGCGGCCCCCTGCCATACCATTCTACATTTTCAAGCCTATGGTCTAAAAATAAACGCAAACCTAAACGCGGGATATCCAGGTCATTTTTTTCAGGACTAAACTTAGCATTAACATCGATAAAGCCATTTCCATAAACGGTGTAGGTAAGAGTAGTTATAACTTTAAAACCTGAACGGGTAATTGCATCTGTAACTGTAGTAACTGTTGCACTCTTGTTATCTGTCCTGGTTACGCTGAAATTTTTCAATGTGTATTTTAAACTATCGTATCCAGCTTTGGACCATTCAATATAAGGGCCCCTCTCTCCCGTGCGGTCATTATCCATCCGCGCACGATAAAGATTAAACATCGGCCCGCCCTGCGTGTTATCAATCACGGGACGATTTCCGTACTTTAAAGACGAAATTGTGCCGCTTACTTTATCAAATACCAGCTCAAATGCTCTTCCGTGAATGTTTACGGCGTTCTCATTTTGTGCTACCTCTAAATCGGGTAAATCATTTATATCAATACCGGCTTTCGCCATAGTTGTAAACGGCACCGTCATTTGTTCCCAGGCTACTACATGCCCCTGCTTTGCCCATAAGGCATCTTCGCGCAATTTAAATTCAATTTTAAGCCAGTATTCCGTTCCGGGAGTTATTGCGGGTGCATAAAACGGAACGGTAATATTTGCTGATTGCCCGGGTTGAAGGTTTAATGCAGGCAGCATGCCTGATTGCACGACATTTCCGTCAGCAGCGAGCGACCATGTCAAATCAAATTTATTAAGGTTGATAAAACAATATTTATTAGTGATGCTGATCTTCCCGTTCAATACATCTTCGGGCTTTATTTTAACATACTGATAAACTTTTTTAACTTCTTTCATCTCTGGCTTCACTTGCCTGTCCGAAGTTACCAGGCCCTTGATGCTAAAAGTACCATCATTGGGTTTATCACCAAAATCGCCGCCATAGGCAAAAAAGGTTTTGCCGGTCGTATCTCCGGGAACGGTTTTATTTACGCCCTGGTCAACCCACTCCCATATACAACCGCCTATTAAGCGTTTGTGCGATTCAATAGCATCCCAGTATTGTTTCAAATCGCCGATGGCATTTCCCATAGCATGGGCATATTCGCACATAAAGAAAGGTTTGGGTGATTTTTTTTCACCATCTGCAATTAATGAATCTATCGATGGGTACATATCCGATTCAATATCAGCTACGTCATTATCCCCCTGGTAATGTATCGGGCGCGAATGGTCGAGCGCCAGTATGGCTGCTTTGCCGGTTACGAAATTCACCCCACCCCACGACTCATTCCCCATCGACCATATAATTACCGAAGGGTGATTCTTATCGCGCTGTACCAGCCGCACCTCTCTGTCAACATAAGCCGGCCCCCATTTTGGGTCGCGGGTAAGTTTATCTCCCATCCCATGGGTTTCAAGGTTAGCTTCATCAACTACATAAAGCCCGTATTCGTCGCATAGTTTATACCATATCGGGTCATCAGGATAATGACAGGTTCGCACGGTGTTGATATTGTACTGCTTCATTAGCTTGATATCCGTTATCATAGTTTCAAGCGGCACGGTTTTGCCATACCTTGGGTCTACTTCATGACGATTAACCCCTTTCAGCAATATTGATTTTCCGTTTACAAACAACTGGCTGTCTTTGATCTCTATCTTTCGGAAACCAAACTCCGATGCCAGTACCTCCTGCACGATTCCGTTCTTATCTTTTAAAGTAAATACTGCTTTATAAAGATTAGGCTCTTCAGCAGACCATAATAAAGGATGATCTACATTGCCTTCCAACTGATAGTTAATTTCTGTATTTGCAGTAATTGATGGTATTGCTTTTGATATAAAAGGCGCGTTATTTAAAAGTTTACCATCAGGCTGGTATATGCTTACTTCCAGTGCTCCTGCCGCTGATTTTTTAGTTTCATAATTCTTTAACGACGCCAGGACAGAAAATTTAGCGGAAGAAAAATCAGGCGAAAGATCTGGCTGTATAAAATAATCGCGCAAATGAACTTTAGGTGCAGCGTACACAAATACACTCCTGAATATCCCGCTGAACCTGAACATATCCTGGTCTTCAAGATAACTGCCTGCGCTGTATTTATATACTTCAACCGCGATTTGATTTTTACCGGGCCTGATATATTTGGTGATATTAAATTCAGCCGGGCTCATACTGTTTTCGCTGAACGCCACTTTCTGCCCGTTTATCCAGATATAAAACGCACTTTGGACGCCATTAAAATGCACAAATACCTCTTTGCCGTTCCACTCAGCAGGAATGTCAAAATTTCGCCGATACGAACCTACCGGGTCCGGCTCTTTACTCACTGTCCAATCCGCCGGTGCATCGTTAATCACCATTGGCGGATTAGGTTTAAACGGATAAATAAAGTTGGTGTAAATAGGCGTTCCATAACCCTGTAATTCCATATTGCAGGGAACAGGGATTGTTTTCCATTTGGCATCGTCAAAATCAGTGCGGTAAAAATCAACCGGCCTTTCTGATGGCTGCTTTACCCAGTTAAACTTCCAGTTGCCATCCAGGGTAAAATAGTATGGCGACTCAGCTGACACATCCCTTAATGCCTGCTTAACATTGGCATATGGGGTATAGGTTACGTGTGCGGCTTCTTTATTGATGCCAAATATTTGTTCATTTTCCCATTCGGGTGTTTGGGCAGACACTTTACTTAAACAGGCTATTAAACAAAGCGGGATGAGTATTTTTTTGAAATTCATTATATCCGGATTGTATTTTGTTGCTATTTATATTTATTCTGTTATCAATTATTAAAATCAGTATTAATATTTCTGCATTAAACCACTACATATAAGCTATCGCCTGTTTTTAGCTTATACATAGTGGTTTTTTGGTGCGATAAGGTGTTTTTATCTGTCCATATCAATGGCTACCAACCCGGATTTTGTTTCAAATTTGGGTTCAACGTAATCTCCTGTAAAGGAATTGGATACAGGTATAACTTATTATCCCATGTACGTGTTGTGATGTTGGGGTATACCCTGACGTAATAGTTGGCATCAACCACAATGCCGCTTACCTGGTCAGGCGGATATTCGGCCCTTACAGCCGGCAAAAGTTTTACCCCTAAAATTGTTTCAGGGTTGTTGATCAATGTACCGGCATTCCACCTGTGCAGGTCATCAAAACGAAAGCCTTCAGATCCCAATTCAACTCTTCTTTCCCTGCGGATCTCATCTATCAATACGGGGAGACCCGGAAAATCCGACTTAGGGTCCTTCACCAGGTTTGCGATGATCATGTGCGGCATACCTACCCTATCTCTTAACTTGTTTATCGTAGCATCCAATGTCGCCTGCGTACATTGCCCTAATTCAGCTTTTGCCTCCGCTTCAATAAGCAATGTCTCGGCATACCTGAAGATAAAAAAGTCATAAGTTGACTGATTGGCGTTCCATGCGGCCTGGCTCGAGGAACGCCCCTTAATGGGTTGGTAGCCGGTTGAAGTAACTGTAGTCCCGATCCTGGGTAGGGTGATAATATCTCCGTTTAAAAAATCAAAACCCCTTGTGGCAATTTGCTGAGCCAGGCGTGGATCACGGTTTTTTATTTCGGCATCCAGTGAATCATCCCCTTTATACAAAGGGCTTAATGATGTGGGTAAGCCATCTGTACATAAAAACGACCTTACAAAATCTTTACTGTACCCATCACCTGATTGACCCAATTCTCTGTCTACATCGTTAGTCAGGATATTTGTCAGATAACGCATAGGCATTATGGCTTCAGGATTACCTTTTAGCTCATCCTGGATAAACAGGTTGTAATAATCTGATTGGGGGTTCCCTGTGGTATAAAGGCTAAACGAGCCTGAATTCATTATTTGTTCGGCAGCATCCGTAGCCGCCTGCAAATAAGTTGTTTCGTCGCCTGTGACAAAATACTTCCTGTAGGTTCCCTCCCATAAACATATACGGGCCTTTAAAGCAAGCGCACAATATTTATTTAAACGCCCGTCGGCAGCATTTACCGGAAGATTGTCAACAGCAAAATTTATATCTTTTAATACAGAATCCATTACCTGCTTGTGCGGCATCCTTGTGCCATACAAAACGCTTTTTGATGTATCGGTAATATAAGTACTTATGTAAGGAACATCGCCGAAGGTTTTAACCTTGTTCCAATAATCCATCGCCTTAAAAAAGAGCGTTTCCCCAACATAAATGTTTTTTATATCGGTGCTGATATTTGCTCTGTTATAATTTGCCAGAAAAAAATTAAGGGTCCTTACAAAACTAAAATCCCAGCCGCCGCCGCTGTTTGGAACAGTGTAGGTGCCGTCTAAAAACTGATTAATACTGAGATTTGCCTTATCATCCGAATTATCGTCCGCGTCAACCAGGGTTTGCGCAGGTAAATTGGAATAGTATTGATTACAATATACCTGTAAGTCACTTTCATCCTTAAAGAAATTTTGCGGGCTGATATCGCTTAATGGTAATCGATTCAGAAAGCCTTCCTTTTTGCAGGATGCAAAAGCAATCATTGCAATTACTATGGTGTATATAATATATTTACGTTTCATTTTTTTAATTTTTATGATTTTTAAACTTTTATAAAACTGAATGTAATATTGCCGGCCAACCAGGTTATCCTATATTTTTCAGCATAATTATCATATCGCTTAAATAAAATATTTATTAATAAATATTCACTCCTCTTTATAATGTTACCTGCAAACCAAATGACACCGATTTGTTTATTGGGTAAGTCCGGTAACTATAAGGCGAAGCGTTAAGAACGTTAGGCGTATTATATGTTAACAATTCAGGGTCATATCCTTTAAACAGTGATGTTATTGTAAAAAGATTTGCGCCTGTAACGTACACTCTTACTTTCTGTATTTTCCGGATGTTTAACCATTGCTGCGGCAGGCTATAGCCCAGGGTTAATTGTTTTACCCTGGCGTAGGCGGCGTTTTGTAAAAATTTAGTCTGCGATTGTTCATTGCCTATACCATCAAACCTTGGTCTGGCAAAATAGGCATTGGTATTTTGCGGCGTCCAGTAATTTGTTGCGTACCCGTATGGCAGGTTCCACTCATTAGTCGCGAAAGCATAAAACACATAATCGTTTATCGATGGCTCAAAATCCTGCTTTAACACACCCTGTATAAATGTTGCAAAATCAAAGCCTTTGTATGCCAGGTTCAAATTAAACCCAAACTTGTATCGCGGGGTGTTATTGCCTATTACTTTTTGGTCGCCGGGGTTGGTAAGGGTGTTGGTACCATAGTCTATCTTCCCATCTTTATTTAAATCGGCATATTTGATATCACCTGCAAGCCACGTATACCCGGCGAGTGCAGAGTTGTTAACAGTTGCCGCTTCAGCATTTGTTTTATAGAAACCATCGGTTACAAAGCCCCATATGTTACCTAGTTTTTCGCCAGGGTAATAATCACTTAAGTTGTAAGTTGGGTTGCCTGAGTATTTGGTAATGGTGCTTGAGTTATCTGACAGCCCAAGTGTCACACTGTAAAACAACTTATTATCCAGTATATGATCTTTCCAGTTTATACTTAATTCCCATCCCTTTGTACGCAGGTTAGCTGCATTGGACGGTGGTGCTGAAGTGCCTAATACCGCGGGTAGTTGCTGGCTATAAACAACCATATCTTTGGTATCCGTAATAAAATAATCAAAACTACCACTAAGCCGTTCTTTCAACAGCGCATAATCGATCCCTATATTTTTTGTTTGCACTTTTTCCCAGGTAAATGTTGAACTCACCAGGCCGGGAGCAGACACTGTAACACCCGGTTGGTTATTAAACAAATAGCCTACAGTACCCGTTGGCATTGTGGCGATATACGGGTATTGTGCAGATGATGATATTGCCCCCGGAGGTGTTAACTGGTTAGGCAACTGTCCGTAGGACGCTCTTAGTTTTAATTCACTGAAAGTGGTTTTCAGGTCTTTCATAAACGACTCTTCTGCGATGTTCCATCCTGCGGAAACAGAAGGGGAAAATGCATAACGGTGATCAGCCGGGAACCTTGAGGTTCCGTCGTATCTGCCATTAATTTCCAGCAGGTATCTGCTGTCATAAATATAATTGAGCCTGAAAAAAGTACCAACCAGGGCGCAAATCGCCGGGGGTCCATGATCCCCCCTGGTTTTGCAATGTGTAAGCGCCCTGGTTATTGTCGGTATGCGTCATCGACATATTCAAATTCAGGGTAAGCCATTTGGTAACATCGGTATTCAATTTCAGGCTGGGCGAATAGCGGCTGTACACCTGGCGAGCAACCTTCTCCAGCCCGTCCTGTGTAAAATAACCCAAACTGGCCACATAGGTAGTTTTTCCTTCACCACCTGTTAATGACAAATTATGCTGTTGCATAGGAGCCCAACCCGGGTAAAGCACCTTTAACCAATCAGTATTTCCAACATACCTGTAAAGGCTTGGATTACCCGGATCCGGATATGCATCCGGATTATGAGCAGGATCCCTCCTGTAAGCAGCCGCCATTGTGGAATCCAAAGCCGTAAACGGGCTGTTTGAGGTATATCCTCCGCTCAGTTCGCCCGTCCGCTGGGCTGTATT
>Ga0207076_1131_pt2 | contig 15474 bp, 11 predicted proteins | sample Alteio_BWMinHeat_62_FD_153568 | JGI IMG/M metagenome (GOLD analysis project Ga0207076, IMG submission 153568) | Enriched cells from forest soil in Barre Woods Harvard Forest LTER site, Petersham, Massachusetts, United States -... | ecosystem: Environmental > Terrestrial > Soil > Temperate forest >... | reverse complement strand
TGGCCGCAAGCTGCGACACCAGCATCGCCAATGCCAGCAATACCGCGCCGACCACGGACAGCTCCGCCAGGTGTCCGGCGCTGATCATCGCGCCGCCGGCCAGCGCACCCAGCGCCTGGCCGAGGTAGATCGCGGAAGAGTTCAGCGAGACCGAGGCCGGCGCCAGTGCCGGCGCCATTTCCACCAGCCGCGCCTGTTGCACGCCGTTCAGCGCGAAGCAGCCCAGCCCCCATAGCAAGACCAGCGCGGTAGTGATGCCCAGCGAATTGCGCGTCAGCGGCCACAGCAGCAAGGCCAGGCACATGCAGCCCATCGCATACAGCCCAACCTGCGTGGTGCCGAGCCGGTCCATGTAGCGGCTGGCCAGCAGATTGCCTATCACGCCGGTCACGCCGAAGCAGGCAAACAAGATGCTGATGGTGGCCGGCCCGGCCTGGATGAATTCCTTCAGCACCGCAGCGATATAAGAAAACAGCGTGAACTGGCCCACACCCTGGATCGCTGTGACCGAGATCGCGAGCAGCAGCGGCTTGTTTGCATACAGCGACTTCCACGCGGCCTTATCCATCGCCGGCACGAACAGGCGCGCCGGGATCTGCAGCCAGACCCATAGCGCAAACAGCGCCGACAGACCGCCCACCAGCGCTATCGTCCAGCGCCAGCCTATGTGCGCGCCCAGGTAGGCGCCCAGCGGCATGCCGACCACCGCCGCAATCGACCAGCCAAGGAACACCAGCCCTATCGCCTTGCCGCGCTGCTCCGCCGGTACCAGCAAACCGGCAGTGGCCGCCGCCTGCGCGGTAAACAACGCGGCGCCTACCGCCGTCGCCACGCGGATCGCGATCAGGCTCAGGTAGCCGGGAGCAAAAGCCGCCAGCATATGCGTCACCGCATACAGCAGCAAGGCGCCGGTCAGCAACACGCGCCGCTCTATGCTGCTGGTCCAGCCCGCCAGGAAAGGGCCGCCCACGCATATCGTCATCGCAAACGCCGAAATAATCACGCCTATCGCCGCCGGCGTCACTTGCAGATCGGACGACAGTTCATTCAGCATGCCCGGCACAATCAGCGCGCCGGTGCCTATTGCAAAATTACCCAGGGTCAGCGACCACAATTTGGTTTTCATAGGGAGCGGCACGGAGAATGCCAATTTGACAAAATTTACATACTATCCTATTCAGGATTTACATGCTTTTTAACAAATTTTTTGGCCCATCAAAAAATAAAAACCCGTCGGCGCGATACCGACGGGTTCATAGAAATACTAGGAGCTATGCTATTTTGCAGCCGCCGGCGTAGCCAGCGGCTGCCCCTTCTCCACCACATACACCCCCACCAGTTTCAGCGGCACCGTGCCGGTATTTTTAGCGTCGTGGATTTTGCCTGCGGGGATCACGAAGGCATCGCCAGCTTTTAGCTTGCGCGGCGCTTCGCCGTCTATCAGCAGTTCGCCCTCGCCTTCCAGCACATAGCTGATTTCATCGCCGGGGTGGGTATGCCTGCCCGCCACCACACCGGGGTCCAGTTCCACGCGGGCCACGACTGCCTCGCGGTTGGGGACGGACACGTCGCCTTTTTGCACGACTGCGCGCCGGATGCCGCTACTCTGCGCCAAGGCGGCGGATGACATGCTGACTGCGATCAGGAACAACAAAGGGGCAATAGAGTTCGGCTTCATGGCTATCCTTTCAGGGGTGCGGGCAGGTCATGGGAACAGAAGTAGCTGGCGCGGAAGGGGCAATAGTCAGACTATGAGAACGATCCCGGGCGCTTGCCATTAAAGCACCTCGTTTGACATCGTGCAAGCGCAACAGCCCGTTGTTGCGCCCGCTCCCTGGCGTTCAGGCGATCTGCTGCCCGGCCTTCCACACCCCCAGCACCACCGGGATGTCTTGCACCACCCGCACGCGGATATAGTCGGCCCGCAAACCCTGGGCGATCTCTCCCCTGTCGGTCAGGCCTATCATTTGCGCCGGGTTGCGCGTTACGGTGGCGATGGCGCCTGGCAAGTCATAGCCTTCGCGCAATAGCAAAAAGGCCGCGTGCAACAGGCTGGCCGGTACGTAATCGGACGACAGCACGTCCAGCAGGCCGGCGCGCGCCAGTTCTGCGGCGGAAACATTGCCGGAATGCGAGCCGCCGCGCACCATATTGGGCGCGCCCATGATGATACCGAGCTGGTGCTCACGCGCGGCCCTGGCTGCCAGCAGGGTCGTGGGGAATTCTGAAATGGAGACGCCGTTTTCCACGCCTTCGGTCACGTGTGCCAGCGTGGTGTCGTCATGGGTTGCCAGCGGTATCGGGTGGCTGCGGCGGTTGCACAGGTCTATCACCTCGCGCCGGTTGGTTGCCGCATACAGTTGCTGCCTTTGCAGCAGGCCTTCCAGCATGCCGTCCACCTTGGCTTCGCTCCAGCCGCGCTTGCCGGTGACATACACGCGGTAGTGGCTGATGTCGGTCCACTGGCGCTGGCCTGGCGTATGGTCCATCAGCGACACCAGTTTCAGGCTGTCGTCGTGCACATAGGGTTCAAACCAGTCCAGCAGATTCTGTTCGGCCAGTTCCAGCCGCAGGTGCAGGAAATGGTCGGCGCGCAGGATGCCGGCGCCGGCTGCCTGTTTCAGGCCGTCTATGCAAGAGATCAGGGTCCTGGTCCTGAGGCTGTCGGCATCCAGGTCGCCGACCGATATCGCATCCAGCACGGTAGTGATGCCGGAAGCGGCGATCTGCGCGTCATGCGCGACAATCGCCGGCAAGATCGGCCAGTTGGCCTTGGGCCTGGGCATCAGGTGCTTTTCCAGGTTGTCGGTGTGCAACTCCACCATGCCGGGCAGCAGGAAGTCGCCGCGCCAGTCTTCGCCAGCGAGCCCGAACAGGCCACTATTGCCGTGCGCCAGCTCTCCGAACTCGGCGCCGTCTACCTCTACCGAGCCGGTGAACTCGCTATCGGCGGTGATTATGCGGGCATTGCGTATGATTTTTATCATGATGCTGGATTCGTTTGTCGCATGGAAATCTTACCACTTTCGGGAGGCGGTGCCTGCGCACAGGCTTGCATGTTTGTAACTACATAGGCGATGGGCACCAGCTACGGTACCATGCTTCATACGCCAAAGTGAAGCTCCCGCCGCGCGGCCTTCAATGTCAAGCTGCAGTCATATTTGGGGCTTAGGATGGCCTGACTCATTTCACCCAGGTTCAAGATGCAAGCCCATCTACTGATACAGAATGGCAACGCGCTGACCCATGTTGCCGGCGCCAAACCGGAATGCAGCCATGCCGATATCCTGCTGGCGCACGGGCGCATAGAGCGTATCGCCGCCCATATCCCGCTTACCCATGATACAGCGCAGGAAGACGGCGACGGCATCGTCGTGCTGGATGCCAGCAAGCTGTTTGTGTTGCCGGGCATAGTAGATTTGCACGGCGATGCGTTCGAGCGCCAGATACAGCCGCGCCAGGGCGCGGTTTTCGGCCACGAGATTGCGCTGGCCGATACTGACCGGCAATTGATCGCCAACGGCATCACCACCGCCTGCCACGCACTGACTTTTTCGTGGGAAGGCGGTTTGCGCGGCAAGGAGGCGGCGGTAGCGCTGTTGCACATGGTCAACCTGCGCGACCAGTTCCAGGCCGACCACCGCATCCATCTGCGCTTTGAAACCCACCATGTAGACGGACTGCAGGATGCGCTGGACTGGATACGCCACGGCTGGGTGGATTTCTTTTCTTTCAACGACCACCTGCCTGCGATCGCCAGGAAATCGCACCTGCCGGAAAAGCTCGCCGCCTATGCGGAGCGCGGCCGTTGCACGCCGGCGGTATTTCGGCAAAGGCTGCAGCAAGCCCAGGCCAATAGCCACCAGATGGAGCAGGTGATAGAGGAATTGGCGCAGGCCTGCCGCAAGCACCGGGTGCCGATGGCATCGCACGACGACCATAGCGCGCAGGACAGGGAGCATTTCCAGGCGCTGGGCGCACGCATCAGCGAGTTTCCGCGCACGCAAGAGGCGCTGGACGCGTCGCTGGCCTTGCACAATCCGGTGATCATGGGAGCGCCGAACGTGCTATTGGGCGGCAGCCATTGCGGCAGCATCTCCGCCGCCGACGCGATCCACGCCGGAACTTGCGATATCCTGACTTCGGATTATTACTACCCGGCGCTGCTGGCCGCGCCTTTCCAGCTGGCGCACCAGGGCGTCTGCACGCTGACGCAAGCCTGGCAACTGGTCTCCGGCAACCCGGCCCAGGCGCTGGGGCTGGGCAACCGTGGCCGGCTGACCAGCGGCTACCGCGCCGACCTGCTGCTGGCGGAGCCGCTGCCGGGAGGCAAGGCCAGGCTGGTGGCCACCATTGCCGCCGGCAAACTGGCTTACTGCAACCAGGCCGAGCGCCTTACAATACACAGGGGCAGCAGGGAGATGATGGCCGGCGCCACCGTCCCGGAGGCCGGCCCCTACATTGTCGCCGCATGATATGACCCACTCCAGCAGATTCGCTCTATGACCCGCTACGCCATCTACTACGCCCCCGACCAGGGTTCTGCCTGGTGGTCAGCCGGCTGCCGCTGGCTGGGGCGCGATCCGGTGACAGGGCAGGACCTGCAGCAACCGGCAGTGGAAGGCATCCCGCTGCTGGTATTGCAGCAGCTGAGCAGCGACGCCCGGCGTTACGGTTTCCACGCTACGCTGAAGGCGCCGTTCCGGCTGGCCGAAGGCTTTAACGAAGAACACCTGCTGCATGCGTTGGCGGCCTTTTGCGCGGTGCAGACCAGGATCACGGTGCCTGCCCCGGCGGTGTTGCCGATGGGAGATTTCCTGACCTTGCGCACCGCGGAAGAGTCGCGCGACATCAATGCGCTGGCGATGCGCTGCGTCAGCTATTTTGATTTCCTGCGGGCGCCGCCCGGCGACGCCGAATTGAACAAGCGACGCAGCAGCCAGCTGACGCAAAGGCAGGAGCAATTGCTGCAGCGCTGGGGCTATCCGTATACTGAAGAAGAATACCGCTTCCATATGACCCTGACGGACAAGCTGGCTGGCGTGGATGCCGAGGTCGCCTACAGTTTGCGCAAGGCGGCGGAAAGTTTTTTCGACATCGCCGCACCCTTGCTGATCAACGGCATCGCGCTGTTCCGCGAAGATGCGCCCGGTGCGCCGTTTTCCTTGCTGCGCCGTTTCGATTTCGGCTTGCGCGCGCTGGAGCACCACTCGCACCAGCTGCCGATACCGGGACGCCTGTTCTTCGTGGTCGGGCCTTCCGGTTCCGGCAAGGACGATTTGCTGCGCTGGGTCAGGCAAAACCCGGCCAGGCACAAGGAAATGGTATTCGTGCAACGCACCATCACGCGCCCGGCGCTGGCGGGTGAAGACCATGAGAGCATTTCGCCAGAACAATTCTGGCAACTGGCCGCAGCCGGTCATTTTGCGATGACCTGGCAATCCTATGAACTCTGCTACGGCATCCGGCGCGGTTTTGAAGCTGAACTGAAGGCGGGCCGCAATGTGGTCATCAGCGGCTCCAGGGAATTTGTGCCGAAGCTGCTGCAGACCTACCCGGACGCACAAGTGATCTGGATAGAGGCCGACCATGTGCTGCTCCGGCAGCGCATGGAAGACCGCCTGCAGCGCCAGAACGGCAGCGGCCCCGCGCTGCTGAAGCGGGTGCAGAGAAACGCGCAATTCTCGCACCCTGAGCAGCCGGAAGTCATCAAACTGGATAATAGCGGCTCGATAGAGAGCGCCGGCCGGCGCCTGCTGGACATCCTGACGGCACCCTGAGCGTCTTGCCATAATATTTTTCCAATATTTTCTTAACAAGTTCTTTACATCATGCGCGCAACACGCGGTATGAAAACTACGCACACACCCGCTTAGCCACGCTTTGCCGGTGTGGCAGTTTTGCATCATTTTCGGCGCATTCCCCGTCTGTGTCAGGCAAGGGGACCATAAGATACACCGAATCTTTTCCAAATTTCCAAGGCTGAAACCATTTTTTTCTATTGTGTTGTTTTCTTTCTAAACCCCTCGTTTCTCAAATTGCATACTTTTCTGTGAAATGTTTTGATACATGTGTCAGGAATATTGTATAGACAATATACATGTCCCTGGACGCGCCTTCGGGGCCGACAACGGCCTTGATATCGCGCCACATATTTGACTTGCCACTAATCTGACACGACATAGTGACTCTCACAAATTTAATGAATTTGACCCAACGAGGTAAGCAATGATAAAAGAAACAGTGTTATCCCGATCCCTGCGCCTGATGTTTTCAGGCGGTGTGGCGATCGGACTTGGTCTAATGGCGCATACGGTCATGGCTCAGGAAGCCGATGACTCCAAGACGCAAAGGGTGGAAATTACCGGTTCGTCGATCAAGCGTATCGCGTCGGAGACATCCGCACCGCTGACGGTGATCAAGGCCGAAGAATTCGTCAAGCAGGGCTTGACCACTGCCGCCGAAGTGCTGAGCAAGATCCCGGCTAACCAATCCACAGTCGGTCTGGGCAATGCGGTGGGCGGCAATACCAGCGGCCTGCCTACCGGCGGCCAGGCCAGCGCCGATTTGCGCGGCCTGGGCGGCGACAAGACCCTGGTGCTGCTGAACGGACGCAGGATCGCCAACCATCCTTACGATGGCGCCAGCGTCGACCTGAACATCATTCCTATCACCGCGCTGGACCGCGTTGAAGTGCTGCGCGACGGCGCATCCGCGATCTACGGTACCGATGCAATCGGCGGCGTCATCAACTTCATTACCAAACGCTCGGTCACCGGCGTCACCATTACCGGCGAGGTCGTGAAACCGAAATCGGACGGCGGCGACGAAAAACGCTTTAACGCGGTAGCCGGTATCGGCGACCTTAACAAAGACGGTTATAACCTGTTCGGCGTGGTCGACTACCACAAGCAAAAGGTACTCACTTCCCAGCAAAGGGATTTCTCCAAGACAGGCGTGATCCCTAGTCGCGGCCTGAACCTGACCAGCGGCACCACTTTCCCGGGCAACTATTTTGACCCGACCTCCGGCGTATCCGGCAACCCCGGCTTCGCGGCCGGCTGTAACCCGCCGTTTTCCGTCCCCCGCGCCAGCAACGGTACTTGCCGCCAGGATTACACCCGCCTGATCGACGATATTCCAGACAGCGAGCAAACCGCTTTCTTCGGCAAAGGTACGATGAAACTGGGTGAAAACAATACCGGCTCCATCGAATACCTGCACTCGGACAGCAAGGTTACATCCCGTACCGCGCCGCCGCCGCAGACCGGCCTGATCCTGCCGAAGAGCAGCCCTTACTATCCAGGCAATTCCGGCGGCGTCCCTGCGCAGCCTGGCCTGTCCGGCGATCCGCTGTCGGTCAACTGGCGTCCGCTGGAGGCCGGCCAGCGCAAAATCGATTCCCGCGGCAAGGCTGACCGCCTGGTCTTCGCGCTGGAAGGCGATCTGTACGGCTGGGATTACAAGACCGGCCTGACCTATTCCGTCAGCAAATCTGCCGAAAACTTTACCGGTGGTTATGTGCAGGATGCTTCATTTGCCGCCGGTGTATTGAACGGCGTGCTGAATCCTTTCGGCCTGCAAAATGCGGCCGGCAAGGCTTATCTGGACAGCACCGCGCTGCGCGGTGAGGTACAGAACGCCAAGGTCACGACCACCGGCCTGGATTTCAAAGCCAGCCGCGAACTGATGGCAATGGCTGGCGGCCAGCTGGCATTGGCTGTCGGCGCTGAACTGCGCAAGGAAAAAGCCGACTTCAACGTCAACCAGGCTATCGCTTCGCAGGCATCCAGCTCCGGCCTGTCCGGTTCCCTGCCTAAGAGCGGCAGCCGCGATATCGAAGCGCTGTTCACTGAATTGAGCCTGCCTGTCATCAAAGACCTGGAAATCCAGCTGGCGGCCCGCGTGGATAACTATAGCGACGTCGGCAATACCTTCAATCCTAAAATCGGCCTGCGTTACCAGCCGACCAAGGAATTGCTGTTCCGCGCATCGGCCAGCACAGGTTTCCGTGCACCGACGCTGTTTGAAAAAAATGCGCCGCGTTCCAAGAACGACACCAACGATTCGTACAACGACCCTATCCTGTGCCCAGGCGGCGTGCCGCAACCCGGCGCCAATCCCCTGCGCGACTGCGATCTGCAACAATTCAAACTGCAGGGCGGCAATCCTAACCTGAAGCCTGAGAAATCGAAAACTTTCTCGGTCGGCATGGTGGTGGAACCGGTCAAGGATGTATCGCTGGCGCTGGATTACTGGAACATCCACCTGAGGGACAAGATAGGCGCATTGCCGGAGCAATCCATCTACGGCAACTACGCCAAATACAAGGACCTGTTCCTGCGCAATCCTGACGGCTCGCCGTTTGCGATCCTGGATTTGAACGACAACCTGGGCGAAGTCAAAACTGCCGGTATCGACGTTGCGTTCTCGGCACGTTTGCCAAAAACCGACTACGGTGTGTTCACCTTCACGCTGGACGGTACCTATGTGATGAAATACGACTATCAGAATGAGCGTAACGGCCCGTTCCTGAGCAGCGTAGGCCAGTATTCGGACAATAATCCTACCTTCCGCTGGAGGCACAATGCCGCGCTGAACTGGGTCTATGGCCCATGGGGTGCGACGATAGCCCAGTCCTATAACGCCGGCTACCACGACCAGAACCAGGTGGACGACCAGTTCAAGCAGGACGTTTCTTCGTATGCATTGTGGAATGTGTCGGGCAGCTACACCGGCTTCAAGCACATCACTTTGACCGCCGGCATCAAGAACCTGTTGAACACAGATCCGCCTTTCTCCAACCAGGGCACGCTGTTCCAGAAAGGCTATGATCCACGCTACACAGATCCAGTCGGCCGTGCTTACTACGTCCGCGGCAGCTACACTTTCTAAGACCGTGTAATTCCGGTCAGGCCTGATCGGAACAAAGCCCGGGAAGAGCAATCTTCCCGGGCTTTTTTATTGCGGGGGGGCGCCCGCATCCCGGGCTTATGCGATCAGATAAACACCTTGCGCAACTGCGAAGACAGTACATCGATCAGGCTGACACTGACGACGATCATCAGCAATACCGTGCAAGTCTGCGCATACTGGAAGCCGCGTATCACTTCCCATAAGATCACGCCTATGCCGCCCGCACCGACCATGCCGACTACGGTGGCGGAGCGCACATTCGACTCAAAGCGATACAAGGCAAACGAAATCCATAAAGGCATTACCTGCGGCAATACGCCGTAGACGATTTCTTCCAGCACATGCGCGCCGGTGGCGCGTATGCCTTCCACCGGCTGCGGGTCTATCGCCTCTACCGCCTCGGAAAACAGCTTGGCCAGCACACCCGTAGTGTGTACGAACAAGGCCAGTACGCCGGCAAAGGGCCCCAGGCCGACCGCGACCACGAACAGCATGGCAAATACCATCTCATTGATCGCCCGCGCTGCATCCATCAGGCGGCGCATGGATTGGCTGATCCAGGGCGGCGCAATATTGGAAGAGCACAGCAGGCCGCAGGGTATTGCACAGATGACCGCCAGCGCCGTACCCCACAGGGCAATTTGCAAGGTGACCAGCAGTTCCTGCAAATAGATGCGCCAGTCGGTGAAGTCGGGCGGGAAAAAACTGGCGGCATACTTGCCCATATTGCCGCCATCCTTCAGCAACTCCAGCGGGCGCATGTCGGCGCCCTTCCAAGAAGACGCCAGCAAAACCAGCAACACGGCCCAGATCAATAACCGGCTCCAGTCCTGTTTCGGCGTTGGCAGCGGCGGCGGGGCCGGAGGCGTGGCTAGAGTTTGCATGGCTGGCTGGGTCTGATGATGTCAGGATTTGGCAATTTCGGACAATTTGCGTGCAATGTCGGTCAACTTGGCTTTTTTCTCATCTTCTTTCATTGCCGTATCAGCCTCTATCTTGATTTTTTCCTTGTACAGCTCCAATTGGCGTATCGGCTTCAACTGTGCATTGCTGGACTCCTGGAAACCGCCCAAGGTCAGCTTGGCGAGCAGGGATTTCTCGCGGGCGGCATCGCTGCCGGCTTGCCCATAGCTGAGGAAGAAATCTTTGAGCTTCTTTTTCATCTCCACCGACAAATCCTTGCGCCAGACCAGCGGATCGGAAGCGATCAACGGCGATTTCCAGACCACGCGCAACTGGCTGGCAACCTCGGGCTGACGGGCGGAGATGCGGTCATAGGTATCCGACGCAAACACGGCGGCGTCCACCTGCTTGTTGGCCACCGCCAGGATATTGGCCTCATGGTTGGAGCTGCGTATGGTTTTGAATGCGGTCTTTGGATTCATATTATGCTGCGCAAAGACGTAATAGCTGGGCACCAGGAAACCGGAGGTCGAGTTGGGATCGCCGATCCCGAAAGTCAGGTTCTTGGCATTGCCCAGGACATCCTCCAGCGACTTGGCAGGGCTGTCCTTATGCACCGCTATCATGCTGTAATAGCCGAAGGAGCCGTCGGCATTGACAGTTTGCGCAAAAATTTCTCCATTGGCGCGGTCCACGGCTTCCAGCGCCGATTTATTGCCCAGCCAGGCGACCTGCACTTTATTGAAACGCATAGCCTCGATCACGCCGGCATAGTCGGGCGCAAAAAAAGCGTTGACCTTGACGCCCAGTTTTTTGCTCATGTCGTCGATAACCGGCTGCCAATCCTGCCGCAGGTTTTGCGAAGACTCGGTGGAAATGAAACCGAAATTGATGGCGGCGGCCTCCTGCGCATGCACCGGCATGCTCAGCGTAAAGGCAGCCGCAGCCAGCGTCAGGGAAGTGGCGGCGAGTAATTTCTGGAACATGAAAGGCTCCTATATCAGTATGAAAAGTGCATTTTCAGGCGGCGGCTGCCAGTGCCTGAATGGCGGGGGAGAAATGGGGAACGGTCGCCTCGCCAGGCGGGGGCTCCGACGGCGCCAGGATATCTTGCGCCTCAGCCCCGTACAGCTCGCTTAGCATGGCCGGCGTCAAAGCGCTGGATGGGCCGTCGTACACGACCTGTCCCCGGCGCATGGCTATCGTGCGCGGACAAAAACGCAGGGCCATATCCACCTGATGCAGCGACACCAGCACCGTGGTGCCGTCCTGCCGGTTCAAGTCGGCCAGCGTTTGCATCACGCGGCGCGCCGATTCAGGGTCGAGCGAGGCGATAGGTTCATCGGCCAGGATGATTTTTGCCTTTTGTACGATGGTGCGGGCGATCGCCGCCCTCTGCTGCTGGCCGCCGGACAGCGCGGAGGCGCGCTTGTAGGCGTGTTCGGCAATACCCACCCGTGCCAGCGCCTCCAGGCCCAATTGCCGTTCGGCCCTGGTAAAGTACCGCAGGCAGCTGCGCCATAGCGGCACCCGCGACAAGCCGCCGGACAGCACATTGGTCAGCACCGGCAGCCTGTCCACCAGGTTGAACTGCTGAAACACAAAGCCCACATTGGCGCGCACGGCGCGCACCCGCTTGTGGATCGCGCCGTTATGCTGAACCGCGACATCGCCAATGACTATGCTGCTGCCTGCGTCAGCATCGGCGCTCATCAAACCGGAAATATGCCTGAGCAAGGTCGATTTACCGGATCCGGAAGCCCCGATCAAGGCGACCATCTCTCCCGGCGACAGGGACAGCGACACCTGATCCAGGGCCCGATGTCCACCCTTGAAGGTCTTGCTTATATTCGTGATCTGGATGTGCATCGCCCTACCCTGCCTAGGATTTAATCCGTGAGGATAGGACTCAAATATGTCGGGAGTGTGAAAACCGCATGACAACTGGATGAAATCTGGAAGCCTGACCGCCGCTACAGCCCGAGGACAGGGTGATACCCGGCTATCCTTCCAGCCAGCTGTCCACGTCGGGATGCGGGAACTGGCCGGCGATGAAATTCACAAAATTCCTGACCTTGGCCGACAGCAGGCGGCGGCTGGGGTAGACCATGGAAATCGACACCGTGCCGAGACGGAAATCCGGGAACAGCCTGACCAGCCGACCGCAGCTCAGATCGTCGCCCAGCGTAAACGAGGGCCGCAACACCAGGCCCATGCCGGCCACCGCACATTCCCTCAGTACATCGGAATTGTTGGAGATCACCCGGCTATGGATAGGTATCTGTATCGGTGCCGACGGCCCGTCGCGCCTGCCCTGCACGCTCCAGTAGTTGCGCATGAAGTCCCAGCCGAAGTTCAGGCAATGATGGCGGGACACGTCTTCCGGGGTTTTCGGCTCGCCGTACTGCCTGATATAGTCGGGCGACGCGCACAGCATCACTTCCGAAGTGGCCAGCTTGCGCGTGATCATCGTCGCATCGACTTTTTGCAGGTCGATGAAAAAACCGATATCGAAGCCGTCTTCCACCAGGTCGACGGTGCGGTCGGACACGGTCACGTCCAGCACCACGTCCGGGTATTCTCGCGCAAAATGCGGCAGCATCGCCGCCAGCTTCCACTTGCTGAAGCCCAGGTGTGAATAGATGCGCAGCGTGCCGCTGGGTTTACGGGCCGAATAGGAGGCGATCGCATCCGCGTCATCCACGTCGGACAGGATTTGCCTGACCCTCTCCAGATACATCTGGCCGGTTTCAGTCAGCGACAGCTTGCGGGTGGTACGGTTTAGCAAGCGGGTGCCCAGGTGGCTTTCCAGGTCGGCGACATAGCGGGTTACCACCGCATTCGACATATCCAGGATTTCTGCGGCGCGGGCAAAACTGCCCTGCTCGACCACCTTGGAAAAGATGCGCATAGATTGCAGTCTATCCATAGTTTCTTGTCCTGTTCCTCAAATTGATTGCATGAAAGAGCCAGGCAACCGGCCCGGCTGCGGCGTCCAAATGCTCCCGGGGGAAACGATTATCGCAGCCGGCTTAGTCATTTAACCATCTTAATTCAGCAATACTGAGTCGATAGTGTAGAGATTGTTCTCCATAGTGCAACAGTGTATTTCGTTTAGCCATCTTTTTTGTGCGTCGCAATAAGCGTACACTTCCTCCATCGTTAAGCAAGAAAGAAACCGCTTAAAGAGGCCGAACCCGACGGGTGTGTCTAGTTCGTATCAGAAGTAAGTACCAGCCAACCTACTTCCTTCTCATGCGAATTGGAATACCTTTCCGCCGAGCCCGGAATATTTTTCCAACTTTATCGAAAGAAATAAAATGAACGCGAAACAATTATTAGTAGTTGCTACCCTGATCGCCGCCGGCACCAGCGCTGCATTTGCGGCAGAAACCGGCAAGACACGCGCTGAAGTGCAAGCTGAACTGGCCCAGGCACGCGCCGATAACGCCTACGTAGTCGGCGGTTCGGAATATGTCTCTTTTGCTAACACACCTTTCACTTCGACCAAAACCCGCGCAGAAGTAGCGGCCGAACTGAAACAAGCCCGCGACCAAGGCCTGCTGGCAACGCATGAAGGCGACTATCCTGCTGAGATCTCCGTCCAAACCGCGCGCAGCCGTGCCGACGTCAAGGCGGAAGCCGTGCAGGCGGCCCACAACAGAAGCGGTAACAGCGACTACGGCTACGGCGGCTAATCCGCACTGACGGAGCTTAGCATAGACAAGACCGCCGTTCGCCGGCGGTTCTTTTTTGCCCTCGCCGCTTGCCGGCGGTTTTGCTTTCCTCCCGCCGCGGGCTGAGGGTCCTTCTTTTCTGCTGCTGCTAACCGCGGTTTTTCCTTTCCTGGGCTACGCGCCCGCTTCTTCCCCCGCCGCTTGCCGGTATTTCTTGCCTGCACTTAATTAGAGTGCGCCGCCTATCCAAAGTTTTCCGTAGCGGACGGCGCTTGTGTATCCTTCGTGGCATTCCTTAACTTGCCGACAGTCAGCCATGCCGCACACCGCCTACCCCCACCTGCTGGCCCCGCTGGACCTGGGCTTTACCACCTTGCGCAACCGCAGCATCATGGGCTCCATGCATACCGGCCTGGAAGACAGGTTTTATCACTATCCCAAGCTGGCGGAATATTTCCGCGAACGCGCGCGCGGCGGCGCCGGCCTGATCGTGACCGGCGGCATCTCCCCCAACCGGCGCGGCTGGCTATTGCCGTTCGGCGGCACGCTGAACAGCCTGGGCGATATCTGGAACCATAAAAAAGTGACCTCGGCCGTGCATGAAGAAGGCGGCAAGATCGTGATGCAGATCCTGCATGCGGGCCGCTACGGCTACCAGCCCTTCGTGGTGTCTGCATCTGCCAAAAAATCGCCGATTTCCATGTTCAAGCCCAAAGCCCTGAGCGAAGCGGGCATACAAGGCACGATACGCGATTATGTGCGTTGCGCCCGGCTGGCGCAGAAGGCCGGCTATGACGGCGTGGAAATCATGGGCAGCGAGGGTTATCTGCTGAACCAGTTCCTGTGCGTGCGCACCAACCAGCGCCAGGACCGCTGGGGCGGGTCTATAGAAAACCGCATGCGCCTGCCGGTGGAAATCGTGCAACAGGTACGCGCCGCCGTGGGCAGCAACTTCATCATCATGTACCGCCACTCCATCCTCGACCTGGTCGAAGGCGGCAATAGCTGGGATGAGGTGGTGGCGGTAGCCCGGGCGCTGGAACAGGCCGGCGTCACCATCCTGAATACCGGCATAGGCTGGCATGAAGCCAGGGTGCCCACCATCGTCACCTCGGTGCCGCGCGCAGCTTTCCGCAGCGTGGCGGCGCGGCTGAAACAGGCGGTCGGCATTCCGGTGGTGGCCTCCAACCGCATCAATATGCCGCAGCAGGCGGAAGACATCATCGCCAGCGGCGACGCCGACATGGTATCGATGGCCCGCCCCTTCCTGGCCGATCCCGAGTTCGTCAACAAGGCCGCCGCCGGCCGGGCCGACGAGATCAATACCTGCATCGCCTGCAACCAGGCCTGCCTGGACCATACTTTTGCCAATAAGCGCGCTTCCTGCCTGGTCAATCCGCGCGCCGCGCATGAAACCGAACTGAAATTCCTGCAAACCGGCAAACCCAAACGAGTAGCAGTGGTCGGCGCCGGCCCGGCGGGCTTGTCCGCCGCTACCGTGGCGGCCGAATGCGGCCACGACGTCAGCCTGTTCGACAGCAGTGACCGGATAGGCGGCCAGTTCAATATCGCGATGCAAATCCCCGGCAAGGAAGAATTCGCCGAAACGCTGCGTTATTTCTCCCGGCGCCTGGAAATCACCGGCGTCAAGCTGCACCTGCAAAAGAGGGTCAGCCGCGAGGAATTGCTGGCGCAGGGCTACGACCATATCATCCTGGCCACCGGTATCGTCCCGCGCACACCGCATATCCCCGGCGTCGGCCATCCCAAGGTGCTGTCTTACCTGGACGTGCTGGCTGGCAAGCAGCCGGTGGGCAAAAAGGTGGCGATCATAGGCGCCGGCGGCATAGGCTTCGACGTCGGCGAATATTTGCTGCACGATCCTGCGGTGCCCTTGCCGGTACCGGCAGAGCACTGGTTTGCCGAATGGGGCGTGGACCCGCAGGCGCTCAGCAACGGCGGCCTGGTGGCAGCGGCG
>Ga0207076_1100_pt2 | contig 15515 bp, 13 predicted proteins | sample Alteio_BWMinHeat_62_FD_153568 | JGI IMG/M metagenome (GOLD analysis project Ga0207076, IMG submission 153568) | Enriched cells from forest soil in Barre Woods Harvard Forest LTER site, Petersham, Massachusetts, United States -... | ecosystem: Environmental > Terrestrial > Soil > Temperate forest >... | reverse complement strand
TACGCGCGCCGCTTTAGTCGGTGTCGACTTCGGTAAGGACGATTTTGCCGCCAGTATAGAAGAGCTCTCCCTGCTCTCCCAGTCTGCAGGGGCAGAGCCGGTTACAACCATCACCTGCAAGCGCTCCAGTCCCGACGCCGCCTTGTTTGTCGGTTCAGGCAAGGCAGATGAAATTGCACACGCAGTAGCCGACGCCAAACTCGATATCGTCATCTTTAATCATGCGCTGTCCCCGGCGCAGCAAAGAAATCTTGAGCGGCACCTGAAAGTACGCGTAGTTGACCGCACCAGCCTGATCCTCGACATTTTTGCGCAGCGCGCGCATAGCCACGAAGGCAAGGTCCAGGTTGAGTTGGCGCAATTGCAGCATCTGGCAACCCGGCTGATACGAGGCTGGACCCATCTGGAGCGGCAAAAAGGCGGTATCGGTTTGCGCGGTCCGGGTGAGACCCAGCTGGAAACCGACAGGCGTTTGCTGGGTGACAGGGTGAAGGCGCTCAGGGCAAAAATGGACAAGCTGCATAGGCAAAGGGAGACGCAAAGGCGCTCGCGCGGCAGAAGCAACACTTTTTCCGTGTCCCTGGTCGGTTATACCAATGCGGGAAAGTCTACTTTATTCAATGCGCTGACCAAGGCCGGCACGTATGCGGCGAACCAGTTGTTCGCCACGCTGGATACGACGTCGCGGCGGCTGTACCTGGGCGATGCCGGCAATGTCGTCGTTTCGGATACGGTAGGTTTTATCCGGGAATTGCCGCATCAGCTGGTAGCGGCTTTCCGCGCGACGCTGGAAGAAACCATCCACGCCGATTTGCTGCTGCATGTAGTGGATGCCAGCAGCCCGGTGCGGCTGGACCAGATTGAGCAAGTCAACCAGGTATTGAAGGAAATCGGCGCCGACCATATCCCTCAGTTGCTTGTATGGAACAAGATCGACCTGGCAGGTATGGAGCCGGGTCTGGAGCTGGGCGAATATGATAAAATCCACAGGGTTTTTCTAAGTGCTCAAACCGGTGCTGGAATGGACATGCTAAGACAGGCAGTTGGCGAATTTGCAAAAGAAGATGCATTAAAACGCTTGAACCCTGTTCCCGTAGTGGAATTGGATGACGCGCGTTTTAGTTGAAGCTCATAAATTGAAGCTGTACGGCTTACTTGTGTAGTCCAACCTACTATTTTCATTGGAAAACGACAGAATGGTTGTTTCATTTCTAAAAAAAATTGGTTTGACGCTTTCGTTGAACGATCCCCAGTGGGGCCGCGGTTCAAAAAACGATAACCAGGATGGGAAAAAACCCACAGAAGGCCCCCCCGACCTGGATCAGCTCTGGCGTGACTTCAATCAGCGCCTTAGCCGTTTGTTCGGGCAAAAAGGAAATGGCGGCGGTGACGGCGGCGGCTTTACCCCGGATGCGGCTGGAGCCAGGCTGGGTCTCGGCGTCATTGTCGCCGTATTGGCCTTCATCTGGATGGTCAGCGGTTTCTTTATTGTGCAAGAAGGCCAGACCGCGGTCATTACCACCTTCGGCAAATACAGCCATTCCACGGTGGCAGGCTTTAACTGGCGCTGGCCCTATCCGATACAGGGACATGAAATTGTCAATGTGTCGCAAGTGCGCACGGTGGAAGTCGGTTATCGCTCCAACGTAAAAAACAAGCAGCCTAAAGAGGCCTTGATGCTGACCGATGATGAAAACATCATCGACATCCAGTTCGCCGTCCAGTACAAGCTGAAGAGCGCGGCCGAGTGGCTGTATAGCACCCGCGACCCGGAAGAGGCGATGAGGCAGGTGGCCGAAACCGCGATTCGCGAAATTGTCGGCAAAAGCAAAATGGATTTCGTGCTGTACGAGGGGCGCGAAAAAGTTGCGCTGGATGTGCAAACCTTGATGCAGCAGATCCTGGAGCGCTACCAGGCAGGCGTGCAGGTCACCAATGTGACCATGCAGGGCGTGCAGCCGCCGGAGCAGGTACAGGCATCGTTTGACGATGCTGTAAAAGCGGGCCAGGACAGGGAGCGCCAAAAGAATGAGGGCCAGGCCTATGCCAACGATGTGATACCGAAGTCGCGCGGCGAAGCATCCCGCCTGCTGCAGGATGCGGAAGGCTATAAATCCCGTGTCGTGGCAAATGCCGAAGGTAATGCCGCGCGTTTCAAGCAGGTTTTAACCGAATATCAAAAAGCGCCTGCGGTAACGCGTGACCGCATGTATATCGATGCAATGCAACAGATATTCTCCAGCACCACGAAATTGATGATGGATACCAAGAATGGCAACAATATGATCTACCTGCCTCTGGATAAGCTGATTTCTTCGCAGCCTGATGCCGCCAAGGCGGTGCAGACGCCGGCGCCGGCGCAGCCGGCTGCAGACGTGCCCACTGTGGAAATGCGATACAACAGGGATAGCCGTAGCCGGGATAGCCGGGATTCACGTGACAGGGAGAGCCGCTAATGAATAGGCTGATATCTTCGGTCATCGCGATCGTCATCGCACTGATGATCTTGTACTCGACCATCTTTGTCGTCGACCAGCGCTCGTATGCGATAGTATTTGCATTAGGTGAAGTCAAATCCGTCATCAGCGAACCGGGCCTGCATTTCAAATTGCCGCCGCCGTTCCAGAATGTGCTGATGCTGGACAAGCGTATCCTGACGATAGACTCTCCTGAAACCGACCGTTTCATCACGGCTGAAAAGAAAAATATCCTGGTCGATACCTATGTCAAATGGCGTATTACTGAACCCAGGCTGTATTTTGTCAGCTTTGGCGGCGACGAGCGCCGCGCGCAGGACCGGATGTCGCAGATCGTCAAGGCCGCATTGAATGACGAAATTACCAAACGTACCGTGCGCGAAGTGATTTCCGGCGAACGCGGCAAGGTGATGGAAGCGATCAGGTCCAAGGTGACCGACGAGTCCAAGCAAATCGGCGTCGAGATCATCGACGTCCGCCTGAAGCGCGTGGATTATGTGGAGCAGATTAATAACTCGGTGTATGACCGCATGAAGTCCGAGCGGGCGCGGGTTGCCAACGAGTTGCGTTCTACCGGTGCCGCAGAATCTGAAAAAATTCGCGCTGATGCCGACAGGCAAAGGGTGGTGATCTTGGCGGAAGCCTATCGCGATGCAGAAAAAATGCGCGGCGCGGGCGATGCGGAGGCGTCGCAGATCTATGCGCAGGCATTCGGCCAGAATCCCGAGTTTTACAAGTTTTACCGCAGCCTTGAGGCTTACCGAGCCAGCTTTAAAACGAAAAACGACGTCTTGGTGGTAGACCCCAATTCCGAGTTCTTCCGATACTTTAAGGCGCCAGGCGCCGGCGCAGCCGGGGCAACGAAAGGGAAGTGACAATTCGGGTCCGTTCGACGAGAATTTGAACGGGCTACCTATAAGGCAGGCAGCAATCTTTTGATTGCTGCCTGCTTACGTCTGTTCCGGTATTTTGTATTGAAATTTGGGCGCTGAGTATGTTGATAACTTTGGCCCTTGCGTTTGGCCTGATGTTGGTGCTGGAGGGTTTGTTGCCGCTGGTATTTCCGCGGCAATGGCGCGAAACATGGCAGCGCATAGCGCAATTTTCTGACGGACAGATTCGCTTTCTCGGTTTATTGCTAGGGATTTGCGGCTTGCTGATCGTTGTAATTGTTTCTTTTTTTGACTGATTTCTGAATTTATTCTCATGCCGAATTGGCTTTTACCCGAAAATATCGCTGACGTCTTGCCGTCCGAGGCCCGCAAGATAGAAGAGCTGCGACGTGTGCTCCTGGATAACTTCAGGCTGTACGGTTATGAATTGGTGATGCCGCCGATGCTGGAGTATCTGGAGTCGCTGCTGACCGGCGCCGGCCAGGACATGGACTTGCGCACCTTCAAGCTGGTGGACCAGCTGTCGGGTCGCTCCATGGGGGTACGCGCCGATATGACCACCCAGGTGGCCAGGATCGATGCGCATTTGCTGAACCGCGCTTCGGTGACGCGCCTGTGCTATGCCGGCAGCGTGCTGCAGACGCGGCCCTCGGGCTTGTACGCGACGCGCGAGCCGATACAGATAGGTGCGGAGATATACGGTCATGCCGGCCTGGAAGCCGATGCCGAGGTGCAGGAGCTGGTATTGGCTTCGCTGGCACTGGCGAATATTTCCGAGGTGCGCCTGGACCTGTGCCACGTCGGAGTATTGCGCGCGTTGCTGGCCAGCGATGCCGAGGCAAAGAAACATGAGTCCAGCTTGTTTGCATTGCTGCAAGCCAAAGATACGCCCGCGCTGGAGGTGATTTCCCGCGGTTTCTCACCGGTGGTTAGGAAGGCTCTGCTGGATTTGCCGGGTCTGTACGGTGATCTCTCCGTAATACAGCGCGCCCGCCAGGTGTTGCCGCAGCTTGCAGGAATTGCAACGGCACTGGATGAACTGGAATACCTGGTCAAGCTGGCTGGCAGCGCCCAGGTGACGATAGATTTGGCCGATCTGCGTGGTTACCACTATCATAGCGGGGTAATGTTTAACGCATTTGTGCCAGGTTTGCCGAATGCCGTGGCGCGTGGCGGTCGTTATGATCATGTCGGAGAAGCGTTCGGCAGGGCTCGCCCGGCAACCGGCTTCTCCCTGGATTTGCGCGAACTGGCGCGGCTGATGCCGCTGGCGGAGCGCAAGGATGCGATCCTGGCGCCATGGAGTCAGGATGCTTCATTGCGTCAAAAAATTGTTGAGCTTCGCAAGGCGGGTGAGATTGTCATACAAAGCTTGCCGGGCCATGATAGCGAACAGGACGAATTTGACTGTAATAGAGCAGTCGTATTTGATGGTAGTAACTGGATTCTTAAAAACGTAGGCTGAGTGATGTCACAAAATAAAATCGCAAAAAACGTCGTCGTGATTGGCACCCAATGGGGCGACGAAGGCAAGGGTAAGATCGTTGACTGGTTGACTGACCACGCACAGGGAGTTGTGCGTTTTCAGGGCGGCCACAATGCCGGCCATACACTGGTGATTGGCGGTCAGAAGACTGCATTGCAATTGATACCTTCCGGTATCATGCGCGCCGGAGTCGCCTGCTACATTGGTAATGGCGTGGTGCTGTCGGTGCCGGATTTGCTGCGCGAAATCGACAAGCTGCAGGCCGTCGGCGTGGAAGTTGCGTCGCGCCTGAAGGTGTCGGAAGCCTGTCCGGTCATCTTGCCTTATCACACTGCCCTGGACGCGGCGCGCGAAGTCGCCCGCGGCGCGGCAAAGATAGGCACGACCGGCAAGGGCATAGGCCCTGCGTATGAAGACAAAGTGGCGCGCCGCGCTATCCGCGTCGCCGATCTGCTGAATGCCGAGCGCTTTGCGGAAAAGCTGAAAGAGAACCTGGATTACCACAACTTCGTGCTGACGAACTACCTGAAGGCGCCGGCAGTCGATTACCAGAAAACCCTGGACGATGCGTTGGCGACAGTGCCGCGCCTGCGGCCTATGGTGGCGGACGTTTCCAGTGCGCTGTATGCGGCGCACAAGGCAGGCGCCAGCCTGCTGTTCGAAGGTGCGCAAGGCAGCTTGCTGGACGTCGATCACGGCACCTATCCTTACGTTACCTCCAGTAACTGCGTGGCCGGCAATGCCGCCGCCGGTACCGGTGTCGGCCCCAACATGCTGCATTACATCCTGGGTATCACCAAGGCCTACACGACCCGTGTCGGCTCCGGTCCTTTCCCGTCCGAACTGCCTACCGACCAGGGTGTCGGCAAGCATCTGGCCAGTGTCGGCCATGAGTTCGGCACAGTCACCGGCCGTGCCCGCCGCTGCGGCTGGTTTGATGCTGCGCTGTTGAAGCGCTCGATGCAGATCAATGGTGTGTCCGGCATGTGCCTGACCAAGCTGGACGTGCTGGATGGCCTGGAGTCGCTGAAACTGTGCACCGGCTATACGGTGGACGGCAAGGCCGTGGATATCTTCCCGGTCGGCGCAGAAGAGGCTGCACGCTGCGTGCCTGTGTATGAAGAGATGCCGGGCTGGTCCGAATCCACCGTCGGCGCCAAGAGCCTGGATGCGTTGCCGGCTGCAGCCCGCAACTACATCAAGCGCATTGAAGAGCTGGTCGGCGCGCCGGTCGATATGATTTCGACCGGACCGGATCGCGAAGAAACCATCGTTTTACGCCACCCATTTGTATAAGCTTGAGAGAAAAAGAAAGTAGAGTATGAATACGCCAGTTTCAGACGATAAGCATCTGTGGGTTAGCTGGGATGCTTATCACCGCTCAATTGAGCAGCTTGCTTCGAAGGTGCATGAATCAGGTTGGAAATTCGACCAGGTATTGTGCCTCGCTCGCGGCGGCTTGCGCCCCGGCGATATTTTTTCACGGATATTCGACGTGCCGCTGGCTATCTTGTCGACCAGTTCCTATCGCGAAGAGTCGGGAACGGTACAGGGCCAGCTGGATATCGGCAAGTATATTTCGATGACCAGGGGCGCGCTGGAAGGCAAGGTGCTGGTGGTGGACGATCTGGTCGATTCCGGAGTGACCCTGGAAAAAGTGCTGCATCATCTGCGCGAAAATTTCCCGGCAGTCACAGACGTGAAGTCCGCGGTCATCTGGTGCAAGGGCTGCTCTTCCATCAAGCCGGATTTTTATCTGGATTACCTGCCAAGCAATCCGTGGATACACCAGCCGTTTGAAGAGTACGACAGCATCAGACCCCATCAGCTGAACGCCTGGCTTAAAAAAGGCGCGGCAAAAGAGTAGGAATAGAGAACGGAAGCGAATGAAAATTTGCTTCCGTTTTTGTTTATGCGACTGTGTCGTAGTCGCCATCTGGAAGAGGTTTTGCTCGGTGGCGGGGCCGGGCGGTTGCGCCGGGCTTGTTGATCGAGGCAGTGCGCTGCGGTTTCGCAAGGGGAAAAGAAAAAGCCCGCTGATCTATTCAATCAGCGGGCTTTCAATATAGCTTGGTGCCCACGGAGGGACTCGAACCCCCACACCCGAAGGCACATGGACCTGAACCATGCGCGTCTACCAATTCCGCCACGTGGGCAACGAAAGGCGAGATTATAAACCATTTTCAGAAAACGTCCACAACTATTTTCAATCGCGGCGATTCGCGTGAAAGACGCAAAAAAACGGAGGGGAAGGCGGCGAAAAGACTTCTGCGTCCGACAGTCGCAGGAGGGGAATTGCAGGTAAAATCATTGCGGAAATGAAAAAGCCCGCTGATCCAAAAGAATCAACGGGCTTTTAAATTGTGGTGCCCACGGAGGGACTCGAACCCCCACATCCGAAGACACATGGACCTGAACCATGCGCGTCTACCAATTCCGCCACGTGGGCAGCGAAGAACAAGATTATAGATTATCTGTGAAAGATGTCAAGGGTTTTACTTGTAATAAAACAAGAATTGTTAGGTGATTACTGCACTGTCCGGTAAACTAGGTGATGCCGCGCATTGTTCGGCATGGTTTTCAACTATAGAGAATATTTTCCGCTTTTGAATAAACATTCATACCCCATTCCCAGCCGCGAGGAAATCCTCGGAATCCTGCGCACCTCATCAGGCAAGCAGACTGTGGAAACGATAGCAGGCAAACTGGGCGTCAAGCCCGAGGAGTTTGATGGCATGGTGCGACGACTGAACGCGATGGAAAGAGATGGTCAGATCAAGCAAGACAAGTCAGGTCAGTACGCGTTAGCCAATCAAGACAGTTTTATCACCGGCCGTGTCAGCAGCCATCGCGACGGCTACGGTTTCCTGATCCCGGATGACGGCAGCGAAGACCTGTTCTTGCCGGAGCGCGAGATGCAGCGCGTCTTGCATGGCGACAAGGTTACTGCGCGCATCGTCGGCACCGACCGGCGTGGCCGCCTTGAAGGCGGGATAGTGGAGATCCTGGAACGTGCCAATACCCACGTGATAGGCCGGCTGTTGAACGAGAACGGCGTCTGGATCGTGGCTCCGGAAGACAAGCGTTTCAGCCAGGATATCTTGCTGGCAGGGTCGCCGGGCAAAGCCAAGTCCGGCCAGGTGGTCAGCGTTGAGCTCACCGAGCAGCCGACCAAGTATGCGCAGGCAGTCGGCAGGATAGTCGAGGTGCTGGGCGACGTCGACGATCCCGGCATGGAAATCGAGATCGCAGTCAGGAAATTCGGCGTACCGCACGAGTTTACGGCGGAAGCGAAAAAAGCCGCTGAAAAATTGCCGACGCAGATACGTGCCGCCGACCTGGAAGACAGGGTGGACTTGCGCGATCTTCCCTTTGTCACCATTGACGGCGAAGACGCCCGCGATTTTGACGATGCCGTCTATTGCGAACCGGTCAAGGTAGGCCGCAGCAAGGGGTATCGACTGCTGGTGGCGATTGCCGATGTCAGCCACTATGTTAAGCCCAATGACGCGCTGGACCATGATGCCTTGCTACGTAGCACCTCGGTCTACTTTCCGCGCCGTGTCATCCCCATGCTGCCGGAGAAGCTTTCCAATGGCCTGTGCTCGCTGAATCCCGACGTGGACAGGCTGACCCTGGTCTGCGATATGGTGATCGCGGCGGACGGCGATGTCACTGCCTATCAGTTTTATCCGGGAGTAATCCATTCTGCGGCACGCTTCACCTATACCGAAGTGGCCGCCATCCTGGGCAACACCAAGGGGCCGGAAGCCAACAAACGCCTGACACTGGTGCCGCATCTATTGCATTTGTACGAAGTGTTCCACGCGCTGACGCGTGCGCGCCATGCCCGCGGCGCAATCGATTTCGAGACGACCGAAACCTATATCGTTTGCAACCCCTCCGGCAAGATAGAGAAAATCCTGCCGCGTACCCGCAACGATGCGCATAAGCTGATTGAGGAATGCATGCTGGCGGCCAACGTCTGCGCTGCGGACCTGCTGATGGAATACAAGCATCCGGGCACTTACCGTATCCACGCCAGCCCCACCAAGGAAAAGCTGACGCAGGTCAGGAACTTCCTGAAGCAGGTAGGGCTCAACCTTGGCGGCGGCGATGCGCCTTCGGCGTCGGATTATGCCGAGCTGATGAAAAAGATCAAGGGCAGGCCGGACGCTGCATTGTTGCAAACCATGCTGTTGCGCTCGATGCAGCAGGCGGTCTACAGCCCGGACAATATCGGCCACTTCGGTTTGTCGTACGATGCGTATGCGCATTTCACCAGCCCGATACGGCGCTACCCCGATTTGCTGACGCACCGGGCCATCAAGGCTATCTTGCAGGGCAAGAAGTATGAACCGAAGGGCATAGACCCGAGTTTGCTGAATACGACGATTTCCAATAGCGCGCGCAAGCAGCAGATACTGGATAAGGCGGCAGGCAAGAAAAAGCCGGAAAAAGACCTGACCATCTGGGATGCGCTGGGCGTGCATTGCTCTGCCAATGAGCGCCGCGCCGATGAAGCGTCCAGGGATGTGGAAGCCTGGCTGAAGTGCTATTTCATCCGCAACAAGATAGGCGAAGAGTTCACCGGTACGATTTCCGGCGTCACCCAGTTCGGCATCTTTGTGCAATTGGATGATATTTACATAGAAGGCCTGGTCCATGTGACGGAGCTTGGCGCGGATTACTTCCAGTACGACGACGCGCGGCATGAATTGCGCGGCGAGCGCACCGGCAAGCGCTACCAGCTGACAGACAGGGTCACGGTCGAAGTCAGCCGGGTAGACCTGGATGCGCGTAAAATCGACCTCACTATCGTGCAGCCGACGGGCATACGGCCGCCACTGGCGATGGATGCGCGGGGGGCAGCAGGTGAACGCGGCAAACCTGCGTCCAAGGCGGCCGGTTTGCCGGCCGATAAAGCACCGGCCAGGCCAGGCAAAGGCAAGGTGGTGCAGGCGAAAGAGAAAAGCACTGGAGGCAGCGCTGCAAAAAATCGCGCCAAGCCTGCGCCGGCAAAAGCCTCGGTGCGCCAGCCTGCCGCCAATACACCGGCCGGCAAGCGCGCGACCAAGGCTGCAGTGTCCAGGTCCGGCAAAAAGAAACGCTAGTGGGTTGTTACAGTTCATCAGGTGTGACAAATACGGCAGCAAAAGCAGTATCAGGTAAAGCAGTAGCAAGTAATCAAGATAGTGAAGAGTAAAAATGAAAAGTAAAATGATTTTCGGTTTCCATGCGGTGACTTCCCGTATCCGGCATGAGGCCTCATCGGTGGAAGAGATCTATGTCGATTCCGGCCGCGTGGATGGCCGCATGCAGGAGCTGCTGCACGCCGCCAAGGCGGCAGGCGTGCGCATCATCCAGGCGGACGATCAGCGCCTGTCGAATATCGTCGGCACCCGCCGTCACCAGGGCGTCGTGGCCAAGGCCGGCGAACTGTCGCTGGCGCGTAACCTGGATGAATTGTTGGACGCGATTGAGGGGCCGCCTTTGCTATTGGTGCTGGACGGCATTACCGATCCGCATAACCTGGGGGCCTGCCTGCGGGTGGCAGACGGCGCTGGCGCACATGCAGTGATCGCTCCCAAGGACAGGGCGGTAGGCTTGAACGCCACGGCTGCCAAGGTAGCCAGCGGCGCGGCCGAGACTGTGCCGTATATTACCGTGACCAACCTGGCGCGCACGCTGCGCGAATTGAAGGAGCGCGATATCTTGCTGGTCGGTACTACCGATGAAGTCGAAAAAAATATCTACGATGTCGATTTCACTGGCACCGGCGGCAGCGCGCTGGTAATGGGCTCGGAGGGCGAGGGCATGCGCCGCTTGACTCGCGAAACCTGCGACCTGCTGGTCAGCGTGCCGATGTTCGGCTCGGTCGAAAGCCTGAACGTTTCCGTGGCATCCGGCATTTGCCTGTACGAAGCCCGCCGGCAGCGTCTGCCCGGCAAATAAAGCCCTTCTGCTTTTGATGCATAAGCATATTCAGGGGGAGCCTGCAAGCTTTCCCTGAACGCGCTAATATGCATGTCCCAATTTCTCTTTTTGATTCCCATGTTCAGCCGTTTGCGTGACGATATAGCCAGCATCATCCAGCGAGATCCCGCCGCCCGCAATGTGTGGGAGGTGGTGACGTGTTACCCCGGCTTTCACGCGATCGTGATGCACCGCTGGGCCAACTGGTACTGGAGGCACGGCTTCAAGTGGCTGGGACGTTTTGTCTCCCATCTGGCGCGGGTATTTACCGGCATAGAGATACATCCGGGGGCGACGATAGGACGCCGGGTCTTCATCGACCACGGTTTTGGCGTGGTGGTAGGGGAAACGGCAGAAATCGGCGACGACTGCACTATCTATCAGGGCGTGACCCTGGGCGGCACGTCGCTGTCCAAGGGCGCCAAGCGCCATCCCACGCTGGAGCCGGGCGTCATTGTCGGCGCCGGCGCCAAGGTGCTGGGCGGATTCACGATAGGGGCGGGCGCCAAGATCGGTTCCAACTCGGTGGTGGTCAAGGCGGTGCCTGCCGGCGCGACCGCAGTCGGCAATCCGGCGCATATCGTCAAAAAGGAAGCTGCGGCCGCCGAAGGCGGACCGGCGCAGTTATTCTCCGCCTATGGCGTGACGGCCAATGGCGACGACCCCATCTCCAAGGTCTTGCACAAGCTGATAGACCATGCAGTGGTGCAGCAAGAACAGATAGAGAAATTGAGTGCAGCCTTGTCTTCAGCCGGCATCGTCTGCGATGCCAAGCCGGAAGCCGGCAAGCTGGATCCAAAACAAATCAATAGCCTGGTCGATTGATCGGCGTCTGGCGCGGCGCTCCGGGAGGGGAATTCAGAGCTCTCCCTCAATATGCGTTTGCCTTAGCTGGTGGCGATACTGCCATCCAGATTGTGCCTGACAATATCCCCGTTGCCGTACACCGCCAGCCAGCCGCCGCGACTGGGCTCGCTTTCGCATTCCCAGTCGGGCAGTACATAGCGCTGCAGGCCTTGCGGATATTGATGCAGGGCCGGCCTGTGGGTGTGCCCATGTATCATGGTTGCAGTGCCGCTGACCGAAAACAGTTGTGAAATCGCATCAGGATTCACGTCCATGATGGCCACGGTCTTTTCCTTTTGCTCCATCTTGCTGTCATTGCGCAGGCCTTCAATGATGGCTTTGCGTTGCGCCAGCGGCATGGAAAGGAACTCGGCCTGCCATGCGGGCTGTCTTACCTTGGCGCGAAACTCCATGTAGGGCACGTCGTCCGTGCATTGCGCGTCGCCATGTGTGATGACGATGCGCTTGCCGGCAATATCGATCACGCTGGGGTCTGCCAGCAGGCTTGCTCCGGTGGCGGCGGCAAAGCTGTCGCCGACCAGGAAGTCGCGATTGCCTGCGATCCAGAACACCTCGGTGCCGGCGTCGCTGACCGCGCGTATCGCGTCGACTACCCGCTGATTATACGGAGTGGGGATATCATCGTCGCCGGCCCAGTATTCAAACAGGTCGCCCAGCAAATACAGTTGCTCGGCTTGCGCAGCCTGTTTCAGGAAGGCAAAGAAAGCCTCGGTGGTGGCCGGCAGCGAGGGCTTCAGGTGGATGTCTGAAGCAAAAAGCGCAACCGGCCTCGGTTGCGCTTTGGTCTGCTCACTTGCTTGCTTATGCTCGGTGTGCACTATTGTTGGCGGTCGGCGACTTAGACGACTTCCGCTTTTTCGATCACGACGTTTTCCACCGGTACATCCTGGAACATGCCTGTGCGGGTTGTTTTAACCGCTTTGATCTTGTCCACGACGTCGGTGCCCTCTGTCACTGTGCCGAATACGCAATAACCCCAGCCGTCCTGGCCAGGGTAGTCAAGGAAGCTGTTGTTCTGGGTATTGATGAAGAATTGGGCGCTGGCGGAATGCGGGTCGCCTGTGCGGGCCATGGCGATCGAATAGCGCGTGTTTTTCAAGCCGTTCTTGGCTTCGTTTTCGATAGTGGCATTGGTGGGTTTTTGTTTCATGCCGGGTTCGAAGCCGCCGCCCTGGATCATGAAGCCATCGATGACGCGATGGAAGATGGTGCCATTGTAGTGGCCGGATTCTACATACGCCAGGAAGTTTTCCACGGTCTTCGGGGCTTTTTCAGCGTCCAGTTCGATTTTGATATTTCCGTGGTTGGTGCTCAGGATAACGGCCATGATATGCGTCCTTCAGAGTTAATAGATTAAATAGTTTTATTTGGAATTGTATATTATTTGATGATTTTGGCAGATTCGATGATCACGGGCTTGACCGGCACATTTTGCATCTCGCCAACATCCTTGATCTCGGCTGCCTTGATTTTTTCAACCACGTCCATGCCCTGTATCACTTTTCCAAACGGCGTATATCCTGCTGTCGCCAGCAGTGCCTCGGCGCGAGGCGCTGTTTTCACCGCCCCGCGGCGGGTATATTCGACAGGGTCGCCTTCCGGCAGGATCTGGTGGTTCAGGAAGTCATTGTCGGCCACATTGATGAAGAATTGCGCCGTGGCTGAATTGGGATCGTTGGTGCGCGCCATCGCAACCGTGCCGACGTCGTTTTTCAAGCCCTTGTCCAGCGCGCGGCGTGCTTCCAGTGCTATTGGCTTGCGCGTCGGTTTTTCTTTCATACCCTTGTCGTAGCCGCCGCCCTGGACCATGAAGCCATTGATGACGCGATGAAAGATGGTTCCCTTGTAATGGCCGGCTTTTACATATTGCAAGAAATTTTCGACTGTCTTTGGCGCCGCATCCGGATACAATTCCAGCACGATGTCGCCCATATTAGTCTTCAATTCGACTTTCGGGTTTTCTGCAGCTACGGCGGCCAAAGAGCTCAGTGTCAGCGCTGATCCAGCCAGCACGGCAGCTAAAATACGACGGCGTGTCATTGTCATCATTTTCTTTTTATCCTCGTTTGTCTTTTGAATCGGTGGAAGCCAGTTTAAACCAGACCTTCATAGATGATCCTCCATCTTGAAGCTTCTTTCATCCAGTATTGACGTTTACGGATACTGCTCTTGATTTTGCCTACAGTAGTTTCTTGCGTGAAAGTGCAAACGATCAACTCGTCCTTGCCCGGGTACCTGAACTGCGTCACATCGCTCAGTTTGATCGATGGATGATGTTGCGCATCATATTGTTGCTGCTTGCTGAGCCAGGTGTTGATATTGTCGCCCTGTGCATTCTTGAAATTGCGCGAATAATTGGCAAGAATCCGGTTGGCGTCTGCGCTTTCCGTATCCAGGCGCCAGTCATCCAGCAGCTTGCTGGCCGCCTGCCTGTCGCTATTCCATTTCGCCTGGTTGACGAATTCTACCTGTTCGCTGATGATCACCGGCGTTTTGCCTATATCGACGACCGCCGAGATCTTCAGGAAATCCGGATTGGTCAGCACGACGCAGCCATCCGAAGCCAGCGGCGGCCGGCTGAAATTGGCGGACGGCATACCGTGCAGCCAGATGCCGGAGCCGCTGCGGCCATTAGCCTTGTCCCATTCATTTGGATAATTGATAGGCAATGCGCCGGGACCGTAAAAATCCGGCAACCTGGCGCCGGCCAGGCGGCTGGTTATATAGTAGATACCTATCGGCGTCTTTTGATCGCCTTCGCTGCTTTTATTGATGCCGAACCTGCCCTGGCTGACATAATAATCGGTGACAAACCTGGGTTGTCCGCCATTATTCTCATACAGGTAAAGCCGGGACTTCTTTGCATCCACGACCAGCGCCAGTTTTTGGTCGTCGCGCAATTGCAGTATGGAGCGCGGTATCAGGCTGGGATCGGGTTTTTGCGTGATCGATTTGATGCGTACCATCGCCTCATCGCGCAGATCCTTGAGTTTTTCCGCCGGCGCATTTTTCACCGCGCCAAATGTAGTGACCGGCTGCACATGCATCAGCAGGAGGTCGCCGCGTATCAGGTGCCCCAGCTGAAAATGCGGATAGGCTTCCACCAGCTCATCGGCCTTGGCCTGCGCCAGGCGCAGGTTGTTTTCGGAAAGGCTCTTGTAGACCTCGATCAGCAGCGCGTCGGGGTTGGGCAGGGACAGGCCGGTTTCCGGCACAGTACCGGCAGTGCGGGTCTTGGCATTGGCGTCCGACAGCGGCAGTGCCGCCATCGTCAGCAACAGGGAAAAAGCGCAAAGGGCCAGCTTTCCGAGCTTGAATCGAGTCGGAAACGAATTTAAAACAAAACGAAACATCAGCTACCCGCGCGCTCCTGCTTGATCTGCCATTTGCCGTCTTGCTTGGCAAGCACCAAGGTCTTGCGGCTGTTGGCAGTCAGTTGATCTGAACTATAAATTTGCCTGAATTTCACGGTGGCCGTATTGCCGTCTATGCTGACCTTCGGCGATTCAACCTTGACCGTGATATGGCCCTTGCCCTCAATCCTGAGGCGACGCTCATCGGCCCAGTTCTTGCGGGGCTCGCCTTTGGGCGTCTGGAAATCCTTGCCATAGAAAGCCAGGTAATTATTGGTTTCCTTATTGCTCCAGGCCTTGGCCCAGCCATCAACGACCTTCAGCACTTCATCTTGTTCGCCGTTATTGGCCGCGACCACGGGCTTCGCAGGCTTGGCTTCGGTTTTTGCTTCCGCTTTTGCAACTTCCGGAGCAGGCTTGCCGGCTTTGACCGGAGTCATGCTGGCGACCGCCGGTTTTGCTA
>Ga0207076_1164_pt1 | contig 15571 bp, 10 predicted proteins | sample Alteio_BWMinHeat_62_FD_153568 | JGI IMG/M metagenome (GOLD analysis project Ga0207076, IMG submission 153568) | Enriched cells from forest soil in Barre Woods Harvard Forest LTER site, Petersham, Massachusetts, United States -... | ecosystem: Environmental > Terrestrial > Soil > Temperate forest >... | reverse complement strand
TGGCGTCAAGGACCAATTGACCGTGGTTTTACTATCCGCACAGGCAAACTGTTCCGTTTCAGATTCTCCGAGGCTGGCGGCTGAGGGCGCGAGTTCTCCGGCGGTTTGTAATAGAGTGACGATGGCGACCGCCGAGGTGGTGTTGTTACTGTTGGCCCCAGTCACCGTCACGATCTGCGGCGCGTTGATGTTGCCAGGAGCCGTATAGAGGCCGCTGGTCGAGATGTTCCCGACTGCAGGCGTAACTGACCACGTTTGAGAAGATTGAGTTGGATCAGTTTTGGACATCGCAAATTGCTGAGTCTGGGCTGGTCCGATGCTGACCGCCATCGGACTGGCTCCCGATAGGGTGGGAACCAGCGTTAGGGTGGCCGAGGCGCTCTGCTGCGGGTCAGCCGTACTTGTGGCAGTTACGATCACAATCTGGGCAGAAGTAATCGACTCAGGAGCCATATACAGCCCTGTTGCCGATATGGTGCCAAGGGAAGGGTTGAGGGACCAGGACACTTCGGTGTTGGCCGAATAGCTGACTGTCGCCGTAAATTGTTGGGACTGAGATTCGCCGAGATGGATTGCGATAGGTGCCGCAAAAACGGATACAGGCAGCAGGCTGATGCGAGCCGAAGAGCTCTTGGCGCTGTCCGCCACGCTCGTAGCTGTAACGGTGACGGTCTGCTGAGCCGTGATGCTCGCAGGTGCGGTGTAGAGGCCGCTGCTGCTGATGGAACCCGCACTAGGGTTCAGCGACCAGGTGACGCTGGTGTCACCGGCCCCGCCGGTAACGGTAGCGGTGAACTGTAGGCTCTGGCCACCAGACAGCGTTGCGCTAGACGGCGAAATCGTGACCGAAATAGGGATGGGATTGTTCACCGTAACGAGAACGTTAGCCGTAGCGGAGCTACCAGCCCCACTTCCCGCAATTGCGGAAAGCATATGCAGACCGTCTTGAGCTGCTGTCGTATCCCATAGTATCGAATAGGTAGATCCTGTTGCCGTTACAAGACCGCTCAGAGTCGTTCCGTCTACCTGGAATTGAACTCCGGTCACACCCACGTTGTCCGTCGCGTTCGCAATAACAGTTATGGAACCTGAGACCGAACTCCCGCTCGACGGTGCAGTGACGGACACAGCTGGGGGCGTTTCATCGGATCTTGTCCCTAGTGTCTCTACAGTGAATTGAGCAATAACATCGTCACACGCATTGTACCCGCCAAAGCTCTGATATTCATACGCACCAAAGTCGAAGACCGACGCAGAAGTCCAGGACGGCGTAACCTTCGTGTATCGTGCGATCTGAACCACAGTATCGTTAAGATATAGCTTGCTTGTGCTCCCGTCCCAACTCAAGATAACTGTTAAGCCCACGTCACTGCCGAACAGCGCCTCTTCGGTGCCAATAGGAACATAGTAGAACTGTGGCGAACCGCCAACTCTATAGCTAAATACTAAGCGTCCTGAGATAATCTCCGTCGCGAAGTTAAACAGATGAGTGTTGGCGTTGTCATCCCGAACGTCAAATGCAAACCGCGGCGCAGCACTTGCCTTCCGATCCATAAAAGCATAACGCGACGTCAGTGAGAACGAGATCTCTCCTTGATCTACATTAAAAAGATCTCCTACCGCCGCGCCCATAAATTTATAGTATGCATTGCTCGTATTAGTACAACATGTCGCAAACCAAACGCCAGCGCTGGTCTGTATTGGTGTATAGTTCACTGACCCTGTGCCATGGACCATCACAGTTCCCACAAACTGAGCTGGAGCTATACTAGGAGTAATAGTTGATCCATTAGATACTCCGCTCGCCTCCGCGGCAACTCCATCAATCTGCAGAACCGGCGTAGGCGTAGTGAAGGTGAAGTCCCCGGACTGAACAACATTGCCTAGCACATCTTCTGACACTACCTTATAGTGATAGATCGTTGATGCAGTCAGTCGGGACAGATTGACAGAATGCGATGAAACCAAGGAGGTATTAAGCGCGCTCATAGACCCATAAGTCGCATCGGTCCCATAGGTCAACTGCGAGGTGGAAGCCTCGTTCGTCTTCCAAGTAATTGTCGCAGACGACGAGGTGATCGGATTGCCAGAAACGGCCGAGATTGCCACCGGCTGCAAAGTTATGGTGGCATTGGCCATTTTGGTGGAATCCGCAAAGCTCCTGGCGGTGACAGTTACAGTTTGTTGCCCCACAATGCTGGCTGGAGCAGTATAGAGACCATCTGGAGTGATAGTACCTAAGTTGGCTGGACTGGCGCTCCAAACGACTCGGGCGTTGTTTGAATTGCTGATCACCGCTGTGAACTGCTGCGTCTGTGCGGGGTATAAAAGCGTGCTCGCCGGTGAAAGGCTAATGGCGAGTGGTATGGTGATGAACCCCGGTGCTCCAGAAGATGGAATTGCGTCTCCGGTAGCCGACACGGCAAGCGCATTCGAGACCTGAACCTGTACAGCATTAGTTGCTGTGTTCGATAGTATTACGCTTACGTTCGCGATCGGTCCATTTGGTATTGGATTGAGATTCAGCCCGGAGACGATGCATCGATTGCCGATACATGTTATGGATTTTCCTGCAGACGATGCAGAAGCACCTATGGCCGACGCGACGGACACCACAGCCGATGGTGTGACAAGATCCCACTGCAGGGCGGCCGGCGCAGAGCCGGCTGCGGAGAATAGCGATAGTGTCAGAGGAACCGTGCTCCCAGGCGCCGCGGTCGCCGACGAGAGCTGGAATGAGGCTGTTTGGCACCAAACTGGCATTGAGGCCAATAGGCAGAGTATCAGCTCGAACCTTGTCTTCACGAATACAGTAATCGGCCGTTTAGCGGTAAAACGTTACGGACTTGTTGAGTGCGCCGGGATGACCGGGCGTGGGGTAGTAGTGAATGAAAGAGTCAAACAAGGAAGGTTTATCGAGCCATCCTGACCCCGAGTCATGCGTGGTCAGCCGCGAGGGCGCCATCGAAGCGTTGACAGGGGCACCTACAGGCACGGTATTGAGCTGCGATTCGGAGCGCCGACGCCGTTCAACAAGTCGGAAGGCAACATCGAAGGAAGCGATATCGCAGGCTCCCCGAGGACTCCGCGCAGTCTGAGACCCCAGGCATGAAGGGAAGCTCCACGCGCGAGAACCGGGAGACCCCATCGACGCCCGTTGCAGCGGGCCGGTTGGAGAAGTGGCCTAGTGGATCTTGCCCGCTCTGGTTCTCATGAATATTTCTCTCCTTTTGTTCGTCCAGCGTCAAGAGCCCTGGATTGTTAAATTTGAAAATCTCACGGCTAAGACTGCACTCCAGCGCTGTGCCGAGCGTCGACTGGCCAAAGCGCTGTCGGCTAAAGAAAAAGTCGAAATGAGCCAGCGGAGTTTGAAATGCGCGGGCGATTTCGGATGTTCCCCGACGGAGTGCGGCGCTAGTCTCTTGTTTCTGATCGAAATCATTGACCGCGAGCGTTCAGCGCCCTCAAGTATAAAGGAACTTCAGAAACAGGAGACTAGTGCTAAGAAGTGCAAGAGAATGCGATTAACTGATCACACTATCATGTTGCGGCCTGAATTATCTGATCCAAATCCGAATCGCGATACTGATCTCATGAGTTTCAACTGACCCCGTCCCATCGTCGGAGAGAGGAATGTAGTTGAAATGAGGAACGGTACAAGGCACCGGACATACTTTCCGAGGGTAAGTAGCGATAATGTGTATCGAAGTGCGCCTCTTTCGTCACGCGCCGGCTCACGCTGGATCGGAACCTCACACAACCGCCCCGCGAGACCTTGGGAGCAACCATCATCTCATGGCCACCGGCTGAAGGTGCGCGGCCAGAAGAACGTGCCATCGCAAACCCCACCTCAACGTCGATGGAGCGACCAGGCTTCAGTCTGTGAGGAACTCCCGCAGAGATGCGTAGTAAACGACGATACTTGCGGACGGCCTGTAACGTCGCCGTTGCGCCTAAGATCGCAGAAGCAGCTATGAGAAATCTCTCTTCGATGAAGCACCTCTCGAGCAAGAGTACACAGACGGACGCGTGTTGCCAGCAGCAGGGATGGCTGCAGCGGTCGATGGAGCATACTGCATCCTCACCTTGGAGCTCCAGATGAGGAAACTGTTGGCTATTTTTGGTTTGCTGGCCTCATCCGCATGGGGGCAGATTACATGGACGAAAGTTTGGGCAACGCCGGCAAATGGACCAATAGGCTCCTTTTACAACGGCTACCTCGACGTCCACTACGATGCATTCACGCGTAAGACCTGGATCTATTCGACGGACACTACCGCAGGGCCCGACTCGATCTATTCCAGCAGGCTCCATTACTTCGATTCGAATACAAATAGCGACACGCTCGTGGGCAGCTCGAATCAGCCGAGCACCGGGGGGTGCCTTGGCAGTTCGGCGACATGGCCGTTCACGCACCATCCGGTGGGACAAATCTGGGTCGATTCCATCCGGCATCGGATCTGGACCATGGAAGGCGTCGGCTGCACGTTTATCTACCCGGAACAATGGTATTACCAGCTTGACAATCCGATCAGCGGACACAGCGACTGGGTGCAAGTCCACCCGCCACACCTTCCGACGAAACTGTACCCTACAGGACCGAACGGAGTACAGACACCGACAGTCGGCGGTTTGTTTAACAATGCTTCCGTAGTGCACGATACAGATCACGACGCGTTTCTATTGTTCGGATACGATGGTGGAAACAACGCGCACGCAATGCAAGTGTATTGCGACACCAGCATGAACCCGGTCCCCGGAGTGCTGACAATAAGCCAGATATCTGTGGGTTGTCAATTTCCCGACGATTGGACCGATATCACCCCCCTGACCAAATGCGCCGCGGGTTCGACTTGCATAAGCGCCGGCGGTGTCGGTTGGACCCCACCGGGCTACTATTATCCGAACTTAGAGTACGACCCTATTCATCATCAGGTGATTCAGTTTGCAGGGCTCTACGGTGCATACACAGTCGAGAATCAAACGTGGATCTACGACATGGTCGGTAAGACTTGGAAGAACATGAATCCTGCAAACCCGCCCGCAAATTCCTCGGACAACAATGAAAACGGACGGGTTGGCCATGCGTTCAACACTCAAGACGGGAAATACTATTACCATCTGACCGCCCATTCGCCGAAGGTCAGTAATCCCGTGGCAAATCCCCCCCAAGATTGGGTATATGATCCGGCGGCGAATACATGGCAGCAAATCTCGGTTGGCCAGGGACCGCAGCTTCTCGAAGCGATGACATACGACTCCGGAGCGAACGTTCTCGTGGCTTGGGCGCTTCACGTCGATAGCGACGGCATTTTCCGGGCACAAGGTATTGCGGAAATCTGGGTCGGAAGCTTTGGAGCGGCAACGGCTCCAACCATCACCAGCACCTCTCCGCTGCCACAAGGCGTCATAAACTCCCCGTATTCCTACACATTTTCCGCAACCGGCAGCGTGCCGATAACCTGGAGTGTAACATCAGGATCACTACCGCCTGGACTCACACTAGGCAGTACTGGTCTTCTGACCGGCACACCCAATAGTGCGGGCACTTACGCATTCTCCGTACGGGCGGCAAACAGCGCGGCGAGCACCAGTCCACATAACTTCAGTCTGACGATTTCCTCTACTCCAATCGCCAATGCGCCCGCCATCACAAGTACGTCACCGATCATCGGAGCGACACAAAACACGTCCTACTCATATACATTCGCCGCTAGCGGAGCCGGCCCAATTCTATGGAGCATGACATCCGGCACACTGCCTCCCGGCTTGTCCCTAAGTAATACGGGTGTCCTAAGTGGCACACCAACGGGCGCCGGCACCTATTCATTCTCCGTTCGGGCGGCTAACAGCGCCGGCGCGACCGGGCCGGTGCTCATCACTCTCACCGTCGCTGGTTCTCTCAGCGGTCCCTCCGCTCTAAACACACCGCTAACCATTCAAGAAGCTCTTTATCCAGGAAGTATTAGTGGGGTATCTCGCTCCAATGAACCCTTCTGTCAGGGCGTACCGCTGGCCGATTCCTTTGCGATTAGCAGCGCTAGCACACTCGGCCTGACAGGAGCAACTGCGGGCCAATTCCGTGCGCTGGGCTGGTGGCCTTCAGGGAACTATAAGTGGGTCGAGGTTTGCGGGATTATACCGAGCCTGAGTGCGGGTGGAACTACAAATGTGACTCTGACCGGAACTGGATCGGGTAATTTCGGCGGGACCGCACTCGCTGTAGATAATGGCTCAACCATCACGGTGTCAACCGGTGCGGCGACCTTTACAATCCGAAAGGCTGGCTTCAATGTCGTTGACCAGGTAGTAATCGGAAACACAACGGTAGTTACCAGCGGGTCGTCACAGGGATTAGTTATTACCGGCCCGAACCCGACGGCAGCCTACCCGGCAAATGTGACGTGCGGATCAGGTGCCGGACAATCACCGTGCACGACAACGTATTCTAGCGCCAATGATGCGAATTCCCAATGCACAATCGAAAAGAACGGTCCGGTGGTGGCTGTACTCAAGTGCACCGGTGACCACGCCGATGGCGGCGGCCACGTATACATGCACTACACGGTACGTGAATACTTTTACAAGGGTAAGACGAGCGTAAAGATCACGTCAGAACTCCGCAATGCGGACTACGGTACGTCTGGGACTTTTGCCACGGCGTACAAGGGACATAAGGGATACGAACTTCGCATTACGCCAAATATTTCCGGGACATTGAATTACAAGATAGGCAACCATACGGGCTCGCCCACGACCGGGACTATTACTAGTCAAGACAGTGTATATCTCTATCAGGGCGAATCCCAATCAATGAAATGGCAGGAATGGTGTGGATCTGGCTGTGTATCCTATACCGCTGATACTGGTTACTCTATTGTCAAGAACGGTTCCGTCCTAATGAGTGGCACCGATACGCAGTATCCACAAGGCTGGGCCGACATCAGCGATGGCAATGGAGTCGGTGTCGAGATCGGCGTGTATCAACTAGCGGCCTACTGGCCTAAGTCGCTCGAGTTCAATGGCGGTGGTACGGATGTTCGGATCGGTATCTGGGCTCGCCAAAACAGTCAGCCCTACTACCAGGAGTGGCCACAGCACAGCACGCATGATCTCTACTTGAACTTTCATGCAGCTGCGCCAGCGGCGCCGGCGGACAACTTTTTAGCGTTCCAACATTACCTGGTGGCCCGCGCTCCGTACAGCTACTACAACAGCACCGCGGTATTCCCGTATACGTTGATCGATCCGGTTGCCGAGGACTCGTATTACACGTTGGCGGGAGCAACAGCCACTCCGGCCACGATATCTACGGCACGCGCCTGTTGCGGCCAGGACTTCGGAACGTCAAATGGCCAATGGCCGTTGAGCATTTTCCGTTACTACTTCTGGCACACGGGGGGTGGTGGCAATCAGACCGAATTTCGCTGGTCTTATCTCATGAACTTCATCACGCGTGGTTGGACCGGACGATATCTTCAGGCTGCGCATTTTTACCGTTATCTGGCGGATTCCGCATTTCCAAGATCGGATGGTTTTAACTGGCGCGACCGGCCGACAGCCCGCGCGGGAAATGCTGAACTGGACGCCTTTGGTTTTCCAATCGCATCGTCGGCAAACTCCGGTCTTGCCACGGGGCACGCAAACTGGGTCGACCAAGAACATGGCCATTGGTATGGGATGCCCGACTATTATTTCCTGACAGGGGATGAAAGCATCAAGGACGCCATTTTGGACGGACCCAAGGACCGTTTCCTCAACCTGGACACCTATCAGGCCGGGGCCTATGGAGGATTGTGGAACTCGCGAGCCGTTGGCGTCGAGCTAATGAGTGCTGCCAGACTCTCAAAATTCCTTGCTTCGATCGGGGATCCGGACGCTGGACAAGCATTGACGCAGGCATTTGGCGACTATTCGGCCCAGGTCAATGCCCAATTGTGTGTCTCGGGATATCCTGCCGGTTGCAGTTTCGGGCCGGTTCAACCTTCCGGGAGTTGGGTTACGCAGGGCATCAGCCGCACACGCGGCCTACATTATGGCGGAACCAATTCCTACGCCAGCCCCTGGTGTCAAGATAACAATGCGCAGGTTCGGGGGGCTGCGGTCTTTATGGCCAACAACCTGATTCAGGGCATCCTGGAACTTCGTGATGCGGCAGGGCCGGGCTGGAGCGAATACATGAATTCACTCGATTTGGCTTACGGCCTTTCCCGCTGGGCGTTGACCGAGATGTATGTAGACGACGGCAGCGGCAGGTGGGATATCAATGGATTTCGCTATTATATCGCCCTGGACCTGCCGGGCAGCTGCAAGAGCACGACCGGCGTCCAGGATGCACACACTCTTCCGCAGGCTCAGCAGACCGTCTCGTTCGCATTCTTGCCGAAATACCTGGTTGATGGAGATGTGAGCTGGGCCAACAAGTTTAAGATCAATATCCAACGCGACCAAGCCGCCATAGGGGCCATTACGTCGGATTTCGATTCCAATTTGATTCAGCACATGATCAGTATCATGCAAAATCCGACAACAAACACTTTGACTGCAGTGCCAATTACCAGCTTCACAGACAACGGTGGCGGCTCGTACACTATTTCGTGGACGGTCCCAGCCGGGGCACAGAGCTACCGAATAAAATGGGGGCCGAAGACAATCGTGGAGTGGATCGGATTCGATCCCATCAACAACGCGTTTACCGGCGATCCCGTGAATACGATGCCGTGGTTTGCAGCGACGAATGCTTCCGGCATACCGGCTCCCGCCGCTGCAGGTACCACGCAGAGCATGACGGTGAGCACCGGTGTTGCCAACCTTAAAGCGTCGAACTTCAGCGTGAAGGCCTACGTCTCAGGCTCCGGGACGGGTACTCCGGTAACGGCCTCGTGCGACCTAAATGGGGACGGCAAGGTCAACGTGCAAGACGTGCAGCTCGCAATCGCTCAGGTCTTGGGCTACGCGCCCTGTGGGAGTGCCGATCTGCGAAATACTGGCACCTGTGATGTGGTCGATGTGCAAAGAGTGATCATGGCGGCATTCGGGGGGATATGTCAATTGGGGCCCTAACAAGGGCTCTTCCACTTTTTAGTGGCATCACGGAGCCAGTTCAAGGCCAAGTTACACGCCCGGACTGGCCAGCGCGCAACAATTCCTCGCTCGGGCCGAGATTCGGCATCCATGTCGTACCGGTTCTTGGGCAACCCACGGCCACGGAACCGAGTCACCAGCACCCGCAAGCCGTCGCGGCGACGGTCGATGGGGGAATAAACAGATTTTGTCCTGATCACGCTTGCAGTTCCGGACGATCTCGGTTTCCACGCCGCCGATCCCTGACGAGTCCCGAACGACGTGATCCGCCACGTTCGCGGGCAAGAATAACACAGCCTTGCCCAAGTGGCGGGGCCGTCTCCGCAGGTGGCCTGAGTACCGATTAAACGCTGAATCGGATCCACCGTGTTTCGAAGATCTGGCAATGCCATTGTCCAATCGACACCTTCGAACGCCGCATCTCAGCGCCGAAATTGTCCACGGTTTACGGTAATATACCCGAAATACTGTCTTTCGCCGTGTCCACAACTCTAAGATCTTGTTTTTTTCCTCGATTTCGTGCCGGAGACGCGGTATCCCGGCCATTGGAGAATGCGTGTGAACTCGTTGTCAGTAGGCGACCCCTGAGTTTAAACGGGAAAACCAATTTCTCAGAATAGCCGCCACTCCGGTACTCGCACGAATTCCTGCTCAGAACCACAATACGGTGACGTATATTTCCGGGCCACAGACTCTAGCGACAGCCGCTCCTCACCGGAGAAACGCATGTCGTATTGAGCCTTTTCTGGGCATTGAAGGACAAAAAGCCTCCGATGCAGGCTTAACAGCTTACGTCACCAAACTGACTCATTAAAGACGTCACTGTATTTACGGATAGGAGTACTAAGCTACGAATGGCCCGCAGCGAGTGCTCCTACGGCACCCGGTCCTCGAGTGAAACGTAACTGAATACGCCGAATTGCTGAATGATCGTCTCCGCGTATAAAACAGAGACGATACGAACGTTTAAAGGCTACATCGCAATTGCGTTTTTCAATAAGTTCCTACAACTAAACGTGAAGCCTGGCAGGTTCAGTAGCTGACGGCTGCAGCCACCATTACGGGCGCGAGACGCTAAATTCACTTATTAAGTCGTCATCAGAATTGTACGCTCCGAATGTAAAGTACTGCCTTGCTCCCAGCCTAAATGTGGAACTACTCGACCACACAGGAGCGACTGCCGTGTAATTCGTAGTTTTCTTCAAAACGCCATTTAGATATAGATAACGCTTGCCGCCGCTCCATAACAATCTGATCGACTGTGTAATCCCGGTGCCAAACACTGCGTCTTCTTGACCAACCGGAACGTAGTAATAATCTACAGCGCCCGAGCCGAGACCGTAAACAAAAGCAAGTCTACCGCTGGCGCTAATGACCGAAAACCGAAACAGGTGCTGCCCAAGTACATCCTGAACATCAAATACGCTTCGGTAGGAACTCGTCTGTCTTTGGCTCCAGTTCTCTCTCGATGTAGCGGCAAAATCAATTTCTCCCTGCCCTGTATCAAATACGCTCCCCAGCTGGATACCGCTGAACTGATAGTTCGCGTTATTCACGTTGGTGCAGCAGTTTAAGAAGTACACTCCACTGCCCGCCTGCGTAGAAACGAAGTTCACACTGCCCGAGCCAGTGATCCTCAGCACGCCGTTGGGGCCCACACCTGGCGTTACCATGGAACTATTGGTAGTGCCCGCCAGCTCAGAAGGCGCTCCATGTAGCAAGAACGTCGTCCGTAACGTTGCAGGCGCCCAAACTGTGACGGTGGCAGCGGCTTGAATAGTTCCGAAGGAGGCCGACACGTTGAAAGGCCCACCCGCCATGTCTCCTGCGGCAAACAAACCCAAGGAAGAAATGGTGCCTCCGCCGGTAACCGACCAGGTAGGCACAACTTGCGGCGATAGTGCGTTGCCGAATTGATCGACTATCGCGGCGCCGAACTGTTCAGTAGAACCCACGCTCACAATAGCGGCCGGCGGTGTAAGCCTTATCGCACTCGCAACTTGTACTACCTTCACTGTGACCGCACTTGAAATGGATAGTCCAGCAGCATCTTTCACTACGGCTTGTATCGTATAGCTCCCCGCTCTTGTAAAACGTGCCACCGTGCTCTTTGCGGCATTGTTTCCATTGGTGTCAAAAGTCACCGCGGTTGGTCCTGTAGCCGACCATGTATATGTTAGAGTCCCCTCGCCGGCAGGGTCGATACCCAGAACGGCTACAGTTGTAGTGCTTCCGGCGGCTGGATTGGGGTTCGCCGTAACGGGGCTAGTAATGGAGGGACCAGACATGTGCAAGTAGTCCTGAGTCGTAGTGGTGTTCCCTACAGGGTCCGTGAGCGTGATCCGGTAATGGTTGTTCTGACCTGCTATCCACGGTATAGACACTTGCGCGAGGCGGCTAAACCCGCCAACAGACTCGGCGACGCTGCCGTAACCAGTATCAGTGCCGTAGTCCACTCTTGCTACAACTACCTTAGGGCCTTGAGAGTCATCTATCAAACAGACAATTGTGCCAGTACCCGTCAGCGAGGCCGGCCTCTCCTGTGGGTACCCCGCCATCAGAACAGGTGCCGCTGTATCGACCAGCGGTGTCTTCACCTTCATCGGGGCATACAAAGGGTCACCTTCATTAATTCCCACAAAGCCCATAAATGGAGTAGCCAAAGCTGACGCTTCAGCGAAAGAGTAGCCGTTGAGGATATAGTAGTGCAAGATACTTGGACGCTGGTGCCCGCCACCACCGGGCTCCGCGATTACATACGAGGCGGCTGTGGCTCCGTGCTTCAGCGCCTGCGTGCCAAAAAAGGAAGCGCTGTTTAAGTCTATCGCAACCGAACCCGGAAGCCACTCGTATACATCATTGTAATGGTCGAAGTTATACCAACCTCCGTAGAAGAGCGCTCGTGGCGCAGATAAAGCAGTAGAGCCGTCATCAAAGCTAGCCCCGGAATCGCCTATCCGCGCCGTTGCAGTACTGTTTTCCCACTTTAGTGGAAAGCCGGCTGCTGCGAAGTAGTGCTCTGAGTATGCAATGTTCATGTCGATTGCGGCAAAGGTCGTCCAATAAGCACCTGATTGCACGGCAGTTTGGGCACCTAGGTAAGCATCCGTGTACCGTGTGGCGGCGCCTGGCGAAGTTGGAATACCCCACTGGCTGTCGACATATGCGTTCCCATAGTAGTATCCAGGGCTCGGATACAGGTATCGCTCGGCGTAGAGACCTTGGTCCACTTGGGTGATCCCGCGCAAGCTGGAGTCACTTCCAAGGCGAGTGACGAGGTAGATTTCGGTATTATTGTACTTGTACGCGTTATGGCTGAAGTGCCCTTTGTCTGGGGAAAAGAGCGGAGGGCCTGCCTGGTAAGGGTTCAGACTCATTGTGATAGCGCTTGTCGATGCTGAGGTGAGGAGATTCAGACCCATCAAGCTGCTGTCTACGCTGCGGATCTGATTGATCCCATCGTAAACAATAGTAGGCAAATCGCCAGCTAGCAAAATGATATCGATATTCTCTGGGCCAAGAGATTCCAACTTGTTCTTGATTGGCAGTACCATGTCGGTATAGAACTGATCGTATTGGTTGACATAGTAGTAATAAGACGAAACAGAAATCTGCAAACCGAGCAAATTCGTTGCGGGCACATTCCGCTTAGCGGCGTAGTATAAAGCTAATTGCTGCGAGTCTCCGACACCATCGTGGTCCACATCGGCAGAGTTGCTCTTGTATACAACGAGCACTCGAGAGGGATCTGGATAAGGCGCTCCGACATCAGACGCGTTTAACTGGTTAGTCAATTGCGCTGAGACTGGCACGGGACACATGCCGCACGTTAACAAAAGGAGTAGTGCGTACTCCCTAAATGGTTTGCTACTCGAAAGAACTGGATAAGGCATGTCAGGGTTCACCTCTATCTAAGAAGAGTGAGACTGCTGGGCCGCAGGAAACAACCGGTGATCTTGACCCGCAGCGTCCTCACTCTCGTAGTGATTGAATCGACAGTGTTGGAAGTGATCCTTATACCTTGTTGGGGGAGGAGAAAACCGGGCCGAGCAAGATGTTTCTGCTTAGGCCTGCCACATCTGGGAGATGACCCACCCTCGGCGACATAGAATGTGCGTTTTGGCATCTTAGCCAGGCATCTACCGGCCCGCATGGATGTGTTGCAAATAGGCAAACCGGAACAAGACTACGGGAAATTGTTTTCGTTCAGGCCCGGTGTTTACGGGCCTCCCAGCGTTTTGGGTCCAAAGCGAAACGTTCTAAAAATGCTATTTGCAACACATCCGCTGGAAGACCTTCCCGGCGCACTCTGGCAAAGGCAGATCATCGACCAGCAGCGGGTACCGCGAGTCCCTGGGTGTAACTATAGTGTTGGGCCCTAAGTTACGGTTTGACAACCGGTCGACATTAATCGGGTCGAGATTGGTTCCTGGACCTGCTCCTTGCCCGGGGAACAGCCTATCGAATGAGGAGTGATGTCATTGTCACATCGCATTATGTCGAAAATGAGATAAACTGATGTGCTGGGCATATGACTCCAACGTCATATGAAACTTTTGCACATAGGGGCTGCGCAGTTTTGAGTCGCCGGCTTCACCTCACTTCCAGTAGCGGAACCACTTTGTGCCGCTCGGGCGTACAGCCAACCATGCCGGCGGATGCATTCCACCTGCATAACCCATCGGGTCTCTGCTGGTGAAAGGACCCTCTGTGGGGTCGTAGTAACGGGCTCTATAGAAGTATGTTCCTGTCTCCTCGTCTAATTGTCTCCCGGTGAATAGCCACGGGTTGCCAATGGCGCTGTGCGGAGCACCCCAAGCGTTGAGGGGAACAGGGTTTGCTTTGCCGTCCGTCACAGTAACCGATCCATAGGCGTCATAGGCATAACGTTCGACGGGGATGGCGATGTCGTTGGTGACAGCCTCAACTGACCAGAGCGCATTCTGGTGGTAGTAGTAGGGATGGCCGCTCCGATCCATTGTAAGGACTTCGTCAATATAGTTGCCGTAAATATAGGTCGCTTGCGTGGCATTGAGGCTGTTTTGTTCCTCGATGATCCGAGTGCCATCGTAGAGGTACAGAGTGGTTACTCGTGTGCCGACTGGGCTGGCGATCTTCAGGACCCGGCGGCCAAGGGCGTCGTATTGATACTGCCCAACGACCCCCGAATCGGAGTTGCGAGTGACGTTTGTCAGTCGATTCTCTGCATCGTAGGTGTACGTAGAGGTGGCGTCATTCTGCTGGCGGCGATCGTTTTATCGGTTTGGAAGAAAGGAGCACGCTTCGATCCAGGAGAATTGAAACAGCAAGCAGCTTGAGCGTGTGATGAGAACCGACGCCAACCGTAGGTTATCCGGCGCTGGCCCAATCGATTCTCGAAGCGCTCGGTTCGAGGAAGAGTATCCAACCCGCTAGAATCGTTGAGCCAAGAAACTTGTTGTAGTTGAGTCAAGTTTTCACGCGACCATTTTAGCCTGATCCACCCAAGAGTTGATGAGTTGTGCGAGCTGGTCGAAACCACGCCGCAAGGGGTTGGGAACGGGCGATGTGGTGGGTAGCACCATGCCGATCCCGTGTGGTCAAAGAACTCGATCTTCTTGAATCCACTCATCGTAACGGGCTTAACGCGCTGGTCCACGGAAAGCATCCGAAACGGATGTAACACGACGTTACACGGTCCGAAATTGGCGGGTAGCGTTTTTCTGAGGCCACTCGAAGCGAGTGGGCCATCACCAATGGTTTTAGCACGTTCGAGTATTTTGACCTTACGGGATGGCGGTGAAGAATTGAAAGTCCTGGCCCGAAACAAGCTCGACGGCCAGATCCTGGCCACACCAGCGATCGTCGACGGGAAGATCTACGTGCGAACCGAAGACCACTTCTACGCCTTCGGACGTTGAAGTGGCTGAGAAAGTCGACTAACGTACAACCCGCCGGAAACAGGGGCTCGAGGAAGCGGAGCCGGATGAGTGCTCGCAAGTCGGTATCGAATCCGTGGTCCGTGCACAACTACGACATGGAGGCATCACGAACCACGACGGTACTTGGCCAACGGAGTACCACAGATTCCGGCCAAATGGTCCAATCGAAAAGTGAGGGCTGGCAGATCGACTTACCAAATCGCCGGGCATGGCCCATCTCGCCTGTGCTGTAACTCTCGTGAGCCGCTGTGAGATCGTTTCTAGCGTAGTGGCGGACCCAAATCCCACGTAATCACAGCGCAGCAGACGCCGTTAGAGCCCGTTGACGATGTCAACCGCTCTTGCCATTTGGTTATCTTGCCCATTGGCCAGAGCGTCCAGTGAGATTTCGACCAAGACATCCGGATCAACCCCAGTGCCCTCAAGACTGCGGCCCCTTGAAGTAAACCAGCCGAAGACGGGTAAGCGGAGCCAGTAGCCCCCACCGACTCTAAAGTTCATTGCCCCGAGGACGTTGCCACGCGTCTTCTGCCCGACAATCGTTGCCACTCCGTTCTCGGCCGCGA
>Ga0207076_1129_pt1 | contig 15579 bp, 20 predicted proteins | sample Alteio_BWMinHeat_62_FD_153568 | JGI IMG/M metagenome (GOLD analysis project Ga0207076, IMG submission 153568) | Enriched cells from forest soil in Barre Woods Harvard Forest LTER site, Petersham, Massachusetts, United States -... | ecosystem: Environmental > Terrestrial > Soil > Temperate forest >... | reverse complement strand
ATCTAATGCCGGATTACCTTCCATTGTATTAAATGCGGGTTATTTAAATAATATGCCCGTTGGTGTTGAGTTAATTGGCAAAATGTTTGATGATATGGAATTTCTTGATAAAATATCGAATAACAATTCCTCAAGAAATTTTTTAAATATCTTTCAGAAAGTAATAGGAAGCCAATTCTCGATTCGTGACTTATGCTCCCATTATGCAGGTTTGCCTTATACATTTGATGTGTCACAAGCAGAATTAGAGAAAGTTGAGCAAGGATTTCCTTTTAAGCATCATTCGATTCTAGATGAAAATACTTTTTTGTATATGTGTAATAAACACATTACGCCTGTTTATAAAGATAAATGCAAATTCCATTATTCAGAAATATCCATTATTTTTTTTGGATACATCGTTGAACAAATTTATGAATTAAAAATGGAAACCTTGTATCAAGAATTTGTTATAGATAAATTTAAATTGATGCAAAGTCAATTTTCACGGAGGATTATTGACGATGTTTATATTCAAGATCTTTCTGATCAATATGATTATCCGGCAATTGCCATTGCCGATCATGGCTATTTTTGTTATGGAAACGGATTTTTTACCTCGTTAAGTGATATGAAAATTCTATTAGAGCATTTTCTGAGTGATCCGATTTTCGAACTCATGACGGATATCAAGCAAGCTCGGGCTGCTTCAAATCGAATCATGGAGGGCTCTTCAGTCGAAATCAGAGAAGTAGGGGATGATATCATTTATGGATATGAAGGTTTGTCATATAGTGGAACAAATATATGGGCTTATTCTAGCAAGTTAAAGAGAGGCTATTTAACGTATACGAATAACGAAGAAAAAGCATACGATATATATAATAACTTTGGTTATGAGAATTTTGATCTTGTTCCTCATTATACGGAAAAAATATATTTAGAGTGCATACATACACCTCATCCAGCTTATCCCGATAAAGAAATTCCAATGGAATATCAAGGCAACTATCAACGCGTCAGAATTAATGAAAAAGTATTAGATACCATTTTTGTAGTGAGTGATCATTTTATTATTATCAGAAATCCAACTGAAATGAAATATAATGTTATATTTGTCAAAGGGAATTACCGTGCAAGAGGTAAAGATGATGAGCCGGATTCAAAAGTCGGTTTTATTCAATCAAAGCAAGGGAATAGATATATGTACTACGATGGCACATTATATAAAAAAATTACGTGAATGCGCGCTCTTTCGCGAGCATTCTAAATGGGATTCCCGCCTTCGCGGGAATGATAGATACTGACTCATGCGCGCACAAGCGTACTCGAATGCTTTTTTAAATAAATTATTTACCATTTTTGGATAACTCGGGGAAAAGATAATCATTAATCCCAAAGGTTTGATCGTGATACCAATTTGCAATATAAGTAATATAAGCTATTTTTCTTTCCTCTTTTGTTTTGTTTGCACAGCCCCTATGTAATGTTCTTCCATCAAACAAAGTAAAGTCACCAGGGGATGTTAACGGTGCATAGATTTCTGCATAACTCTCATTGACTATTTTTTTGTGATGGCTGTATTTAATGAATTCAGTAGGCCCATTTTCTCTGGTAACTTCAACGAGTGGTATTAATACCGTGAAATAATAAGGCGGTAAGCTAATCTCATACGATCCTAAATTGACACCTTCTGTCGATTTTAGAAATGGATAGACATCTCTATGCATATTCGTAGGACCAGCGCCACCTAGCGCTGTAATGACTCCCCAGTAACGTATGAACTGAATATTGGGGGATACTTGATTGATTATTGCGTCAATCGGTTTGGCGATTTCATCAAAAATAGCTGCATGGAAACCGCAGCGATAATCCAATCGACCTAACTCTCTTTCGGCTATATCTGAGTAAGTCTTTAATGGGCGCTCCATCGTGTTGATTTTTGATAAGACAATAGATCGAATTTTATCAACTTCCATTTGTAAGATGTGAATGTGTTTAGGAGCAATCTTATTTTTAAATACAAATATGCCTGAATTTAAAATTTCATCAGTATAGGCACCTGCTTTTATTTCAAGCTCTGAAAGTATATTCATTTTAAATCCTTAAAATAAATTTTTTCTGGCATGAAAAAATAAGTACTAAAAATTATATTATAACTGAATCGAATGAATTTGGCGCAGTATTGATAAATCAAGAAGTTACGGATTTATAACTTCCCCAAATACAATCTTAATGATAATGTTGTATCTTAGACTGAAATCGATAAAAAAGGAGAATGACACTGAAAGCAGCTCCGATCACCATCGCGAACCAAAATCCTATCCCACCCAATCGCATGGTGAATGCAAATAGATATCCAATCGGAAATGCAATTCCCCAAAAACTAATGATAGATATGAATAAGGTAAATTTTGTATCTTTTAATCCTCGCAATGCACCAAATAAGGCAATTCTCATTGCTTCAAAAATCTGAAATAGAGCACTTATCATAAATAATTGCTGAACATAGTGTATGATTTCAAAATTATTTGGATCATGAAGATTAAAATCAACAGAAATGAGTAGTCTGGGAAAGAACCAATAGAGGATAGCTACAAGAGACATAAAAATAGCTGCAATAGCCACTCCTAAATAAATAGCTTTCGATGCTGCTCTGATTTCATTGGCGCCTAACAAATGTCCCATGCGAACTGTAATTGCCTGTGCAATTGAAAACATGGAAGACATTAACAAACCAAGGTATTGTAGGACAACTTGATTCGCAGCAAGTAATTTACTACTAAGAGAGCCCATCATCAATGTTAAAGCAAAGAAAAATGCAACTTCAAAGCAATACATAAGGCCCATTGGGAGGCCGACTTGCAGCAGCTCGAAAATCAAAAAGGGTTTACGAAAATTGAAAGCGAGATGAAAATAAATCTGATATTTTTTATCAAAAAAAATATAAATAATGAGTGCAATTAAAGTAATCCAATAGCTTATCGCAGTTCCCCAACCCGCACCTGCTATCCCTAAAATTGGAAATCCTAATTTTCCAAATATCAAAATGTAGCTTAAAATTATATTGATGCCGACAGACAGAATAGTGAAGATCATGATGATTCTAGTATGCCCAATACCGACGATAACTTCTAAAATTGCCACCATGAGAAAATTTGGAAGTAATCCCCACGCTAATGCATGCAAATAAGTTTGCGCCAACAAGACAATTGCTTCTGATTGACCAAATAAGAGAAAAAGAGGTGACATATTCCAGAATAATAAAAACGCCGGAATTGACATGAATAACGCAAGATATAAGCCATCGCGTGCTACAATTGATATTCCTTCACGATCATTCGCTCCGTATCGAAGCGCAACTAAAATATTGATTGAACTGAGTATCCCAAATAATATCACAGCAATTGTGCCAAACAGCCAACTCACCAGCGCACCCGCGGCTAGCGTCTGTTCATTGACATGTGCCAGAAACAATGTTTCAAAAAAGAAAACACCCGATTGTATCATGCCTGTTAACGCGAGTGGCATGGCGATTTTCAATAATGGGAATAAATCGCTTCTTATTGAAAATACATTTTTCATAACATACTCTCAGACTGGTGTGAGCAGGCCATCCATTTACCTGTCATTCCCGCGAAGGCGGAAATCTATTTAGACCGAAAGCTCCGATCAAGATGGATTCCCGCCTTCGCGGGAATGACAGGCAATGGATTCTGACGTTACTGACATATTAAGACGTTACTAAAATATTATTATAACTGATTGAAAACAATTTGACTTCAAGTATCGATAAATCAATAAGTTGCGCGGTAAAGATAGGTTTATAAAATGGGAGTAGATTGAAAGATTGAAGCGAATTAACGTTCTCATGTGATAAAATTAATAGTAGATATAGCAGGGATTTCTCATGTTCAAAGAACCGCTGCATAAACGTTTTTTATTTTCTTTGCGTTTTAGTATCTTAACCATTTTTATTACTTTGTTTGTTATTTCTATCTCTACTTTAATCATAATTGCATATTCAAGATTTTTAACTAACACCAGCTACACCGCGTTGAATTTAATGGAAGATGCGTCGGGATCGGTCTTGCATGAGTTAATAAATAACTTAAATGATACAGAAATGGCATCTCAGTTTTCATCTGAAAATATTCAGCGGGGAATATTAAATTCCAATAATTTAAATGATCTTACAAATTATACATTCAATTTGATTCACTCCACCAGCAAAGAAATTCCTAATCTTTATCAAGCAGCATGGGGTGATGAACAAGGTAATTCAGTTGAAGCTGAAAAGGAACCAGATGGGACTATCATGAATGATAATGTAGATCGCACACAGGTTCCTCCTATTCATTTGCTTATCTATCGTGATCTTTCTGGTAATATCATTAAGAAAACAGCGTCCAAGAGTGTTATTTACGACCCACGTATGCGGCCCTGGTATAAAACTGCCAAACATGAGAAAAAATTAATTTGGACTGATGTTTATCCTTCTGAACACACGCAATTATTAGGAATAAGCGCCGCTATTCCCGTTTTTCGAGACAATGGCGAACTTCAGGGTGTTTTTAAATTGAAAATTCGACTTGATTACTTAGAACATTATATAGAGAGCATAAAAACCACGAAAAACGGAACTATTTATATTGTGACAGATAAAGGTAAAGTAATATCTTTTCCAAAAATAGCGCAATCACATCAAGCTGAACTGATCAATATTGATAAATTGACATCTTATCCTTGGATTATTAAGTCATTTCAACTCTACAAAAAAACAGGGGATCGGCAATTTCGATTTCGATATGGACATACAAATTATTTGGCTGTTTACAATCGTATACCACATTTTGCCGCACATGGTTGGATGATTGGTATAGTCATACCTGAAGATGATTTTATTGGCGCCCTGCGAAAAAACAAATTTCATCGCTATTCAAATCAGCTTTATTATTTTGATACTTGGTATTTTAATCGTATCGAATTTGATAACGCGCGTTACTAATCCGTTAAAAAAACTTACCAAAGAAATTGATAGAGTGAAAAATTTTGATTTAGAAGGTGGCGAACAGATTCAATCCCGAATTAAAGAAATAGCGCATATTTCTGCTGCCGTTGATGGAATGAAAAGAGGGTTACGTTCTTTCAAAAAATATGTGCCTGCTCCTCTTGTTAGGCAATTGATTGAGGCAGGGGAAGATGCGCGTGTTGGCGGCAGCAAAAAAAACAATAGCCATACTGTTTTCTGACATAAAAAATTTTACATCCATCGCCGAAGAAATGGATCCTGATCAATTGACACATCTGATTTGTGAATATTTTGATGAATTATCGAAAATTATCATTTCAAATAAAGGAACAATTGATAAATTTATAGGTGATTCCATCATGGCATTTTGGGGCGCACCTTTATCGGAAGAAAAACCCTGTTTTCATGCGGCTAAATCGGCGCTGATCAGTCTTCACTATTTAGAAATATTAAACGCAAAATGGCAATCTGAAGGTAAACCAAAGTTATTAACACGTTTTGGTATACATATAGGGGAAGCTATCGTGGGTAATATTGGATCAGCAGAACGATTGAATTATACGGCTGTTGGTGATGCCATTAACATTGCTAGCCGACTAGAAAATATAAATAAAATATATGGAACAAAAATTATTGTAAGTGAAGATGTTTACCAATTCATTAAGGATCAATTTGTATTGCGAATGTTGGATCATGTCACTTTAAAGGGAAAAGCGAAAGTCAGTTATATTTATGAGTTAATTGCTGAGGATGTTAATCAAATTCCGTACGATATTCATGCATATTCAACTCAGTTTTCTAAAGGATTTGCTTTTTATCAAAAAACAAGATTGGAATGATGCGACTTTCTTTTTTTTCTGAATGTATACGAATATATCCAGGTGATACTGTTTCAAAATTATTTATAAAACGTTGTGAACATTTTAAATTAAATCCACCGCCTACTGATTGGATGGGTATTTGGAATATTCATTAAAACACTGAGATGGCAAACAAATCAGCCCTTATAAAATCAAATTATATTCAGTCTTAGTTGGATTGTATAATTTAAAGCCGAATGCTCCTATTAGGGATTTGGTCAGTGGAGCTCGCTGAATAGGTACAAATGGTTTAGCATTATCAATACAATCCAAATTCTTCGAGGTTATTATGGCAGATTCTATTCGTAACAGTTTCAAGCCATTTCAAGATCAAGCTAAAACCTATTTAGAAAATCAAGGGCACAAACCTAAAGTTTTCACCTTAAGCCACTTAAGCGCTTTTTTTAGTAATATTCCTGTCACTATTAATTTAATTAGGGAAGAACCCGAGATATTATTTTTTGTGGTATCACAATGGGTTGTCGTTTGTTTAGCCTATTTTGCCTGGCTACAAATGTTGCAATGGATTCCTGACGAAGTCTGGAATGAAATTAGCAAATCGAATAATGAAGAGACCAGAAAAAATGCTTTTTCAAATGATTAATCTTATATTAACCGCATGGTCATTTTTGATTATATGTGTTGCTAGTTATCCTATTAGTATATGCAATGCAGCGATGGTTGTTGTACATGATCTACGTACATGCAAAGAAAACGTGACTATTTGGAAATGTGTGTCAATCGCCACGAAACACATCGGAAAAATATGGACGTTTACAGTTATTGATAGTTGGATAACAGTGATGGCCATACTTGATCGCCTACCAAAGAAGCGTGGGCACCGTCGCACCGTTGCCGATGAGCTTCTCTATTATGCTTGGAAAGTAGCGACAATCGCAGTTGTCCCTGCCTTAGTGAATGGGCGCGGCTTTGTGGATGCAGGAAAAGATTCATTGAATTTATTAACTTCCGACCCTTTGCGTACTTTGGGTCTGCGTATGGGATATAGCGCGGTTTGTTGGTTGGTTGGCATCTTAGCCTATTTGGGCGCGATCCTTTTGTATGCAGTTTTTCCCGTTTCTTTAGAAGAAAGTCATGGGATTTTTAATTTCTATCTGTTGATGGCAATTCCTATTGTAATTGCTGTATGCATTATTGCTGTCTTCATTCGCCCCATTTTTTTGCTTGGTGTCGCGAAATTTTATACGGATGTGATTGACGTTAATGCTGAAATGAAAAAAGATGAAACCAGTCTGCCTTCCCTTTCTGATTTTTTATTATCTTGGAAAACGATTATATTTGCATTTTTACTTATCGAAGTTTTGCTCGCTCTCTTTTTTGGTGATCGAATTGGCTTTGTGCGATGGATCCATCAAGTTGCACATAAAGAAGTGTTACAGTTGCAATCTATTCAATAATAAAATAATTTGAGGGAACAGATACTATCTATGCGTAAATATTTAAAATTAGCACTTGTTTACTTATTCTTTTCAATTTTTCCTACTTCGCAGGCTTCAGAGCAAACGAATATTTACAAATATACTCAAGCTGGCATGTTTTCCCCATCAATTAAAAATGCGCTTTTTCGTGTCTATGTTCCTAATGGTCAAAGTGGTACTGTGTCAGTCATTGATCCTACGACTTACAAAGTGATACAAACATTTCAAACAGGAAAAGATCCTCAGCATGTCGTCCCATCTTATGATTTGCAAACGTTGTGGGTATTAAACAATAAAAGTAACAGCATGACTCCGATTGATCCGACGACAGGTAACCCGGGACGAAATGTTGCTATAGATGATCCCTATAATCTTTATTTCACAATGGATGGTAAATTTGCCATTGTCGTTTGTGAAGGGCGTAAACAATTAGAATTTCATGATCCAAAAACGATGAAATTAGTGTCTGTGCTTCCTATGCAATGCCGTGGAGCCAACCATATGGAATTTGCTGTAGACGGTAGATATGCAATTGTGACTTGTGAATTCTCGGGTCAGTTGATGAAAGTGGATTTGGTAAATAATAAAGTGGTTGGTTATCTTTCCTTGAGTCCGTATCATTCTGAAAATTTACAAGAAAGACAACAGTCAGATAAAACCACATCGTCTTCCTCTTCAACTTCTGGGCATTCTTTATTTTCTCTTTCATCTGATATTACTATTTCAGTGGATGGGCATGTTTTCACAAACAATAATTCACAAAAAGATACCGACAAAAAAACACAAAAAGCGATGTCAATGAAAATGACAAGCATGCCGCAGGATATCCGTTCTTCAGCGGATGGAAGTTTATTTTTTGTTGCAGACATGCTCCAAGATGGTGTTGTTCTGATTGATCCGTTCAGATTTGTTAAGGTTGGGTTTATTCCTACCGGAATTGGCACGCATGCTGTCTATCCTAGTCGAGATGGCAAGTTATTTTATGTTTCAAATCGCGGATGTCATCATATAAGTTGTGGCCCACATGGACCAGGAAGTATTAGTGTAATAGATCCAGTTAAAAAGGCAGTCATTGCAACATGGCCTATTCCTCAAGGTGGAAGTCCGGATATGGGAAATATCACTGCGGATGGCAAAGAATTGTGGTTATCTGGCCGCTACGACAATGAAGTATATGTATTTGATACGGCTACGGGAAATCTGACTCATAGAATTCCTGTAGGGCGTGGACCACATGGCCTCGCAGTTTGGCCACAACCTGGCAGATTTTCGTTAGGACATACTGGCAATATGCGTTAGGTTTAAGTTTTACTATAAATTAGAGTCGTCGTATAAACTTTGAATCCAATTTTCCGATACAGATTAAAAGCTTCTTCAGAGGAATCCAAAAAGCAATGCTCAAATCCCATTATCTGGGCCTGTTCCATCATGTACAGTGTTAATGCAGTACCCAGGCCACATTTTTTGTAAACAGATTTTGTGCCGAGATTATGCAGCATCACGGAATCCTGTGATAAAAATAGTGTCGATGCCGCAGCGAGAATGTCTTTGTAATAAGCAACAAAATGTCGTAATTTTTTTTCGCCACTCTGCAAAAGATCCGCGTTTAATTTGCGATATCTGTCATCATCTTCCTTGATTTGAAAAGCTTCATTCAAGGGTTGTATCCAATCTGTCATATCATTGACATTGTCGATTTCTTTAATGGTGATGAAATTGGATTTTATATTCGGAAGGGGATTCACCAAATCAAAATACATTGCAGGTGATTCTTCAATTAAAGTAAACCCTTGTTGATCCAAGTCATTATCAATAGACAAGGGCATAATAAACCATCCCCAAGGAATATTATATTGTCTGAAAAATGCAGTCACTGAATTGACCAGGTCTGAACTATTTTTTTTATCTAATCTGAAATCAAAAAATACGTTTAAAAAGGGTGAATCTATCTCGGTGACAAAAGCGTAACCTTCTGGAAATTTTTTTTTATCAGTGGCTAGGGTGCTATAGAAATCTACAATGGATTCTAACCCTTTCTGGAGTATCTTTTTATCATTTACTTCAATATTAAATTTTTTCATTGGCTATCTAAGGTTTAAGCAGGGTGAAAATGATCCATTGTATTTAAGCCATGGGATAAACGATTTAATTATAATTAAATTGTTATAAAAGGTTAATAGAATTTTGAATTGATAAAAGACCCATTTTGAAATTCTATCCATATTTAGTAAAAGGTAATGAGACACGCAAGCTCATAAAAAATATCACGTTAAAATTAACTGCAGGCGAATAGCACATCAATTTATTTCATCCATTCGAGTGAAATATTCGAGAATGTCTTTTAAAAATTTTTTTTAACATTAACTTTTTGGTTAAAAAGGACTTATTTATTTTTTAAAAAAAAATTTATATTTATCAAGAAGATAGTTAACTTGACAAATTTTGTACAGGTTGTATTGTTAAATTAGTTGAGTGAGTTTTTATAATTAAATAATATTTCAATAAAATGAAGAGGAGGATTCATATGAGTGCACAAAAATTTGGTGGACAAGGTCAAGAAGATCCAAGCAAGAAAGATAAAGATAAAAATGCCCCTGGCATGGGTGGTAAGGATCGTGATAAAGCAATCCCAACAGGACGTGATTCACAGCCAGGAAGTCAACAACCAAACCAGCGCGATCGTGGAGATCAACGCTAATTAAGCTATCTAATACAAAAGGGGATTTTTCCCCTTTTGTATACATTAATTTTATTAATAAACTCCATTAGCCTTCTAAATTTTAGTTTCTTTTGAAGGGCAGCAACCCTTTCTGCAAACCATACCAAAATGGCCTCCAAAGCAACTTGCTAAAGCACCTAAAAAGAATAAAACAAACAAAGCAAATGCAGCTTTTCCAGTATCATTTGCTACTTTTTCCGCGTTAACAGTAGTAGCGGCTGATGTAGGAGTTGCTGCCGTTATGGAAATAGTTGACGCAGGTTCATCGTTAGTAGATTTGATTATAGTGAGAGTGTGATTAGTCAAAAAGCCTGAGCTGGCTGAAATAAATTTTGCAACAGGACCTGTTAATAGGATGCCCAATACCAAAACTAAGCACCAAGCAACCATACCATATAACGCACCTGAATTGCACGTGTTACAATATGGTCGACCCAATACACCCGCGATCATACCTGTGACAAACATCGAAGCGATAACACCGATTGCTAATCCTAAAAATCCTCCAACAGCAAAGGCGGTGATTCCTTCCTGAGTTGTAGAAAAAGCGCTAAGCCCAATAGCTAAGCTAAATAGAATTAACAAAAAGCTAAGGCCTATACCAACAAAAGCACCTACAATAGTCGCACTCCAAGAAAAACATTTTATACTACAATGTTTATGAATTTGTCCTGTTGATACAGGTTGTGCATTTATCATGTAATTCTCCTTAATTACCTACGAAGCAATATTATAATATGTGTGAAACTAACCAAATCAAAATAAGTAACCCTAATGGTACACCGAGCAACCAAGCAATAAGATATTTTAACATTGAAATAATCTCCTTTAGGAAATCTTAAGGATTATATTCATAAAACGTATTCACTTCAGCAGCCCATTCAGGAGTCATATCTGGCCAGTGATCTTTATCAAATCCTGGAGCATTTTTTAGTTTTTCTTTATCTGCACTTATAACAAAACATTTTTTATCTTGGTCTACTTGCAAGGCTTTCCAAGGAACAGCAAAAAATTTATTTCCGAAATTTAAAAATCCTCCAAATGACATAACCGCATAAGCAACATTGCCATTATCTAGAGATATCATTAACTCTTCAATTTTACCTATGTGTTCATTTTTTTTATTTACGACTTTGTCACCAATGAGGGTGCCAGCGGCTAAAAAATTTCTATGGGTTTTCATAATTAATTCTCCATCTTAATTTTAAAAAAATGCCTTCATGATTTTAATCATGAAGGCAACAATTTATTCATCCCATTTATTTTCCTTTATGAAATTATCAATTTCTTTTTTAGCTTGGTCCTTTTGATAACCATACGTTTTTTGCAATTTACCTGCTAATTCTTCATAAGATCCTTGCATTTGGGTTACATCATCGTCAGTTAACTTCCCCCATTTCTGTTTTACTTTCCCTTTTATTTCTTTCCATTTTCCTTTAAATATATCTTCGTTCATAAAATCCTCCTTAATGTACTTAGAATGAACTTAATTTTGAATATTAAATTCCTTTTCTGCAGAAAGAAGTTGATAGTATATTATCTAATTCAAAATATTATCTTTAAAATTTATACAAAAATAAGAAATTACAAATTACTCATGGCATTATTAACAATACAATTAAAAAAAAAATACGTCAAGTTGGGCAATTGTCACTATTTTATTAAAAAATATCGTGTTTTTTTAAAATAAAAATTTAAAAATAAATATAACCAAAAGGTTACAATAAAAAAATATTTCAAAAATTTTTATGAAAGTTAATCCTATTTGGCGGTATTTATATGAAGAAATCAGCAAGTAACTGGATACCGCTGCCAAACCGCAGTACATCAGGTAGTCAAGTCACGAGACAAGGGAATAAGGTTTAATTGATGACAGACGCTAAATTAAAAACAATTTATTTTCTGTTACTTTCTTCCGACAACCACTAAAACAATACCTGCAACAATAGACAAGCCGCCTAAGATAGGTGGAAAATAGATTGTTTTTTGTGTGTCTGCGCTGATCTTAACATCTCCTATTTGAGCAATTTTTTCTTGTTTTGTATAGGTAATACCTTGGTATGCAAGAGTTAAAATACCTATAATGATTAAAAGAATTCCTATGATACTGACAATAGATTTCATGTGCTAATCCTTATTTATTATTAATTCTCAATAAATGCATTATGAATGATAGTAGTTTGATCTTTGATGGAAGCTTTTTGTAAGCTTTCCACTGACCCTGCGGAAAGCTCACTTAAATCAGCTTACTCAAATCCTACCTAAAAGAAATAGTATTAATAATATGATTAATATAGCCCCGACGATTCCACTTGGGCCATATCCCCAACTTCTACTATGAGGCCAGGTAGGAATTACACCGATTAGAATAAGTACGAGTACAATAAGTAAAATAGTACCTAATGACATATAATCTCCTTATTAAATCGTTCCTAGAAATATCCATTCTATTGAAAATGTAGCAATCGTTAAATAATATATCAAATAATCATATGATAATGAACTGTTATTACAGTTGTGATTTTAAATCAAAGTCCAAGGCTGATAGAGAATAATTTTAAACTTGATTTTTTTTAGCGCCGCATCTAACATTCACAAAATTTGTAATTCAATAACAGAGCATCCATGACATATTTGAGCAAAGCCAATTAAGAGGTTCCTATGCCAGCAACTCTATTAAAAAATAAGAAAGCAGAGGGTCCAATTCACGCTTTTTATCTTAATCTTAATGCCAATCATTCGCGCCTATTTTTAAGGTCGCCAGAAGAAGCTAAATCATTGCAAGCAAAGCTTGAGGAACACAAAATTACTCACTCTATCGAAAGTGGTAAAAATTTTTTGGAGGCGTTAGCTAAAGCAGCTACGACTCCGGAAAGAAGAGCTGAAATTGAACGTGAAGAAGGTGATTTGGCTAAATGCGAAGTCATTAAAATACCGGGATTAAGTAACCTCTATAAGGTCGCGCGATTATTATCTCATGCTACAATTTCGACTCAAGAATTTTATGATCTATTGGCAGTTGCGGTGGAACAAAGTGTAGATCCCATGGCCGATAGACAAAATATACTTGAAAAACTTGCTTCAGGTGCGCGTGATTCAGTGACTCCTCAAGAGATAAAGGATTTTTTCAGCGTTCCTTCAGGCCCGAACGTTTTTGTAGATTTTGAAGGCTTTTTAACGCAAGGTATTCATTCAAAAGAGTTAACATTTCAACAAGTCCATGATCTGCTAATGAAGAATCCTCACTTTCGTAAATCACTTAACGCTCGTTCTTCTGAAGAAAAGAATAGGGCAACAACAGACCCTCTTCTAGAACAATTATCAAAACAATTAAAGATTGCTCTTGAAGAAAGTACTGCGTTTCTTGATTTGTTTGCAAAAACCATTGACCAAAGTCTTGGATAGCGCTTGCTTCGGTTTTTCTATGACTTCGTGCCAAATATAAAGGTTACTTAACTAACACTTCGTCTCTGTATTGGTTTATACTTAAGTTATTAAGAGAGAACCAAAAAAGGAGTGGGTATGAGCAAATTATGGTTCAAACTTTTATTGGTTGGATTATTATCGATCAATCTTGTTTCGTTCGCATATGCTTGGGACAAAGGCATTTACCTCACTCAATATATGTTAGAAACACCGGGTAAATTAGACTATTTTATCCGCGAAGCGAAAGCGACTGGCATCAATACCTTTGTCATCGATCATGATTACTATAGCTCGCATTACGCCCCTGATATAGCTAAAGTCAGAGCGGCAGGCATTAAGACTGTGGCCCGTATTGTCGTATTTTCGGATGGCGGAAATGCCCAGCAAATTCATTCAAAAGCGCACTGGGAAAAAAAATTAAAACTTGTCGATGAAGCAATTAAAGCTGGCGTCGATGCAGTGCAACTGGACTATATTCGCTATAGTTCGAAAGAGCCAGCTAACCCACAACATGCTAAAGATGTCTATCAAGTGATTAGATGGTTTAAAGGGGAAATAAATGCCCAACATAAACCAATGGAAATCGATATTTTTGGTGAGGTGAGTTACTATCCTTCTATGCATATTGGTCAAGATATTAAAATGTTTGCGGATAGTGTGGATGGCGTCAACCCTATGGTGTATCCATCGCATTTTTGGCCGTATCAAAAATATTCTGCTGTGCCTTACAAAACGGTTAATAATTCTTTAAATGCTTTAGTAGGTCAATTCAATGACCATGCGCCTTTTAAAGTGCATGCATTCATTGAGGCTGCGAATTTTCATTATATCAAAAAGACTTCGAATGCCGCAAAACAACGCTATTTATTGCAAGAAATTCGTGCCGTGGAAGATGCTAAAGACGTTTCGGGTTGGTATGTGTGGAGCGCTAATAATGTCTATGAGAATTTATTTCAAGTCTTAAAAAATAACAAGACGCGATCCGCGGATTATCCAAAAACAGAAAAAATTGTGAAAGAACGATAGTTAGAAATCAATAGTTTTTGATATAAGTTAAATGTTGTCTTGGCATGTTAGATTAGGAATACAGCTATATCCTATAAATCTGTCTGTTGCTTTAGAGTCAGGTAATTTGAAGTCAAAAACACTCACGCCCCACATTTGTTTTCCTTGATAAGTACGGCCATCACTCGAACCAAACATAAGTGGCTGATCTTGTTTATTTTTGCCTAAATACAACATCACATGGGTGATCGGTGGTTCTCGATGCGCGTCATAAGTTCCCGTCCAAAATAATAAATCCCCAGGTTTTAATTTTGAAAATTCAAATGCGTGAAAATCGTTCCCGTTCACTGCATAAAATTTTCCGTTTTTCCAAGCCCATTCATACATTTCGTTTGCTTGTCTCGGTACGTTATTCACTTTGAATTCTTTTAAAAGATAAAAAATCGTGCCAGAACAATCCATACCGCCATTTTTAGGATCTGAGGATCCGTAAGTATACGTTAAATGTTGTTCACTCAGTGTGGCTGCTTTTGCGATAATCTGCTGCACAGCAGGAGGATAGTTTGCAAATCCCGCTAATTGAGTTACTGATAAAGGTTGCGTAATAGCATTATGCTTAATTTCTTCTGCAAAAGTCGAATTGGTTAATAAAATCAATATAGCCAATAACAAAATTTTATTTAAAAGCATTAGATTGACCTTAAATCAGAAAGGCAAAGTAATAAGTTATAATGTTATAGCTGAATGAGTGAATATGCAAATTCTCGATTGGATTCTAAGCCTTGAGCGTTAGTTGAAGAAATATTGATCTGAATGTAAAATTTCGATCTATAAATGACTTACGAAATCACATGTCGAAATGCAGCAAGCTCAATCGCGATCCGATTTAGCCAATTTCCCAACATTTTCATAGAGAGCATAAACCATGGCCAAAAGCTAATTGCGAAACAGTTAAAAAGATAGTCCAAATTTATGTTGTTGGAAAATTGATAATTTCAACTTGTTCTCTTACGATAAGACGATGTGGCGCCATCTTTATAATTTCAGGCAAAATACCGTCAATTTTTTCTTCAGTATCGATAAATTCAATGACAAGAGGTAATTTAGCGTTCACATCAA
>Ga0207076_1159_pt1 | contig 15630 bp, 15 predicted proteins | sample Alteio_BWMinHeat_62_FD_153568 | JGI IMG/M metagenome (GOLD analysis project Ga0207076, IMG submission 153568) | Enriched cells from forest soil in Barre Woods Harvard Forest LTER site, Petersham, Massachusetts, United States -... | ecosystem: Environmental > Terrestrial > Soil > Temperate forest >... | reverse complement strand
GTTGTAAAGTTTTAATTTGTAAGTTACAATGTTAGTTTATAACAGTAATTATACATCAATAAACTTTACTGAAACAAATCTAATTGATAAAGGCACAGGTGTGATTAGCCGATTGGCAAACCGGGTCAAATTTTCGGTAAACGGGGGAAAAGTAGCGGTAAACGTTTAACGGGTGATGGGTTTGGCAATAAAATTTTATTATTTGTATATTTGATTTATGATAAGGACAGTAGTAAAGCCGGATAATCAAAACATTTCGATAAAGCTACCCAAGCACTTTGTAGGCAAACAAGTGGAGGTAATAGCATTTACGATAGAAGAAGCCAAAAATGAGAAAGAAGTGAAGGACAGCACGCTTACTCATTTTGCCAGTGAAAGTGTATTAGCTAAAGAATGGCTTACTAATGAAGAAGATTTAGCATGGCAGGATTTGTAAAGGGGGATATAGTTGTTGTTCCTTTTCCTTTCTCTGACCTTACTGGCAGCAAACGACGACCGGCCATGGTTCTAAAGGATTTACCTGGCGACGACATTATACTTTGTCAAATTACGAGTCAACAAAGCAAAGATGTTTTTTCGGTCGAAATAACCAGCACTGACTTTGCTACCGGTTCATTGCCAGTTACCTCAAATGTAAGGCCGTCGCGTATTTTTACTGCTGACAAAAAAATTATTATTCGAAAAGCCGGCTTTTTGAACCCAATGGCTATAAAAAAAGTTACGAATATTCTCGTCGGTCTGTTTTCATGAAACACATTTTAGGCCTTATGAGTCGGTTTTAGTTTAAAGAAAAAATAAGTCTGGCTGGTATAGCTAAAGATGATGATCAGCAACGTAGTGAGTATTTTGGAAGGAGTGGCGTACCATCCAAAATAATCAACAAAAAGCTTCAAAAACAAATAGTTAAATACAACGCATATCAATACAACGGTAATATACCGTACCATTTGCGTATGGCGCTTTAAGCCGGAATGCTGGAAAACAATGTACCGGTTAAGGTAAAAGCCTGATGGTAAACTAAAACAAAAAGCAAAAAATAAAGACGCGATATGCGGGCTCAGGGTTAAAGGCCCCAGGGCCAGGTTGTGTTTGTTAAAGATAAAATGATAGCTAAAGGTGAACAAACTGATATCAAAAGCAGTATTTACCCCGCCGCAGGCTGCATACCTGAAAGTTTGCAAAGGCATGATCTTTTTAAACGGGGTATAAAAAAAATCGATGCTGTGTAAAATACTTCGCCTTAACGCATGGTGTAAGTCTCTCATTCAGGTCGCCTGTTATTTCTTTTTTTGTTTGATTTAAAGCGGCCTCAATTTACAACATACATTTCAAAATAAATTAACCGAAAATTTATTACCCTGTTTCTTAGTTTTTAATGTGATACATTATGAATAATTAACACCTCAAAGTCAGCACAGTGTTAAACTATTGTCCATACCCTGTGTTTGTGTCTACTAAATTTAAGCCTTATTGAATTACAACGACAAATTATAGTATTTTTAGCCGATTTTTAATTGATAGATGTTTCATTATTTAGGACGATACATATTTTTACTTCGTTTAAGTTTCCGCAGACCCGAAAAGTTCAGTGTTTACTGGAAGGAGATCATGCGCGAAATGGTGTCACAAGGCGTTGGCTCTTTGGGTATCATTTGTATTATTTCGGTTTTTATCGGTGCGGTTGCTGCCGTGCAGGTAGCGTTCCAGCTCATCAGCCCGCTTATTCCAAAAACAGTTGTGGGCAGTATTTCCCGCGACTCCACCATACTGGAATTTAGCCCTACCATTTCTGCGCTCGTACTCTCTGGCCGTATCGGTTCCAGCATAGCCTCCCAGATAGGTACGATGCGCGTAACTGAACAGATTGATGCTTTAGAGATTATGGGGGTAAATGCACCCGGCTACCTCATCTCGCCTAAAATTATCGCCGGTGTATCCATGATACCGCTGCTGGTTATTGTTTCGGTAATATTAGGTTTATCAGGTGGGTATATCGCTTGTTTGGTTTCCAGGGATATCCCGCCAACAGAGTACCTTATCGGTCTCAGGGATGGGTTTAATACGATTACCGTAGTAGTTTGTGCGGTAAAGTCGCTTGTTTTCGGCTTTATTATCACCTCAGTTTGTTCTTATTTCGGTTTTTATACTTCGGGCGGTGCGCTTGAAGTTGGCCAGTCGGCTACAAAAGGCGTAGTTTATAGCTGTATCTGGATCTTATTTGCTGACCTTGTTATTTCAAGCCTGTTATTATGATCGAAGTTAAAAATATCTATAAAACATTCGGTGAAAATGAAGTGCTTAAGGATATCAACGGCACATTTAAGCCCGGCAAAAATAATTTGATCATAGGCAGTTCCGGCTCCGGCAAAACAACTTTACTAAAATGTATTGTAGGGTTGCATGAGCCCACCAAAGGCGAAGTGCTTTATGATAACGAGAATTTTACCACCATGAATTTTGAAGGCAGGGTACCAATCCGCAAGCAAATTGGTATGCTTTTTCAAAACTCGGCATTATTTGACTCGATGACAGTGGAGGAAAATATTATTTTCCCGCTTAATCTCTTTACTGATATGCCGAAGTCGGAAAAAGACGACAGGGCAAATTTTTGTTTGAAAAGAGTTAATCTTGAAGGGAAAAATAAACTATTTCCTTCGGAGTTATCCGGGGGCATGAAAAAGAGGGTTGGGATAGCACGCGCTATATCAATGCAGCCAAAATATCTATTTGTGGATGAGCCCAACTCGGGCCTCGATCCATTAACCTCTATCCTGATCGATGAACTGATCAGCGAAATCACGGAAGAATACCAAACCACTACGGTTATTGTAACGCATGACATGAACTCGGTGATGGGTATAGGCGACCATGTTATCTTTTTATACAATGGACAAAAATGGTGGGAAGGCTCGAACCACGAGATCGCCCATACCGATAATAAGGAGCTGAATGCCTTTGTATTCGCCAGCAAATTCATGAAGGCAGCGAGAGAAAAATTATAGTTCGCAGTTTGGAGTTGGCAGTTTGCACCTTTCAATTTCACATTTTTGCATACCTTTGAACAAATTAAATATTTCAGTCTTTCTGCAATTGGCGATAATTCAAACTGCCAACCGCCCACTGAAAACTGCAAACTGATGATAGAGCTTCTCACCCCCACTTACTGGAAAGATTACGAGCTGATTGATTGCGGCGATTTTGAAAAGCTGGAACGGTTTGGTAATGTGATACTGATCCGGCCTGAACCACAGGCGGTTTGGAGCAAAGCTTTGAGCAATGCCGAATGGCAAAAGCTGCACCATATTAAATTTAAAGGCCGCTCGGCAACTTCAGGGGAATGGATAAAGAAGAATCCTGCAATGCCCGACCGCTGGCATATCGAATATAAAAACCCCGAAGCAGGCATTAAATTCAGGCTGGCCTTAACTTCATTTAAGCACCTGGGCATTTTCCCCGAACAGGCGGTTAACTGGGATTATATCACCCAAAACATTAAAAAATTTAAAACTCCGGAGCCTAAAGTGCTTAACCTATTTGCCTATACAGGCGGTGCATCCTTAATAGCACAGGCCGCAGGGGCGGATACCACCCATGTGGATTCCATTAAACAGGTGGTTACCTGGGCGAATGAGAACCAGGAACTTTCGGGACTTACGAATATCCGCTGGATTGTTGAAGATGCGCTAAAGTTTGTAAAACGCGAACTAAAACGGGGCAAAAAATATAACGGTATTATTCTTGATCCACCTGCCTACGGCCACGGGCCAAACGGTGAAAAATGGAAACTGGAAGATAACATCAATGAGATGATGGGGGATGTAATGCAATTGCTTGACCCCGATGAACACTTCCTGATCCTGAATACCTATTCGCTGGGGTTCTCATCTGTAATTATTGAAAACCTGATCAAAAGCGCCTACCCGCAGGTGCAAAACCTGGAAACTGGTGAGCTTTACCTGCAGGCAACATCGGGACCGAAATTACCTTTGGGTGTGTTTGGGAAATTTTATAAGCTATAGTCCATATGATGAAGAGGGCCTGTTGCTTTTTTATCCTGCTTTTTATGGCCGGAACTGTTATTGCCCAGCAGCATTTTGATATCATTATTAAAAATGGCAAGATCATAGACGGCTCGGGCAACCCATGGTTTTATGGCGATGTAGGCATCGTTAAAGATAAGATTATTAAAATCGGCGATCTATCTAAAAACCAGGCTGATAGTGTAATTGATGCAACAGGATTAATTGTTGCCCCTGGCTTTATTGATGTACATACCCACATTGAGGGTGATGAAGCCAAAACTCCAACTGCCGATAACTTTATTTATGACGGGGTCACTTCGGTAATTACAGGCAATTGTGGCGGTTCAAAAATCGACATAAAAAAATATTTTGATACGCTTAATATTGTAAAACTCTCCATAAACGTCGGCACACTGGTTGGCCATAACGATGTGCGGGAAGCTGTTTTAGGTGATGCCAATGTAACGCCGGATTCAGCCCAGCTTAAAAAAATGGAAGCCATTGTTGAACAGGCGATGCGTGACGGCGCCATGGGTTTTTCAACCGGGCTTGAGTATACGCCAGGCATTTTCTCAAAAACAGATGAGGTTATTGCTTTGGCAAAATCGGCAGCTAAATATAAAGGGATCTACACCTCGCACATGCGCAATGAATCGGACAAGATTTTTGAGGCTATTGCGGAGACAATTAATATTGGCAGGCAGGCTAATATGCCGGTAGAGATTTCGCATTTTAAAGTGGGCAAACCCAACTGGAACGCTTCCGGAAAAATGATCGCGATGGTTGATAGCGCCAGAAAAGAGGGTATTGACGTAACAGTAGACACCTATCCTTATACTGCAAGCAGCACCACACTGAACATCCTATTGCCCGACTGGCTGAAAGATGGCGGGACGCCCGCTATACTTAAAAGATTGAGCGATACTGGCCTTTACAAAAAGGCGGTAAACGAAATGATCGCCGATATGCACCGCCGCCAGCGCGACCACTTTGATTATGCTGTAGTTGCCAATTGCGCAGGTGATACAACCATTAACGGAAAGAGTATCGAGCAGATCAATATTGACGCTGGTCGCCCCTCAACTATCCCCAATGAGATCGAAACCATTCTGGAGATCATCAAAAAGGGTGGCGCCGCTATGGTGTTTCACAGCATGAATGAGGAGGATGTGGCAAACATCATCAAATACCCACTTACAGCCATTATATCCGATTCGGGTATCCGGCAGTTTGGCGAAGGGATGCCGCACCCGCGTGGTTATGGCAGCAATGCCCGTGTGCTGGCTTATTACGTACGCGAAAAGAACGTGATCACCCTGGAAGATGCAATAAGAAAAATGACCTCGTTGCCTGCACAACGATTTCATATCACCAATCGTGGATTATTAGAGCCGGGCATGTACGCAGATATTGTTATATTTGACGCCGGAACGGTAAAGGACCAATCGACTTTTGAACATCCGCATGCATATTCAACAGGGTTTAAATATGTTTTGGTAAACGGAGCCTTAACTGTTGATAATTTTAAACATACCGGTACACGTAAAGGCGCTATATTGTACGGCCCAGGTTACACGCAAACTCAGATAAACAAAAGATAATAATACCCCGCCTCAAGGTAAAAAAACAATTCATAAATGAAAAACATCATTCTTTCTGCTGCACTTTTCGCATCATCTATCCTTTTTATAACAGGCTGCAGCCAGAGCAAAAACACCACCAAAGCAACCGCAAAGGACACCACTAAAAAGGTGGCTACTGCCGCTGCTCCCCAAGACACTGTTCCTGTCCAGGTGGTGTACCCGCCGCTGGATAAAAAGCTATATGATTCGTTGATGAAGCGCCTGGCGAATGGCGATACTACAGGCAAATGGCCGGTGAAAAAAGCGCCGTATCCCCTACCGGGAGCTATTTTGCCATTTAAAAGAGTTGTGGCCTTTTACGGTAACCTGTCTGCTAAAAAGATGGGAATCCTGGGCGAGCTGCCGCCAGACCAAATGCTGGCCAAGCTGCATGGAGAAGTAAAACATTGGGAGAAAGCCGACCCGAAAACACCTGTGCAACCTGCGTTGCATTATATCGCCGTAGTGGCCGCCGGTTTCCCCGGTAAGGACAACATGTATATCAACCGCATGCCAAGTAAAAAAATAGACAGTGCGGTGCGCCTGGCTAAAAGAGCCCATGCCATACTTTTCCTGGATATACAGGTAGCGTTAAGCAATATCCACGCGGAGTTGCCTAAGCTGGAAAAATACTGGGAAATGCCTAACGTGCATTGCGGTATCGACCCCGAATTTTCCATGAAGGACGGTACTCACCCCGGCAAAAAAATAGGCACATACGATGCCACTGATGTTAACTATGTTTCGGCTTACCTGGCCAACGTGGTGAAAAAATACAACCTGCCGCCCAAAATCTTTATTGTGCATCGCTTTACGCGCAAAATGCTGACCAATTATCAAAACATTAAGCTTCACCCCGAAATTCAGTTCGTTATGGATATGGACGGTTTCGGCCCCCCCGATTTAAAGACCGGCACCTACCGCGATTATGTTTATCACGACCCGGTACAGTTTACCGGTTTCAAACTATTTTACAAAAACGACTCTTGGTTGCCGCCGCATCACATGCTTACGCCCGAGGAAATATTAAAGATGTACAAACCGCATCCGATTTATATACAGTACCAATAGTTTAGAGATTAGAGGTTGGCGATTAGAGATTAGTTTAAAAAAGACCATGGCCGATGGTCCATAGTCCATGGTTTTGAGCGTAGTCTTCCAATACTGCCATGGACCATGGGCTATCGACTATGGACAAAAAGACTATGAACCATGAACCATCAACTATGAACCCTTTACGATGGGGCATCATTGGTTGTGGAAGAATAGCACATCGTTTTGTGCAGGGGCTTCGCGAGGTGCCTGGTACTGAACTGGTTGCCTGCTGGTCGCGCAGGGCTGAGACGGTTGAAAGTTTTGTTGAGCACTACGGCGGCAAGGCATGCAGATCGGTTGATGAACTACTTTTAAGCGATATAGATATTGTCTATATCGCAACTTTGCCCGATAGCCATTCCCTATATTCTATTTTGGCACTGAATGCGGGCAAACATGTACTGTGTGAAAAACCTGCAGCTACCAATCTTTCCATTTTAAATAGTGTACTTGAAGTGGCCAATGAAAAAGGGTTGCTTTTTATGGAGGGGATGAAACCTCCATTCTTTCCATTGTATCAAAAACTAAAAGAATACCTGCTCACCGATCCCATTGGCCCTGTTGGCTATGTGAGGGCAGGTTCTTCCGTGGCCGATATAAGCCGCGATCATCCTAATTTCAGCCATGAACTTATCGGCGGCAGTATTATGCAGATCGGTATTTACGAAGCTTTTTTAGCTATCGACTGGCTGGGCAATACCAAAAAGGTACAGGCACTCGGAAGGTTTGGCGAAACAGGTATTGACATGTTTTCGATATTTCAAACCGAGCATAAAAACGGTTATGCCCAGCTGTATTCGGGCTTCGATCTTCATGGCAAAGGCGATGCACTTATTTGCGGTACATTAGGCAATATCACCATCCATAAAAACTGGTGGAACCCAGCCAAGGCAACCATCGATTACCTTGACGGTCGCATTGTTGAAATTGATGAACCTTTTACTGCGGGAGGTTTAAATTACGAGATCGCACATTTTTGCGAACTAATCCGTCAGCATAAAACAGAAAGCCCTATCATTAGCCACAATATGTCAAGGCAGATGATCGCCATGCTGGATGAAGCAAGGGCGCAGGTGGGGTTGAAGTATAAGGGGGAAGTCTGAATCAGAATTTACAGAATTTAAGAATTCGCAGAATTCAATTCGCCGGCATCCTGAAAATTCTTAAATTCTGTAAATTCTGACCCTTATTTCACTTGCAAAACCCATCAAAATTTAAAAAAGTAAGAATTAGCAGAGTAAATGCCGCGCACATTCTGCTAATTCTTAAATTCTGTAAATTCTGATCCTTACTTTACCTGCAAAACAGTTGTTGCACTTGTCAACCCCGCTGATGTAGCTGTAAAAGTAATACTCCCTGCTTTTTCTTTCGTTTGTATAATAGCCAACGCCAGCCCGTTAAATGCCTTGCGGTAATTTGCTTTGAATGGGTCGTGGCTTACTTCATCGCCGTTGTCAACACCGGCAATAAAGCCGGGGCCGCTGATTTTAAAGTTAACCAGGTTATCTGCGTTCGGTACAATATTACCGTCTTTGTCCAATATTTTGACCGTGATAAAGGACAGATCCTTCCCGTCTGCTTTAATGTTTTTACGATCGGCAACCAGTTCAATTTTGGCGGGTGCGCCTGCGGTATGGATCTCGCGGGTTAAAACCACTTTGCCGCTTTTACGCGACACTGCTTTTAAAGTACCGGGTTCGTATTTTACACGCCACATGATGTGCAGATCATCGCTCAATTTCTTTTTCACGCCTAACGATTTCCCGTTCAGGTATAGTTCCACTTCGTCAGCATTGTTATAAAAAGCCCAAACATCAACCAGTTTACCGGGCGTCCAGTTCCAGTGCGGGAAGATGTGCAGAACCGTTTTGTTGGTCCACTCACTTTGATACATGTAGTAAACATCTTTGGGGAAACCGGCCAGGTCGATAATGCCGAAATATGAGCTTCTTGACGGCCATGAATAAGGCGTTGGTTCGCCCAGGTAATCAAAGCCTGTCCAGATGAACATTCCCGACAGGAAATCATATTTTTTCATCACTTTCCAGGTAGCTTCATGTGTTGAGCCCCAGCCCGGACGGACGTTGTCATACGCGGAAACGCTGTTATCAGGATTACCATCGGTAAATGGTTTATCATAGCGTGACGGCCAAACCCTTATGCTATCCGACGGCATATCATAATGTCCGCGCATTTCAAGGCCCGACGTTGTCTCCGTAGCGATAAATTTTTTGCCGGGGTACCTGTCGTGAAAAGTGGCGTAGTCAAATTCGTGGTAATTATAGCCGACCAGATCAATAGCGCCTGACTGGATGATCTTATTGCCTTTGCCGGGGTTATCATTAGCGGTGGTAATGGGCCGTGTTTTATCCAGGCTGTGTACGATGCCGGCCAGTTCGGGCGCCAAACGCAGCGCACTGGTATCGCTTTGCTGCGGGATCTCGTTGCCAATACTCCAGATGATCACACTCGGGTGGTTACGATCACGCAATACCTGGTCTTCCAGGTCGCGTTTGTGCCATTCTTTAAAATATAAATGATAATCGTATTTAACTTTTTGCCATTCCCAGCAGTCAAAAGCTTCATCCATCACAATAAAGCCCAGTTTATCGCAAAGTTCAAGCAATTCGGGTGCAGGCGGGTTGTGCGAGGTACGGATGCCATTACAGCCCATCGCCTTTAGTATTTGCAATTGGCGCTCCAGGCCGCGGGTGTTGATGGCTGAGCCCAAACTACCCAAATCGTGGTGATCGCAAACGCCGAGGATCTTCATAAACTTTCCGTTTAATGAAAAACCCTTATCAGCATCAAAATTAAAATAGCGGATGCCGATTGGGGTAATGTAGCTGTCGGCAGAGTTCTTTCCGGATATTTTCGTCAATACTTTATACAGATACGGCTTCTCAACAGACCAAAGAACGGGGTCATTGACTTTTAGTTCCTGTGTAAAACGGGTTGAAGCGTCTTTTAAAATGGTATTTTGGGTTGACGTAGCAACGGGTTTGCCTTCGGCATTTAATATGGTGGTAGTAATGGTAACCGGCTGCTGCGCATGGGTAGCGTTAAGGATGTTTGCAACAACCTTCACATCGGCTAATTTGTCGGTAACGCTGGGGGTGATTACGTAGGTTCCCCAATGATCAACGGCAACCCTATCTGTCGTGGTAAGCCAGACGTTGCGATAAATGCCGGAGCCGGAATACCAGCGGGAATTTGGCTGAACAGAATTATCAACCTTAACAGCAATAGTATTGGTGCCGCCAAAATTAAGGTAAGGCGTTAAATCGTACCTGAAAGAGATATAGCCATTCGGCCTGAAACCCAATTCGTGCCCGTTTATCCATACGGTGCTTTTTTGGTAAACGCCGTCAAAATCAATATAAACCAATTTGTTTTTGGAGGTTGCGGGTACGGCAAAAGTTTTACGGTACCAGCCAATGCCGCCCGGTAAAGCGCCGCCTTCGGGTGTGGCGGGGTTATCTTTGCTGAATTTTCCTTCAATGCTCCAGTCGTGCGGCAAGTCGAGTACGCGCCATGCGCCGTCTTTTACATCCAGTTTTTCGCCGTTGGGTACATCGCCCAGGTTAAAATGCCAGCCTTTATCAAAATCGGCAACGGTGCGGCCCGGCTGGCTGTATCCCTTTAAGGCAAAAAATGAAAAAACAATAAAAAGGCAAAGCGGCCTGGCTATCTTTGAAAAAAAAGCTTTATAAAGCAACATAATGGGTTAATTTAGGATTAACTGTAAATTCGACACTAAATTATAATTAATTATTGAATTAGCGGGTTGGTGAATTAGTGAATCGAATATTTTTTATAAAACTAAACTTAAATCACTATCATAATGAAAAAATCAGTGTTTTTATTGGTGATAATTATTGTTGAACAGAGAATAAAGATTTTGCAAACTTTAAACGGTTTTGTTTTTTCTGAAAATAGGGAGAATAGAATTTTCCTTTTCTTCTTAATATTACAGCATGAAACATTACGGTTTGATCGGTTACCCTTTATCACATTCTTTTTCAAAAAAGTATTTTACGGAAAAGTTCGAAAAAGAGCATATTAAGGATGCCAAATACGATCTTTTTCCTATTGAACACATTACCCAATTGCCGGAATTATTAAAGTCGCACCCCGATCTTTGCGGGTTGAATGTTACTGTTCCGCATAAAATTGGTGTTTTGAAATACCTGGATTGGATTGAACATGATGCCCGTAAGGCCGGCGCGGTAAACTGCATTCGCATCAGCGCTGAAAGCCCCGTGGCAGTAGCTTTTTCGGGTGAATTGGGTATTAACGGAGACGATTTCAGGCTCGAAGGGTTTAATACAGATATTTATGGTTTCGAAATGTCGTTGAAACCTTTATTAAAAGACCGTCACGACAAAGCGTTGGTATTGGGTGATGGCGGCGCGGCAAAAGCAGTAAAATGTGTACTCGAAAACCTGGGTATCGATTACAAAATGGTTACCCGTAAGCCGCAGCCCGGCAATTTGCTATTCAATGAATTGAAACCGCGGCACATTAAGGACAACTTGCTGATCATTAATACAACGCCCATAGGTATGTCGCCGAATGTGGATGAATGCCCCCCGATTCCTTATGAAGCAATAACTGACGAACATTTGTTATACGATCTTATTTATAATCCTGAAAAAACGCTTTTTTTAGAAAAGGGCGAACAAAAAGGCGCGGCTATAAAAAATGGACATGAAATGCTGATATTGCAGGCCGAAAAGAGTTGGGAAATATGGACGCAAAAAGAGATCTATCCATGAGGTTTGCTGCAACAATGTTATTGGCCTTATTTTGCCTTGCCTCGTGCAGCGGGAATCATAATTATTCGCCAAAACCGCGGGGGTATTTCCGTATTATTTTCCCAAAAAAAGAGTACCAGCAATATACAGGCGGCTGCCCGATTGCGTTTGATTATCCAAAATATGCAAAGATAGAGCCTGACAAAAACCGGGATGCCAAACCTTGCTGGATGAATGTGCAGTTCCCGCAGTTTAACGGAACGCTGCACTTAAGCTATGAGCATATTCAATCAAAAAAGGAATTTGACGAATTGGTTGAGGATGCGCACAAACTCAGTTTTAAACATACGGTGAAGGCCACTGGCATTGATGCAGGCGTAATATCGTACCCGGAGCAAAAGGTTTATGGTATTTATTATACCATCGACGGGAACGCCGCTTCATCCGTGCAATTCTTTTTAACCGACAGCACCAAAAACTATATCCGCGGCGCGCTTTATTTTAATACAGAGCCGCGCCTTGATTCGATACAGCCTGTACTAACTTTTGTAAAGCAGGATGTGAATGTGATGATCAAAAGTTTCAGGTGGAGGTAGGTTAGAGATTAGAGGTCGGAGATTAGAGATTAGTTATAGCTGCGCTGCCCGCACATAAAATATTAGACTATGCGAAAATGCTTTTACAGTTTATTGTTACTGGTTATTGCTTTTAATACAAAGGCGCAAGTACAATTCCCTGCCATTGATGTACTACATTATACTTTTGGCATCCGGTTAAATGATGTGAATGACACGATAAAAGGAAAGGCAGATATAGAGCTTAAATTTCTGAAAGATGTAAAAAAGTTTCAGTTGAACCTGGTTAAAACCAATAGTTCTGGTAAGGGGATGTTGGTGTCGTCAATTACAGAACACGGAAAAAATATTTCATTCTCCCAGGATAGTGATTTAATCCATATCAACGTAGTTGCAAAAGCGGGCAGCAGCCACTACTTCATTATTACCTACCAGGGCATCCCGGCCGACGGGTTGATCATTTCGAAGAACGAATTCGGTCACCGTACTTTTTTTGGAGATAACTGGCCTAACCGGGCGCATAACTGGCTGCCCTGCGCAGATTACCCGGCAGATAAAGCACTGGTAGATTTTATTGTTACCGCACCCGATCATTACCAGGTAATTGCCAATGGTTTAAAAAAACAAGAAATTACCCTGCCAAACCATTTAAGAACAACTCACTATAAAGAAACTTCCCCCCTGCCAACAAAAGTAATGGTGATAGGCGTTGCCGACTTTGCTATTGATCACCCTGCTGATGTTGGCACTATCCCCTTATATACTTATGTTTTCCCTGAAAGTAAAGATGCCGGTTTTAAAAGCTATACTATAGCGAAGGAGATCTTGCCCTACTACATCAAAATGATTGGCCCTTACGCTTATGAGAAACTGGCCAATGTGCAGTCAAAAACCATTTTCGGCGGGATGGAAAACGCCAGCGCCATATTTTATTTTGAAAACTCAGTTACCAGCAAAGGCATTGAAGAGTTAATGGCCCACGAGATTGCCCACCAGTGGTTCGGTGATGCGGCCAGCGAAAAAAGCTTCGCCCATTTATGGCTGAGCGAAGGCTTCGCTACTTATATGACCAACCTGTATCTCGAAAACAAATATGGTACCGATACCTTAAAAACACGGTTAAAAGCCGACAGAGCGACCGTTTTAAAGTTTGAAAAAAGGAGGCTTACGCCGGTTGTAGATACCGGGGTAAAAAATAATTTTATGCAGATGCTGAACGCCAACAGCTATCAAAAGGGCGGCTGGGTATTGCACATGCTGCGGAGGAAGTTAGGCGATACTTTGTTTTGGAAAGGCATCCGTAACTACTATGCGCAATATAAAAACGGCAATGCCAATACCGATGATCTTTGCAAGGTTATGGAAAAAGCAAGCGGGCAAAACCTGGAGCAATTTTTTAAGCAATGGTTGTACACGGCAGGGCATCCGCAGCTAAACATTACCTGGAAATATGATGAGGCCAAAAAAGTTGTAGAAATGACCATCACCCAAAAACAAAGCACTTTATTCGAATTTCCTTTGGAGATTTCCATAGATGGTCAATCCAAAATACTTGATATAAAAAACAAGGCCGTTAATGCAGTTTTTCCTGTGAAAGAAAAACCAAAGGCCATAATAGCCGATCCGAATGTGAATTTACTGGCCGGGTTTGAGGTTGAGGAAAGCCATTAGGCCGATACCGTTCCATTTTTTCACACGGAACAGGCGGAACGTTATGAAACACACTCATTATCAGTGTGTTTCATTTTTAATTGGCGACAGAAACTGCGTAAATAACTGACAGTCAGTGCTTTTTATCAAGTAATTTAATTACTTGATAATCAGCATTTTCGAACTTTACGCGGAAATTTTAGATGATTTGTACATCTCAGGCAACAATTATGGCGACGACCGGGCTTTACCCAGCGTTTAAAACACCCTAAATTACAAGCACAGTGGTCTTCCCGTTACAACCCACCCTGCCCCCGGTATAGCTTCACCGGTTTATCAAGCTTCAGTTTTAACACAGTAATATATTTATCCTGAACGCCTTCAGGCAGGTTAATATAAACCAGGCCCGGCACCGGGCTCCATGATATTTTACCAACTACTTTATGGGTTATTTTTGTCCCGTTGCCCAATACCGTGATGTCCTCAATTTTATTGTCAAGCCCTTTGAGCATTAACGGTCCCGTTGTTTTACCGTGCACAAATAAGTAAAGCGTGGTGGAATCTTTTGATAAAGTGGTCGGGCCGTAAAAATGCCCCTGGGGTATACCTGCGACAGTGTTAAAGATAGCCTCGCCGTTTCTCTTGTTCCAGGCGCCCAATTCTTTTAATATGTTGATCTCTTCATCAGGAATGGTACCGTCTTCCTTCGGGCCGATATCCAACAGCAGGTTGCCGCCATTTGAAACAGCATCCGCAAAAATGGATATGATCTCGTAAGGTGTTTTCCAGTTTTGATCGTGTTGCTGGTAGCCCCAGTTATCATTAACCGTCATACACAGCTCCCACCAATTGTAAGGCGGCCGGGTAACGGGGAAATTTTGTTCGGGCGTGGTATAATCGCCATATCCTTGCAAGCGTCCGTTAATTATTGCCGATGGGTTTTTAGCAAGGATAATATGCCTTACTTTTTCTGCCTCCCATTCTTCGGCGCTGTGTTCCCAGTCGCCGTCAAACCACCAAAGGTCCGGATTGAATTTTTCACCGATTTCTTTGATCTGCCCCTGGAAAAAATCTCTGAACTTATTCCACCGCTCGTAATCATTTGGTACGCTGTACCTCGAACTGTCCTTTAAAAATCCGGGATAATCCGGGTACGACCAATCAATGAGCGAAAAATAGGCCCCGCATTTGATGTCCCTCTTGCGTAGTTCATCAAAAAAGGGCTTGATCAAATCCATTTTCGCGGGCGAAGCCTTTACAATACTCAGGTTATCCATTTTTGTATCATACATCGCCACCCCGTCATGGTGTTTGGTGGTGATAACAGCATACCTCGCGCCGCTTTCTTTAATCAGCTCAGCCCAGGATGCAGGGTCATAATGTTTAAGCGTAAAGCCGCCCATCTGTTTCATATAATCAGCATAGCTGATCTTTTTATTATGAAAGCTCCATGATTCATCAATACCGTTTACCGAATAAATACCGGCATGGATAAATATCCCCAGCTTGGCATCCTGGAACCATTGCATTTTATCAGCAATGGTTTTTGGATCGATTTTATTTTGCGCACGGGCAGAAAACACAATGCAAAACAAAAAATATAATAAGAAAACTTTTCCCGTCATTTTTAAGGAGTTATAATTCATTTTATAAACTGGTTCAACCACGCTCTATTCTCCACTCGCCATTCAATAAATTAATGGGAGTTAGATATAAGCGTTAAATTCCATTCGATATGCCCCTTAGGGGCTACCGCTTTGTAGAACAATATTCACCCTCTTCTTTTTGCCCCGTATGGGGCTACCCCTTCGCGAATTGGGTAGCCCCATACGGGGCAATGGCATTAAGTTAAGGAAAATATTTGTCTTTCCCCTCTTTTCCGCTCGCGGAAGAGAGGGGCGACCAGCGT
>Ga0207076_1036_pt3 | contig 15747 bp, 13 predicted proteins | sample Alteio_BWMinHeat_62_FD_153568 | JGI IMG/M metagenome (GOLD analysis project Ga0207076, IMG submission 153568) | Enriched cells from forest soil in Barre Woods Harvard Forest LTER site, Petersham, Massachusetts, United States -... | ecosystem: Environmental > Terrestrial > Soil > Temperate forest >... | reverse complement strand
GGGCGTGACCGTCGGCGGCCGTCCCGGCCGCGGTGGCGATATCCGCATGCGCGGCATGGGGAACGGTTATACGCAGATCTTGTTGAATGGCGAGCGCGCGCCGCGCGGATTTTCGATGGACTCGCTATCGCCCGATCAGGTGGAGCGCATAGAGATCATCCGCGGCCCGGTGGCGGAATACAGCACGCAGGCGATCGCGGGCACCATCAATATCGTATTGCGTGAAGATTACAAGCAAAAGACGACAGATATCCGCGTTTCTGAAAGCCTGGAGCAGGGCCGCAGCGCGCCTAACCTTTCGATTACCCACCCCGGCCAACTCGGCGATTTGTCGTATGCGTTGACCGCGTCCGTCTCGAAAAACCGGCAGCATGACGACGTCACGACCGACACCGACGAAACCAATGCGCAAGGCGAGATGGTGCAGCACCAGCATGACCTGACCAGCCGCCAGTCTAGGGGCCTGCAACTGACGCCGCGCTTCAATTACCGTTTTGAGAATGGCGACACGCTGGCGTTCCAGCCGCTGGTGACGAATTCCCGCAGCGATTCCCGCACCACCAGCAAACTGGACCAGGTCGGTGAAATACAAGAGTATGCGCTGGCCAATTCCGTCGGCCATTCCGAAACGACTTTCCTGCGCGGCTTCGGCAACTGGCAGCACAAGTTTGACGACAATGGCAAGCTGAACGTCAAATTCGGCGGCGGCCTGGGTAAGATAGATGGCAATTCCCTGCGCAGCGAATACGGAACGGACGGCGGTTTTTTAAAGAGCATCAGCGACACTGCCACTACGAAAGACAGCAGCCTGAACACCGGCGGCAAATACACCAAACCTATCGGCGACGGACATACGCTGGCCGCAGGCCTGGAGATGGAGGCCGGCAGGCGCAATGAAACCAAGGTGACGGTGGATGACAAAGGCGTGCCGCAATTTGCCGATTCCGGCGACAATTTGACTGCCAGCACACGCCGCCTGGCGGCCTTTGTGCAAGATGAGTTCGATATCAACGCGCAACTCTCCGCCTATGCCGGCCTGCGCTGGGAGGGGATACGCACCAGGAGCACAATTTCCAGCGGCCCTATCGACAACAGCAGCAGCGTCTGGAGCCCGGTATTGCATGGGGTGTGGCGCATCCCCGGCGAAAAGAAGGACCAGATACGCGCCAGCCTGACGCATGCCTATCGCGCACCGTCGCTGAACGACCTGATCGCGGTGCCGTCGATATCGCTGTTGAACGGCCCGACCAAGCCGGACCGCACCGGCAATCCTTTCCTGAAGCCCGAACTGTCCAAAGGCGTGGACCTGGCGTATGAGCATTACCTGACCAATGCCGGCATCATGAGTGCCAACTTTTTTGTGCGCGACATCAACGATCTGATACGCCGCACCACGGTGCTGACCGACACCGTGACCGGTCCACGCTGGGTATCGTCGCCGATCAATATCGGCCACGCGATCACCAAGGGGATAGAGCTGGAAGCCAAGTTCCAGCTGCAGGAATTTTTGCCCGCGGGTCCGGCCATCGACGTGCGCAGCAATTACAGCCGCTTCTGGTCCAGCGTAGACGGCATACAGGGGCCGAATAACCGCCTGGACCAGCAGCCCAAGGAAACCGCCAACTTCGGGCTCGATTACCGGCTGGCGCAGATACCGTTGACGCTAGGCGGCAACTATAACTGGACGCCGGCCTATGCGATCCAGAGCACCGAGACACAGCTGAACAGCACCGGTATCAAACGCCAGGTCGACTTGTATGGCTTGTGGAAATTCAGCCCTACGGCACAGTTGCGTATCGCCGCGAATAACCTGCAGGCAAATGACTACCTGACCGGAAGCTATGTCACCACCGGCGGCATCAACCACGTGGACAACACCGTTGCAAAAACCTATACCACGTGGACCATCCGGCTGGAAATGAAGATTTAAAAATCAACTATTCATCGGGCGTGCGCATAGTCTATACGCGCTATTCATCAATGCAAATATTGCACCAATATCTGCGGACCCTGATGCGACATGGGTGGGCTTGTAATTTTATCTTTCCCTTGCTGCAAAAATGAGCAATTTCCCTGCATTAAACTTGCTTGTCATCATGTGCGGTGCGACACTAAGGGTGCAAGCGGAGTACAATAGTCCTTTCAGAACTTGAGTCCGCATCATGCTCGCCCGCCCCTTGAACGTTGATCTGCATTGTCATTCCACTATTTCCGACGGTGTGCTGGCGCCTGCCGATGTGGCGGCGCGGGCAAAGAAAAATGGCGTCGACGTATGGGCCCTGACCGACCATGATGAAATACGCGGCATCCCGGAAGCCAGGGCTGCAGCACAGGCACTCGGCCTGACTTATATCACCGGTGTCGAGATTTCGGTCACCTGGGCCGGCCGTACCATCCACATCGTCGGCTTGAATTTTGACGAAACCAATCCAGAACTGGTGCGCGGTCTGGAGGCAACACGTTCCGGGCGCGAACTCCGCGCGCGCGACATGGCGGCAGAACTGGCCAAGGTTGGGATAGAAGGGGCTTATGAGGGCGCGCTGAAGTATGTCGGCAACCCGGACCTGATTTCGCGTTCCCATTTTGCCCGTTATATTGTCGAGACCGGCGAATGCGCCGATATCGGCGAAGTGTTCAAGCGCTTTCTGGCTGACGGCAAGCCGGGCTTTGTGCCGCATCGCTGGGCCACGCTGGCCGAGGCGGTCGGCTGGATACGCAGGGCAGGCGGGGTTGCCGTGATTGCCCATCCGGGGCGCTATGAGTTCAGCCCTGTGGCATTCGACGCCTTGTTCAGGGAATTCAAGGCGCTGGGCGGCGCCGGCATCGAGGTGGTGACCGGCAGCCATACCGTGGACCAGTATTCCGAATATTCAAAAGTCGCCAGCCGCTACGGCTTCCTGTCTTCCCGCGGCTCGGATTTCCATGGACCGCATGATTCTATCGCCGACCTGGGGCAATTGCCGGCATTGGCGCCGATGTTGAAGCCGGTGTGGGAAGCCTGGTCCTAATCCGTTTAATATCTTACTGCGCAGCCGTGATCGGGACTCATGTGCTGCTCAAGATGCTCACGTACCTTAAGTACGCTCCGCTCTTTGCGCTGCTCTTCGTCCCGCTGACGGCTTGCTCGCTACAGATATTAAACAGATTTAAGATGGTCATATTTGTTGATGTTGATCAATATCTAATGCGCGACGTCTTGTTTTTTTCTACAATATCCCCAAATTAAGTAAGGTTTTACTCTCACACTGGGACTGGGGATATTTCAATGAAGCGTATTATTCTATTTCTTGCAACCAATCTTGCCGTCATGCTCGTCATGTCGGTGGTGTTGTCCTTGTTGGGTGTCAATCGCTATCTGACTGCGAATGGCTTGCAATTAAGTACACTGATGGTGTTTTCGCTGGTAGTGGGGTTTACTGGGGCGATTTTCTCATTGCTGATCAGCAAGCCGATGGCGAAATGGTCTACCGGCGCCCGCGTGATCGAAGCGCCTGCTTCGTCGACCGAATTGTGGCTGGTCAATACCGTGCAAACCCTGGCGCAGCGCGCCGGTATAGGCATGCCGGAAGTGGCGGTATATAACGGCGAACCGAACGCATTTGCCACCGGCGCCTTCCGCAATTCTGCACTGGTGGCGGTGTCGACCGGCCTGCTGGAAAGCATGACCAAGGAAGAGGTGGAGGCCGTACTGGGCCACGAAGTGGCGCATATCGCGAATGGCGATATGGTGACGATGGCGCTGATCCAGGGTGTGGTGAATACGTTTGTGGTGTTCCTGGCCCGCGTGGTGGGGTATGCGATAGACAAGGCGGTGTTCCGCAACAACAGCGATGACGACCGGCCCGGCATCGGCTATATGGTGACCGTGTTCGTCTGCGAAATGATATTCGGGGTGCTGGCTTCGCTGATCGTCGCCTGGTTCTCGCGCCAGCGCGAATTCCGCGCCGACGCCGGTTCTGCAACCCTGCTGGGCAGCGGGCGCCCGATGATCAATGCGCTGGCACGCCTGGGCGGCATGGAGCCGGGGGAGCTGCCCAAATCCATGGCGGCATCCGGCATCAGCGACAAGCCGGGATTCAGCGAATTGTTTTCGACTCATCCGCCGATGCAGCAGCGTATCGCCGCGTTGCAGAATATGAAGTAATTCATTGAAATAATTGATCCGCGGCAGCGAGGCTGCCGCTCTTTTTTATGACGCAATATTTTCAAATCCATCCCGATAATCCGCAGTTGCGCCTGATCAAGCAGGCGGTGCAGATCATCAAGAGCGGCGGCATCGTGGCGGTGCCGACGGACTCCTGCTATGCGCTGGTCTGCCAGTTGGATGACAAGGATGCGGTTACCCGCCTGCGGCGCATCCGCGGCGTCGACGACAAGCATCACCTGACCTTGCTGTGCCGCGATTTGTCCGAGATTGCCTTGTATGCCAAGGTGGATAACCGCCAGTACCGCATGCTCAAGGCCGCGACCCCCGGCCCGTATACGCTGATACTGGAAGCGACCAAGGAAGTGCCGCGCCGTCTGAGCCATCCTTCCCGCAAGACCATAGGGCTGCGCGTGCCGGAAAACTGCATCACCCACGCATTGCTGGATGAGCTGGGACAGCCCCTGCTCGGCACTACGCTGATCTTGCCGGGCGATGAAGAGATACAGACCGACCCCGAAGTCATCCGCGAAAGGCTGGAAAAAACCGTCGAGCTGGTCATAGACGGCGGCGCCTGCAGCCTGGTGCCGACCACCGTCATCGACATGACCGATGAAGCGCCGCAACTGATACGCCAGGGGCGGGGCGACGCGGCGCTGTTCGGTTTGTGATTTCTCCATGCTGCCAACATTTTGTTGCAGTATTGCGCAAGCCGGTGCTTGCGAGTGCTGCTGCCCCTGCCGGTGATTCCGGTCCGATTTGCTTTCTGATTAAATCCTCGCATGAATGAACTAATACAAACGGTCGCGGTATATGCGCTGCCTGTGATCTTTGCAATTACCCTGCACGAGGCCGCGCATGCTTTTGCGGCTAAATATTTCGGCGATACGACTGCTTATCAGCAAGGACGCATGACCTTGAACCCGATCAGCCATATTGATCCCATGGGCACCATCGTCATTCCCGTCGTGCTGTACCTGGCAACCGGAGGAAATTTCCTGTTCGGCTATGCAAAGCCGGTCCCTGTTAATTTTGGCAATTTGCGCAAACCCAAGAGGGATATGGCATGGGTGGCGCTGGCGGGCCCTGGCGCCAATTTCATCATGGCGTTTTTGTGGATAGTCTTCGGGGTAATGCTGCGGGCAGTAGGGGTAGAAGAGGATTTCTTCATGCGCATGGCGCAGGCCGGCGTGCTGACCAATCTGGTGATGCTGGCATTCAATCTGTTTCCGATTCCGCCACTGGATGGTGGACGAATCCTGATCAGCCTGTTACCTTATAAATACGCTTATAAATTTGCCCAGATTGAGCCGTACGGATTCTTTATCTTGATGGGACTGGTGATGATCCATGCGCTGCAATTCTGGATGTATCCTGTAATGGGGATTGCAAACGTGCTGCTGAATTTGCTGGCTTATCCCTTGACTCTTATCCTGGGCTGACTTCCTATGTACCCTGACCGTGTAGTCTCTGGTATGCGCCCGACGGGTGCGATGCATTTGGGCCACTATCACGGCGCCCTGAAGAACTGGGTCAAGATGCAGTCGGAATTACCTTGCCTGTTTTTCGTCGCGGACTGGCACGCGCTGACAACGCACTACGAGGAACCCGGCATTATCGAATCCAGTACCTGGGATATGCTGGTCGACTGGCTGGCCGCCGGGGTCGACCCTTCGCAGGCGACGCTGTTCATCCAATCCAGGGTGCCCGAGCATGCGGAGATGCATCTGCTGCTGTCGATGGCGACGCCGCTGGGCTGGCTGGAGAGGGTGCCTACCTACAAGGACCAGCAGGAAAAGCTGGCGGACCGCGACTTGTCCACATACGGTTTCCTCGGATATCCGCTGCTGCAGGCAGCCGACGTATTGATTTACCGCGCCAGCATGGTGCCGGTCGGCGACGACCAGGTGCCGCACGTGGAAATGATGCGGGAGCTGGCGCGGCGCTTCAACCACATATATGGCAAGGAAAAGGGTTTTGAGCAAAAAGCCCAGGCTGCGGTGAAGAAGCTGGGCAGTAAGCGCGCCAAGCTGTATACGGAATTGCGCAATGAGTTCCAGGAGCAGGGTAAGGCCGAGGCGCTGGAGCAGGCCAAGGCCATGCTGGAAGATACCCAGAACCTGAGCATGATAGACCGCGAGCGCCTGTTCGGCTATCTGGAGGGCAGCCGCAAGCTGATCCTGGTGGAACCGCAGGTGCGCCTGACCGAGTCGTCCCGCCTGCCTGGCCTGGATGGGCAAAAAATGTCCAAGAGCTACGGCAACGCGATTGCCTTGCGCGAAGAAAAGGATTCCCTGGTCAAGAAGATCCGCACCATGCCTACCGATCCGGCACGGGTGCGGCGCACCGATGCCGGCGATCCGGCCAGGTGCCCGGTATGGCAGTTGCACCAGGTATATTCAGACGCGGCAACCCGGGAATGGGTGGTCAATGGCTGCAGGTCTGCCGGCATAGGTTGTCTTGAATGCAAGCAGCCTGTCATAGATGGAATACTGAAGGAGCAGGAGCCGATGCGCGAAAGGGCGCAGCAATACCTGGACGATCCTTCACTGGTGCGTGCCATTATTGCCGACGGTTGCGACAAGGCGCGCAAACTGGCGCAGGAGACCATGCGTGACGTGCGCGAGGCGATGGGGCTCAGCTATGGCTGAGCGCATGCAAATGGCGGTGCTGTGAGCGCCTCCAGCACCCTTGGCACCCATGGTACCCTTAGCGATGCACCGGCTTCAGCCTGGGTGCAGCGTTTTGCCGGCCTGATACCGGCTGGCGGTGCGGTGCTGGACCTGGCTTGCGGAGCAGGGCGGCATAGCCGCTTCCTGCGCGCAGTGGGGCTGGAGGTGCTTGCCGCCGACCGCGATCCGGTCTTGCTGCAGGCGCTGGCTGCCGAAGGCATCCTTACCCGCCAGGTCGATCTGGAAGCCGGTCCGCAAGGTTTTGACTGGCCTTTCGAAGCGTCAAGCTTTGCCGCGATCATTGTCACCAATTACCTGCATCGCCCGCTATTTCCCAGGATGCTGGCTAGCCTGAGGGCGGACGGGCTGCTGATCTATGAGACTTTTGCGATAGGAAATGCCGCCTTCGGACGCCCGTCCAACCCCGATTTTTTGCTGGCGGATGCAGAACTAATCGCGCAAATGCGGTCTAATTCAGAAGTGAAAATGCATGTCCTGGCGTATGAGCATGGCTATGTCGACCAGCCCAAGCCGGCCATCGTGCAGCGTATTTGCGCCCGAAAAGCAGCCTCGGGCAGCAGCCATGACCACCTGTAGTGCCGGTGAACCCTGCTTTGGGGGCATATTCCAGGGAATAACTCCCAACAGGGCCTGCTATCCGCTACAATCAAGGCTTTAGTGCGACACGTAGTCGCTAAATCGCCGCTTTTGCGGCAGTAAGTTAGAAGCAGTACACACCGCAAATATGCGCTAAGTCCTTGATTTTCAGAGGATATTGGCGTGGGCTGTATAATTTCGCCTGGCGAATGTCATACAGTTCATCTTCACATACCCACCCCACAAAGTTCGTCTCGCGATTGCCATGCGCAGGTTTTTTTACCTGTTCCATGAGCTTTTACGTGTCAAATTTCGCCCAAAAGGCGAGTGGGTGTTGCCAAATAGAGACGAAGCGAAATGATCTTTCGCGGAATCAGGACAACTTCTCTTTGGGCTGTCATAAAAAAACAAATCTGGTGAATGAAAATAATTTTGCGGTAGTACTGCTCTCGACAGAGCGCAAACTTTGAGATGTCTTGTCGTACCCAAAATATCAGGTGCTACGACCGGACGTACGACCGTCCGTCATCTACTCGAACATGCGTCATTGGCAACGATGGGGTGTGAAGCTTCGAAGACAATGTACCCCTGTGTTTAAACAGCATTCACGTCACGCGAGTGATAGGGATGGAGACTGCCAGCAGAACGGCGGTAGAGGGGCTAGATGAGTGCCGCATGGACAATGTAATGTGAATCGCTGTGTGAACCCTCGTGATGATTGAGGGGCCAAATCTGCTGATAGGCCCTAACCAAAATGGTGTCGTGGTTGGATATCCTTGTTAAAACTGGGGATACGTCGTTATAAATACCACCGGGGGAGAGGCGAGTCCTAAACGGTCAAGCGTGATACGTTGATCACGTTGATATCTCAGGGAACGTGGTAAGCCTGATCTTTTGCCGCATGACTCGGTAGCAACGAGCTATATGGCAGGCAACCCGCAAGGGAATCCGTTGAGAGAGCAGGTATGGGATGATGGAAAAAGCGAACGCTACGCTGTAATGGCATGGATAGGGATTCAAGATTTGTCTCACGCGAAAGCGGGCAGACTTCCATCTGGTAAAATAGTCGTTAAGCGATTGCATAGATTAATAACGCTTCGAAGGGACGCAGCTCATCCCTTCGGGGAGAGACTGCGTCCTCGACAGGCATCAATTGACGAGGTACAGCAATGAAAGTAATCGGAAAGCATCTCGATTCTGCGTCCTCGCATATTCCCGATGAATGGAGCGCCATCAATTGGCGCCGAGTTCAAGAGAATGTGAGAGTCATGCAGCATCGTCTTGCGAAGGCAACATTGGACGGCGACTGGCGCAGAGTTAAGTCTTTGCAAAGGTGGCTGACCCGCTCGTTTTCCGCCAAAGCTCTGGCGGTCAAGCGAGTGACTGAAAATCAAGGCAAACGCACCGCGGGGGTGGATCGGCAACTTTGGGAAACACCGCAACAGAAATACGCAGCAGTTACTAGCCTCGGAAAATCTCGGTATCGGCCCTTGCCATTACGGAGGGTCAATATCCCCAAGCCTAATGGAAAGCTACGCCCTCTGGGTATACCGACTATGAAGGATAGGGCGATGCAAGCGCTTTACTTGCTTGCTCTCGACCCGACCTTGGAGACGGTGAGCGATCAAAACTCTTATGGGTTTCGAAAAAATCGCTCTACCGCCGACGCAATGTCACAGTTATTCATCCGCTTATCTCAGAAGGGTTCAGCGGCGTGGGTGTTGGATGCCGACATTGAAGGATTTTTCGATAACATCAACCATAATTGGATGGTCGACAACATCTGTATAGACAAGTCGATCTTGCGGAAATGGCTGAAGTCCGGGGTTGTGGACGGTAGGCAATTACGGCAAACAACTGCGGGAACACCCCAGGGTGGCATCATCAGCCCTGGACTTGCGAATTGGACGTTGAACGGGCTGGAAGCGGAACTCGTAGCGCATCTCAATGCAAAATGGGGTATCGGCAAGGCCAAGAAGCTAAAGGTAGGTGTCGTACGATATGCGGACGACTTTGTCATTACTGGCGTCTCTAAAGAGATTCTCGAAGATGAAATTCGGCCGTGGGTGGTAGCATTTCTTGCAAAAAGAGGGCTGCGATTAGCCAGTGCCAAAACCAAAATCGTTCACATCGACAAGGGCTTCGATTTCCTGGGATGGAATTTCCGTAAGTATTCGGGAACTCTCCTCATCAAGCCGAGTAAGAAAAACATTAAAACGTTTTATGAAAAGCTCAGGAACGTCATCGGTGCCAATCTTGGCGCGACGCAGGAAAATTTGATTCACCTACTTAACCCGATGTTGCGGGGGTGGGCGCAATATCATTCTCCTGTGGTTGCCAAGCAAGCGTTCTCACGCATGGAGTCGCAGGTGTTCTGGCGATTGATGCGGTGGGCGAAACGCAGGCATCCAACTAAGAGTGCAGACTGGATCCGCAAGAAATATTGGAGGACAATCGGCACTCGAAATTGGGAGTTTTCCTGTGAAATCGCCACCAAGGAGGGCGGCAAGGCGGTAATGGCTCTGTACTCGCTCGCGAGTACAGCCATTGAGCGTCACACGAAGATCCAAGGGGCTTACAATCCTTATGATCCGACTTGGGAAAAATACGGCGAATCCTTGCGGCAGGCGCGCATGTTGAAGAACATGAGCTACCGAAAGGAATGGATTCGACTTTATGTTGATCAAGGAGGTAAGTGTGCGCTGTGTGACAACCCGATGGACTTTGACACTGGATGGCACGACCACCATATACAATATCGTATGAATGGCGGCTCTGATGCCTTAGGAAATCGGGTATTATTGCACCCAAATTGCCATTCTCAGGTGCATAGCCTGAAATTGACTGTAACTAAGCCGGTTCCTGTATAGGGACTTTTATTAAGCTCGAGCCGTGTGCGGTGAAAGTCGCACGCACGGTTCCTAGGGGGGAGGATCTCAGTAATGGGGGCCTCCTACCCTACCTTTTTTCCGCACTAACATGACTATGATCAAGGGAAGTCTGGTTGCTATTGTGACCCCCATGCACTCCGACGGCAGCCTCGATTTGCCTTGCCTGCGCAAATTGATAGACTGGCATATTGCAGAAGGTACCGATGGCATCGTGATCGTCGGCACTACCGGCGAATCGCCTACCGTTTCGGTTGAAGAGCATTGCGAACTGATACGTGTTGCCGTAGAGCATACGAATAAACGTATTCCCATCATCGCCGGTTCCGGCGGCAATTCGACTGCGGAAGCGATCGTGCTGACGCGCTTCGCGAAAGACATCGGGGCCGATGCGTCGCTGCAGGTCGTGCCCTACTACAATCGCCCTACGCAAGAGGGCATGTATCAGCATTTCAAGAAGATCGCCGAATCGGTCGACCTGCCCATCATCCTGTACAACGTTCCCGGCCGCACCGTCGCCGATATGGCCAATGAAACCATGCTGCGCCTGGCACAGGTGCCAGGCATCATTGGCGTCAAGGAAGCCACCGGCAACATCGGCCGCAATACCGATCTGATCCGCCAGGCGCCGGCTTCGTTTGCCGTGTATTCAGGCGACGATCCGACCGCGATGGCGCTGATGTTCTGCGGCGGCAAGGGCAATATCTCCGTTACCGCCAACGTTGCGCCGCGTGCGATGCACGAATTGTGCGCGGCCGCGATGCGCGGCGATATCGCCGAGGCGGTTGCGATCAATAACCGCATGATTCCTTTGCATAACAAGCTGTTCGTAGAGCCGAATCCTTTGCCGGTCAAATGGGCGATGCAAGAGATGGGCCTGATTCCTGACGGCATACGCCTGCCCCTGGTGCCTATGGCGCAGCAATACCATGAAACGGTTCGCGCAGCACTGCGTGAGTCGGGTGTATTACAATAGCGGCTCTGAAACGGTGCCAAAGAGTAAACAAGTGACTCTGCGGCATCCTGTAGCGGCGCGTGACCTGGGCTGCCATCCGACCCGGGTGCTCCCCAAATACTCATTGCTCGGTTTTGATTTATAACAATTCGTAGGGACTTTCACATGGCAAAAAGCTTTGTTGCTAAAAATGGAATTATTGGAGTATTGGCTCTGGCCGGCCTGACCGGCTGCAGTTCCATTAGCAATCTTCTCGATCCAAATCGTATCGACTACAAAAGTGCAAGCAAGGCGCCAACCGTTTCTCTAGAGGTCCCACCTGATTTGACCCAGATCCGCCGCGACAGCCGTTTTGCGCTTCCTGAAAATCAAGGTAGCGCCACGGCATCCAGCTTCAATCTGCAGCAGGCCGTCAAGCCTGGCACCAGCGGTGCTGCGGCGGCGGCTGCAGCAGCGGGTGCGGCTACGGTAGCTCCGCTGCAGGTCCAGGACATGCATATTGAACGTGAAGGCACCCAGCGCTGGCTGGTAGTCAAGCAGTCGCCGGAAGTCCTGTGGCCACAGCTCAAGGATTTTTGGCAAGAGCTGGGTTTCCTGATCAATAGCGAATCTCAGGAAGCCGGCGTGATGGAGACGGACTGGGCCGAGAACCGCGCCAAGATCCCGCAGGACATCATCCGCAATACACTAGGCAAGGTGCTGGACTCCCTGTATTCGACCGGCGAGCGCGATAAATTCCGTACCCGTATCGAGCGCACGGCCAATGGCAATGTAGAGATCTATATCAGCCATCGCGGCGCAGAAGAGGTGCTGACCGGCGCGCAAAAAGACCAGACCGTATGGACTCCGCGCGCCAACGATCCCGGCCTGGAAGCGGAATTCCTGTCGCGCCTGATGGTGCGCCTGGGTTCCGACAGCGAGCGCGCGAAAGTCGCCGTCAATTCGCCGGCGACCTTGAAGGCGCGCGCCAAGCTGGTCAAGGATGCCGCCGGCAATTATGTGGAAGTGGATGAAGGCTTCGACCGTTCATGGCGCCGTGTAGGCCTGGCACTGGATCGCGTAGGCTTCACGGTAGAGGACAGGGATCGTTCCAAGGGCCTGTATTTCGTGCGCTATATCGATCAGGATGTGGATGCCAAGACCAAGGGCGCCAGCGAAGGCTTCTTCTCCAAACTGTTCTCCTGGGGCTCCAGCGACAAGAATGATACTGCGCTGAAATACCGCGTGTTTGTCAAGGATGCTGCCGGCGATACCAGCCAGGTGGCTGTGCAAAATCATGATGGCAAGCCGGATTCTTCTGCTACTGCAGAGAAGATTCTGCAGCTGATCAGCGAGCAATTGAAGTAAGCTATATCTTCCGGCGCGAACCGTCCTGGTTCGCGCCAATTTTTCATTTCATTTTATTCCTTGAAATTTGCAAGCCTGGGCAGTGGCAGCGAGGGTAATTCGCTGTTGATTTCTGCCACGTCGGAAAACCGGTCGGGTGTGGTCATGTTGGACTGCGGTTTTAGCGTGAAGGAGGCTGAACGGCGGCTGGCCCGCCTGGATGTGCTCCCTGCCGAGATTGCGGGCATAGTGGTGACGCATGAGCACGGCGACCATATACGCGGGGTATTCAAATTCGCCCGCCGTTACGGCACGCCCGTATGGCTGAGCTACGGCACCTATCAGGCGGCCGAGGCGGACAGCCGCGGCGCCGATATCCATTTTTGCCGGGATGATGAGCCTTTCCATATTGCCGGCCTGACGCTGCAGCCGTATACGGTGCCGCATGATGCGCGCGAGCCCTTGCAATACTGCCTCAGCAGCGAGGGCTGCAAGCTGGGTGTATTGACCGACGTCGGCCACAAGACGGACCGGATACTGTCCGCCCTGTCGGCCTGCGACGCGCTGGTGCTTGAATGGAACCATGACAGTGAAATGTTGTCCAATTCAAGTTACCCGTTTTCGCTGAAGAGGCGCATAGGCGGATCGCACGGCCACTTGTCCAATGCGGTAGCGGCGGATATTCTGCGGGAAGTGGATAAATCAAGGCTGAAGCTGGTAATTGCGGCGCATCTGAGCCAACAGAATAACAGGCCGTCACTGGTTGAGGACTTAATGGCCGAGGTGCTTGGCGGAAAGCTGATTGATATCGAGATTGCCTGCCAGTATCAAGGATTTGGCTGGAAAGAAATATGAGCAGTACGCAAAGCTTTGCGCAATAAAAAAGCCGACCCGAAGGCCGGCTTTTTCAAGCAATAAAAAAATTACTTGGAAGCAGAAGCTGCTGCTGCATCAGCTGCTGGGGATGCAGGTGCTGCTGCTGCATCGGATGCAGGTGCTGCTGCTGGCGCTTCAGCTGGAGCGGATGCTGCAGCTGGTGCTGGAGCGGAAGCTGCTGCAGAAGCTGCTGGTGCTGCTGGAGCTTCTTCTTTTTTGCCGCAAGCAGCCAAAGCGATTGCCAACAGGGAAACGAGCAAGAGTGATTTTTTCATGTTTGTACTTTCAATAAATAGATCAAAAAATAAGATCAAAATTTTGCGATGAATAATTACCGGTAATTATCGCTCTATAGGTTTATTCGAGGGCTTGATGCCAAAAAGGAATGTCGGCCCCTACGAAAGTTTCCTAACCCAGAATTATAATGATTTTTCTAGTCGTGGAATAGATAAAGATGCATTTTTGTGCTTAAATTGTGCATTCTTTGCCAAGAAAAAAAGTTTTTGGATGGAAATAATACGTCTTTGACGCATCGCACAAAAATTTCTTGAAAAAAATGGTTTTTTCTGCAATATTTACTGTTTCCCCGGCCCCCGCTTATTTTGAATTCAACTGCAGCCAGCCGTCTTCATACCAGGTGCAAAGCGCTTCCTGAACATCGACGGATGCGCTTGCCACCGCATCGCCATCCAGATATCTGTCATTGGCCAATTTCAGCAGCGCGATTTTATCTTCCTTGCCCACCGCAAATGACTCACCGTTGATAAACACATGCTTGCCCCGGTACAGCATCTGGGTTTGCAGCGACAAACTCACCCCGTTTTTGCCGGCAGCCTGGCTGAAGCGTTTCGGCGTCAGGGGCTTTTCGGGGCCGTTGAAGATCACGTTGCGCTTGGGCTCGGACAAATATTCACCGAGGAAGATCGTGATGTCGTCGTCGGTAAACTTGATCTTGGCCAGCTGTGCGGAAACATCGCTCAGCATCGCCGCGCTGATTTCGGCCGGGTGGGCCGCAGGCTTCAGGTCTGGGTCGGCATAGCGGCCGGGCAGGGCTATGGAGTCGGACATGAAATGCAGGAAGGACTCGCCCAGTTCCTGGTAAGAGGGCGACCTGAAGCCTATCGAATAGGTCATGCATTCGCCTATCGCTACACCGTCGTGTGCATAGTGCGGCGGCAGGTACAGCATGTCGCCCGGTTCCAGCACGAATTCCTGCTCTGGCTTGAAATTGCGCAAGACCTTTAAAGGCATGCCTTCCACCAGCGACAAATCTTTTTGCGCGCTGATTTTCCAGCGGCGCTGGCCGTGTGCCTGCAGCAGGAATACGTCATAGGAATCAAAATGCGGCCCCACGCCGCCGCCGTCGGCGGCATAGCTGATCATCAAATCGTCCAGCCGCGCATCGGGAATGAAGCGGAACTGGCGCAGCAGCGCGTCCGCCTCCTTGTGGTGCAGGTTGACGCCTTGCACCAGCAGCGTCCAGTCTTTCTTTTCCTTCACCGGAAGCTGTTGGAACGGGCCATTCTTCATTTCCCAGTGCTGCTTGAAAAAACTGATCAGACGGGATTCGGCGTCTTCCTGTGAGGCCAGTCCGAACAGTGCATCTTTGTCCAGCAGCGGGGCAAAGCCGGGGATGGCCTGGCGTATCAACAGCGGTTTCTTGTGCCAGTATTCGCTCAGGAATTGTTCTGGCGTGATGCCGCCCAGCAGCGGCAATGCTTGAGATAATTTTTTCATGTACGCATTATAAGCACCCGGCCAGTCTGTGACCAGACAGGTATAATCTCGATGCATATTATTTTTAAGGAATTATCATGAAGATTGTCAAAAATACAGTTGTGACTGTGGACTATAAACTGTCGGATGCCCAAGACAATCTGATCGAAGAAAGTCGTGAACCGATGGTGTATCTGCATGGCGGCTACGAAAACACCTTGCCCAAGATCGAGGAAGCGCTGGATGGCAAGGAAGCCGGTTTCAAGACCACGATACAAGTGGAGCCGGAAGATGCTTTTGGCGAGTACGATTCGGAACTGGTCAAGGTAGAGCCGCGCAACCGCCTGCCCAACCCGCTGGAAGTGGGCATGCAGTTTGAGGGCATGCCTGACGGCGACGAAGAAGAGGATTCCATCATTTTCACAGTTACCGACATCGCCGACGACAAGGTGGTCTTGGATGGCAACCACCCGCTGGCAGGCATGGCCTTGCGTTTTACGCTGGCGGTGACTGAGGTGCGCGAGGCGACCGCAGAAGAAATCGCCCATGAACATGTGCATGGCGCGCATGGAC
>Ga0207076_1140_pt1 | contig 15896 bp, 20 predicted proteins | sample Alteio_BWMinHeat_62_FD_153568 | JGI IMG/M metagenome (GOLD analysis project Ga0207076, IMG submission 153568) | Enriched cells from forest soil in Barre Woods Harvard Forest LTER site, Petersham, Massachusetts, United States -... | ecosystem: Environmental > Terrestrial > Soil > Temperate forest >... | reverse complement strand
CCATGATTAAACTCGTCAGCTGCGTAAATATCAATAAATGTGTTAAAACCTTCATCCATCCAGGCAAAACGGCGTTCATCACTACCAACGATCATCGGGAACCAGTTATGGCCGATTTCGTGTGCGGTAACCCAGTATAGTTCTCCGCCTTTATCGCCAATACCATCAAATACAATTCCGGGGTATTCCATGCCACCAGCTATACCTGCTTCGTTAACGGCTACAGGGTAGGGGTATACAAACCATTTTTCGGAGAAGTATTCAATAGATTTTTTCAGATATTCGGTAGCCCTTCCCCATGCATCATTGCCTGCGCTCTCAACCGGGTAAACCGACATGGCCAATGATTTTTTTCCACCGGGCAAATTAACCCTGGCAGCATCCCAGATATAGGCTTTTGAGGCGCCGAAAGCTACGTCACGGGTGTTCAGCATCTTAAAGTGCCAGGTTAATGTCCCGGTATTTTTAGGACGTGAAGACAGTTGGGTAACCTCTTCTGCGCTGCGGATCATGATGGTTTTATCGCTGTTGCGCGCTTCATTTAGCCGGGCTATTTGTTTGGTAGTTAATACTTCAGCCGGGTTTAATAGTTCGCCTGAGCCAGCTACGATCATATCAGAAGGAACGGTGATACTGTAATCAATATCGCCATATTCAAGGTAAAACTCACCGGCGCCCAAAAATGGCAGGGTATCCCAGCCGCGGCTGTCGTCATAAACACACATGCGCGGGAACCATTGGGCAATTTCATAGATTTTACCGTTTTTGGTATCAAAAAAGTCGTTCCTGCCACCAAAATTGCCCGGGATGGTGTATTTGTAATGAATGATCAGGTCGATACCGCCGCCATTGGGCAGTATTGGTTTTGCAAGGCGCAGCTGCATGCGGGTATCGTTGATGATATAATCAACTTTTTGTATTACATCCCCATGGTTTATCGCTACCGATTCGATATCGTATCCATCTGTATGCTGGTTTGGGGCGGGCGCAAAAGCAGTGGCGAAATTTGACCGCGCATCTTTTTTATAGGTATTCTGATCCAACTGAACCCATAAAAATTGCAGCGCATCCGGGCTGTTATTGGTATAGTGGATTTTTTCAGTAGCTGTTAAAGTTTTTGCGGTAGTATCGATGGTTGCACTGATGGTATAACTTACCCGGTTTTGCCAGTATTTAGCCCCGGGAGCACCATTGGCTGAATGAAATTCATTTCCTTTTTCGGCATAGAATTGAGGAGAAAATAGCGCCGAAGGTTCATAGTTTGATTTAATGGTATCGTTGGGGTTTGCAGCGCGCCTTCTTCGCTGCGCATTGGCGGAAATTGCAACAAGCAAAATAATTCCAAGACTGATAAATTTCAATTTCATAGGGTAAATATATAATAAGGTATCATACAATCAGCAGAATTGGTTTTCATTTTCAGCATACGAAGCAATTGTATTGATTTTTTTACTTAAAAAATACAGGCACTTTATGGAAACGTACTGATAAAAGCATCATTATACCAAAACCTGTAAATTATGATAGATATTACGAACATCAGTATTCCGCAGCCTTGCCATCAGTCATGGCAGCAAATGGAAGACCGCGGCACTGGCCGCCATTGTACGCACTGCAGCAAAACAGTTGTGGATTTTACAAAAATGACCAGCGACGAAATTATAGCCTATCTGTCAGCAACCGGAAATGTTTGCGGCCGTTTTAGTCAACCCCAATTAGATACTGTCAATCAACAAGTTTATCACGAAGAATTGCCGGTTAACTATGGTTGGAAGAAATGGATACTTGCGATAGGGGTATTCGGATCGACCACGTTTTTTAAAGTCGCAGCGCAAATAAAACAACCTGCTGGTCAAACCACAGAACAAGGCGAATATAGCAAGCCACAGCAACATCATATCATAGGCAAGATTTACGTACCCGACTCTGCGAGAGGTAGGGTTATCAAAGGCCGGATATTTGATGAGGCTAATATGCCCCTTCCCGGTGCTTCAGTAAGAATTTTACCTGGTAATACAGGGGCAGTTACCGATGTTAATGGTGATTTTACTTTAAGGACGATGCCGGGCGTTACAAAACTTTCGGTAAGTTACATAGGCTATATGAGCCGGGAACTGGTGGTTGATAATAATTCGAATGCCGCTTGCGAGGTTAAACTTCAACTAAGCCCGACAATTATGGGGGATATTGTTGTTGTTAAGATTCCATTTTTTAAAAGGATGTATTACAAATTTATCAGGAGGCCGATCCGGAAATTATTCAGGTAAAATATATCCATATGTGCGTGCAAATTTTTATTTTGGTTTAAAATGGCGGTTGATTGTTTGGTGTGAATAATGCTTGCTATATTTCTGAAAAATTTCACATTGCACTTCCCTGTAAATATTCCCGTCGGCAAATCATATATCCCGGTACATTTCGTGTGCGAAACCCTGGCTTATTTTGTGGGCTACCGCTACTATGTTTACTTAAGAAAACATACGCAGGATCCAATCAGTTCTGAGCATCGCCTGATCATATTTATCGGCGCGGCCGCTGGTGCATTGATCGGATCGCACCTGGTAGGCATTTTAGAAAATCCGCCGTTACTGGCGCATTTTAATCTTATCTTTTTAATGGGCAATAAAACCATAGTCGGCGGTATGCTGGGCGGTTTAATAGGTGTTGAACTGACCAAGAAAAAAATAGGCGTAAAGGTTTCATCGGGCGATATGATGGTTTATCCCCTGATCCTGGCTATGATCATCGGCCGTACCGGTTGTTTTTTGGCGGGATTAGACGATGGTACTTTTGGTGTGCCGTCAAACCTGCCCTGGGCCATTAACTTTGGCGATGGTATCCGCAGGCACCCGACCAATTTGTACGAGATCTTATTTTGGATATTATTATGGCTTTCGCTAAAAATCATCGAAAAGTATTGGCAATTTACTGACGGTTCAAAATTTAAAATATTCCTGTCAAGCTACCTCGTTTTTCGCTTTTTGGTTGAATTTATCAAGCCCGATTACTTTTTTAGTTTTGGCCTGTCGGTAATTCAATTAGTTTGTGTTGCAGGTATTTTGTATTATTATAAAGTTTTTTTTTATCCTTCAAAACTAATAAAACCAGATGCCCGAACGCCCGTACATTTATTATGATTTCACCCTAAGCATTTGTTCAACCTGTTTAAGGCGGGTTGACGCCAAAATTGTATTTGAGGACGATAAGGTATTTATGCTGAAAACCTGCAGGCACCACGGGTTTGAAAAGGTTTTGATAGCCACCGATATTGAATACTATAAAAACTGCCGCAATTATGCCAAGCGCGGCGAAATGCCACTTAAATTCAACTCAAAAACACATTATGGCTGCCCTTATGATTGTGGTTTATGCCAGGATCATGAGCAGCATTCGTGCCTTACGGTTTTGGAGGTTACCGACCGCTGTAATTTAAGCTGCCCAACCTGTTATGCCATGTCGTCGCCCACTTATGGCCGGCACCGGACGCTTGCCGAGATAGAACAGATGCTGGATGTGATTGTCGAAAATGAAGGCCGGCCGGATGTAGTACAGATCAGCGGGGGAGAGCCAACCGTGCACCCGCAGTTTTTTGAGATATTAGATATAGCCAAAACAAAACCGATCAGGCATTTAATGCTGAATACCAATGGTATCAGGATTGCCAAAGATGAAAATTTTGTAAAACGCCTGGCAACTTATATGCCCGATTTTGAGATCTACCTGCAATTTGATTCCTTTAAAAAAGAGGCATTGGAGTTATTGCGTGGCGAGGACCTGCGCGAGGTGAGGATAAAAGCGCTGGAAAATCTGAATAAATATAACCTGTCAACAACACTTGTGGTCACCCTGCAAAAAGGGTTGAATACGGATGAGATAGGCAAGATCATTGAATATGCGCTAAAACAACCCTGTGTGCGCGGCGTAACTTTTCAGCCTACCCAACAGGCCGGGCGACTGGAAAACTTTAACCCTGCGACGGATAGGTATACCCTGACTGAAGTAAGGTCGGCGATATTGGCGCAAACCGACATTTTTAATGAACACGACCTGATCCCGGTACCCTGCAACCCTGACGCATTGGTTATGGGCTATGCCTTAAAACTTGGCGGGCAGGTATTCCCGTTAACGCGGATGATCAACCCGGACGACCTGCTGGATAACTCGAAAAATACCATAGTTTATGAGCAGGATGAGCAGCTGAAAATGCATTTGCTGAATATGTTCAGCACCGGTAATTCCGTAGAGACCGCGAAGGTGCATTTAAAATCTATTATGTGTTGCCTGCCGGAGATTGACGCACCAAATTTGGGTTATGATAACCTTTTCAGGGTGATTATTATGCAGTTTATTGATGCGCATAATTTTGATGTAAGGGCGATAAAAAAATCATGCGTTCATATTGTGAATAAGGATATGCAGATCATCCCTTTTGAAACGATGAATATTTTCTACAGGGATGATAAAGTAGCGTACTTAAACCAGTTGCGGAACGAAATAGTTTAAAAATGGCAGCGTCAGTCGAAAAAAGTAAGCTAATGAGTGTCGCGAAGGTTATGGGGATTAACATCGGGATATTAGCCGTTTATACATCGATGTGTTTTTTAAGCAATGACGGGATGTTGTACGATGTTTTGTTCTTGCTGGTGCATGTTGTTGCTTGTTTGATCGTTGCCATCGCAGTTAAAAGATGGGTTTGGGTATTGAGTGCGCTGATCGTTTTACTTATTGGTTTTTCAACTTGTGTAACCATTTTGCCACAACTTAAAATAGATTGATTAGATGACTAAATGGACTATTAAACCAATTAAGAAATGAAATTAATATATCATGGCAGATAATAACATCTGGGACCCAAACCCACCGCCCGAAGAAAAGCGACCGGGTAACAAATCTTTGGGTAATATGGCTATTGTAGCTTATAACCTGCTTGCTTTAGCTTTTTATACCGTTGTATTTAGAATGTTTGCCAGCCAGGGCGGGTTTCTTTTCGACGCGTTTGTTTTGTTAGGGCACTTTATAGTTTGTTTTGTGATGGCGATCAGCAGTAAAAGCTGGATGTGGGTTTTAAGCGGCGTTTTAGTGGTAGGCATCGGGTTTTCAACCTGTGTTATGGTAATAGGCATGGGGTAAATAAAAAACAAGTTGATGGACGAGAAGAAAAAGAAAGATAACACCATGATGATCGTATTAATAAATATCGTTGTATTGATCATCTACACAATAGTTTTAAAACCTTTAATGAAGGGTGATTATGATATTTTAGCCCTTTTGGCTTTCCTTGGTGCTCATTTTGTGCTTTGTGTTATCATTTCAATATTCTATAAAACCAAGGCGTTTCTGTTAAGTGCTGCAATTATTTTCCTGGTTGGTTTCTCAACCTGCGTTTTTGCGACTAGCGGTTAACCCATCATCTCCGCCAATACACCTTCTTTCAGGGAATAGGTGGTCATCATTACTTTGTTGATCTGTGATTTTTCAAGGATAAACCGCGCCAATATAGATGCGGTCACGATCATGTCTTTACGGACGGGAATGATCCCCGGGTTTTCTATTCTTTCCTGGTGAGTGGATAGTACAACCTGTTCTATCAATGCTAAAAGCTCACGCATGTCAAATTCATAGGACTTGATTTCTTTCAGATCGAAGGCACGCCCTTTGGCCGTTTCAATTAAGCCGGTATAACTCTCAAAGGAGCCGGATGAACCAATCAGCGTATGAACCGGGAGTTTTTTTACGGCGCCAAAAAGGGTTTGCAATTGATCTTCAAGATATAAGTTCAAAGCAGTGATGGATTCCGGCGGAATAGGATCTGTTCTGTGAAATTTATCCATCAGGCGGGCGGCACCGATTTCAAAGCTTTGTTTCCAGTAGACAGTGCTTTCATTACAAATAATAAATTCCACGCTGCCGCCGCCTATATCTACAATAAGGCTGTTTTCGCTGGTCAGGCAGCCGCTTGCTTTAACGCCTTTGTAAATAAAGGCCGCTTCCTGGTCGCCGTTAATGATTTCGATGGCAATGCCTGTTTTTTCCTTGACTTGTTTAATGAACTCGTCGCCGTTTGCCGCGCTGCGTAGTGCCGAAGTGGCAATAGCTCTTACCTGCTGAACATTGTTGTTTTTGATCAATGTGCCAAAGTCCTCCATGGTTCTTAAACCCCTCTCAAATGCTGCGGGCACTATGGAGCCTTTGTTGATGCCGCCTTCACCCAGTTTTACCGCTTCTTCCTCATGCACAATTTCTGAAAACCCAGAAGTACTGGCTTCTGCTATCAACAAATGAAAAGTATTTGTGCCGAGATCCATTACGGCATAGCGGTTATTCATAAGGCTAAAATAAACAATCCCCTAAATTGTTTAGAATTTAGGGGATGTTTAGCAAAAAAATTAAACGGAAAATTCCGAAATCGCAAATCCGAAATCGAACATCCGAAATTCGACATCAAAACTATTCTTTATAAAAAAACCATTTTGCCAGTTCTTTATAGCTTGCCTTTTTGCCATACATCAATATGCCTACGCGATATATTCTTGCGGCTACGTATGTAGTGAATATAAACCCGATGATCATTGAGCACATCGAAATGGCCAATTGCCATGCTGGAACATGAAACGGAATGCGCACCATCATGGCTACCGGCGCTGATAGCGGGATCATGGATAACCAAAATGCCAGCGGGCTGTCGGGCACCATAAACAGGTAAGAAACCGAAAGAATATAGGTAAACAATAGCGGCAAGGTAATCGGGAACATAAATTGCTGTGTTTCGGTCTCGCTGTCAACAGCCGAGCCGACAGCCGCAAAAAGGGCGCTGTAAAACAAAAACCCGGTTACCCAATAAAACAGGAAACAACCCAGTTCGTATCCTGCATCCGAACCTAAATTATGAACGAATGTATTAAGCGCACTGTTTACCCCGGACGCACTGTGGCCTACGAAATGACTTATTAATGCAGTTAAGCCAATCCATAAAACAAATTGAGTAAGCCCCACCAATCCAACACCAATAATTTTCCCCATCATCAGTTGAAACGGTTTTACGGATGAAACTATAACCTCTATTATCCTGCTGGTTTTTTCTTCAATAACACCGCGCATTACCTGTGCCCCGTAAATAAACAGCGAAAGATAAATAAGGACAGCGCCTGAAAAGGCAAGTGCGTAGGTTGCGCCCATCGATGTGTTTTTTTCGCCGGCTGCTGTTAACTCAGTTGGTTTGATAACGATGTTACTTTTGACCTTATGCAGGCTGGCTGTATCTATTCCGGCTTTAACAAGGCTCGCACCCATCGCAATATCATTCATCTGGCCCTGTATGTTGTCAGCCAGTGCGAGGGTGCTTTTTTTTCGTGCAAACAATTGTACACTATCTTTTATATTGGCGGGAATGTTCAATAACAGGTCGTCCTCGTCCTTTAATGCCGCTTTTGCTGCTGCGATGGATTGATTTGGGTAGGCGTATTTAATAAACTTCTCGTCGTGGAATTTTCCTTTAAAACTGCCGCTGTTGTCAATCACAGTAACCACATGCATGGTTTGGTCTTTATCGTTTGCGACATAAGCTATAACGGCGAACATCCCTGCAAAAAGCCCCGGTACCAACATAGTCATGATAATAAATGACTTTTTGCGGACCCTGGTAAAATATTCTCGCTGTATGATCAGTAATATCTTGTTCATGGCTCAGGCAATTTTGTTTACGTGTTCAATAAAAATTTCATTCATGCTCGGTATTACTTCATGCAGCATGTTAATTCGGGCTTTCGGGATGAGATATTGCAGCACATCGTTGGAATTGGTGCCTGTTTTTAGTTTTAACCTGATGGTATGGCTGTTATCTTCTCCTTCCGTTTCTTCAATCACCTCAAAAGGGGCTGAACCATTTAAACTGACCTTAGCACCCTCATATTCCACCAGGTAAATTTCGTTCTTGTAGGAGTTTTTTATATCGCGGATAGGGCCATCAAGTATTTTTTTTGATTTGTTGATGAGCGCGATGGAATCGCAAAGTTCTTCTACCGATTCCATCCGGTGTGTGGAGAATAAGATGGTTGCGCCCTTGCGGTTAAGCTCCAGGATCTCGTCCTTGATAATTTCCGCATTTACCGGGTCGAAACCGCTGAAGGGCTCATCCAGGATGATCAGGTCAGGCTCGTGCAGCACAGTGGCAACAAATTGTGCCTTTTGCTGCATGCCTTTTGATAGTTCTTCTATCTTCATTTTCCACCAGGTTTCCATCCCCAGCTTTTGAAACCATACTTTTAACCTTTTGGTGGCTTCATCTCGGCTCAGGCCTTTTAACCGCGCCAGGTAGATCATTTGCTCGCCAATCTCCATTTTCTTATAAAGCCCGCGTTCTTCGGGCAAATAACCCATGCGGTCGATGTGGGATTGATTGAGCTTTTCGCCGTTGAAATAAACTTCGCCGGAATCAGGCGCAGTAATTTGGGTGATGATGCGGATAAGCGAAGTTTTGCCGGCGCCGTTCGGCCCCAGAAGGCCAAATATTTGCCCGCTTTTAACTTCTAAACTTACATCGCTTAAAGCCGTATGCCCGGCGTATTGTTTTACAATATTGTGGATGCTTAACATAGGTGGTGTTGATTGCTTTAACAGGTTTTGATTTAGATGAATCGCTTGGCTTAAAGTTACTGAATTAGTTGAATAAGTTGATTGAGTTGATTGGGTTAGATTGAGTTGATTAGGTTGAATAAATCCTACCCCGCTGTCTGTGTCCTCACAGACAGCTTTTTGGAGAGTAGGTTTTTTTACTTGCAATTTGCTATTTTCATTGTACCTTGATAAACCAATTTAAAAATATGCTTAACAGGATTTTTATTTTCTTTTTGATATTTCTATTCGCAGGGAACGTGTTTGCTCGGCAAGCAGCAAAACCCGTTAATATTATTTTAGACAGTGATATGGGGCCTGATTATGATGATGTAGGCGCCATCACTATTTTGCATGCCCTGGCTGATAAGGGTGAGGCAAAAATACTCGCAACTATGGCCAGTACCAAATATGACGGCGTTGCAGGCGTGTTAAATGTGTTCAACACCTATTTTAAACGACCGGGCATTCCGGTCGGCGTACCTAAAGGTTATGCTTTAACCCTGCGCGACGGGCAGCACTGGACAGATACCGTGCTGGCGAAATATCCGCATCAAATAAAAACCAATAACGATGCCTGGGATGCCGTAAAACTCTATCGCAAAATATTGGCTGCCCAACCGGATCATAGCGTAACGATAGTAACCATCGGTTTTTTAACCAACCTGTCGAATTTACTGAATACAGCATCGGATAAATATTCAAAATTATCCGGGAGCGACCTGGTGAAAAGGAAAGTAAAATTACTGGTGTGTATGGCAGGAAAGTACCCATCAGGTTATGAGTTCAATGTGATGCAGGACGCAAAGGCGTCTCAAAACGTGTATCAGCATTGGGATACTCCAATCATCCTGAGCGGCTTTGAGATAGGGGAGAAGATAAAAGTTGGGTTATCGCTCATTCACAACACCTCCATAAAAAATGACCCGGTAAAGGATGTGTTTCGCATTTCAATCCCGCTTGCAAAAGAAGATTCGGCCGGCAGAAAGAGCTGGGATGAAACAGCTGTATTGGTTGCTATAAAAGGCTATTCAAAATGGTATACTTTGCATAAAGGAAGAATTGTTGTTGCAGATGACGGCAAAAATACCTGGGATGATAGCGGAACCGGGCAAGCTTATTTAGTGGAAAAAGTTGATTATCATGTGGTGCAGGAGTTGATCAATCAATTGATACAATATGTGCCCCGGAAAAAATAAACAACTTTAAGCGGTCAATTCAATGCTTTTGTCTTTTATAAATAGGGCGACTTTTTTTAATATATAAAGTATTGATAGTGGTATAAGGAGCGAAGAAATATTATTAAATTCCTGGTTAATTCTGTCAGCCATTACTGGAAAGGCGATAATAATTACCAATTTAATGAGCATGACAGCGAAGAAGCTAAGGCCCAAAAATCTAAAAGGAAGCGAAATGCAGCTGTTTTTGACTTTGAAAAATTGAACCAGCAGGTAGATATACACCACCAAAGTTAAAATGCCCAAAGTTGGGGTAAGGCCGTAACTTAATACCTTCCCAGGCCATTCGGTGGCTATAAATCTCATAACATCTATACAGATGAACATCGTTACAGCTGTTGATATTGCTGTTTTCTCTCCGAAAAACATCAAAATGCTGATCAAATAAAATATTAGTAAAACATATAACGCCTCCATGAAAATAGAATAGGTATAATAAATTGTGTAGGAGGCGACCACCTGACTGATTTTTAGATAGAATTCAACTATTGATAAAACTATATAAACAATTGTTGTTATGATTATCCATTGATTGGTTTTTAGGTTAACTTTAATCATGCAGGGTCAGCGGTTTAATCATTAAAATTAAATAATTAAACCGCCAATAAAGAACTAAAAATCATTTACGCTACATTTTCACAGCTCCTAAAGTATTATTCAAACTTTCTTGCCTTTTGGCTTCCCACTCTTTTTTTACGTTTTCAAAATCCTGCCTGAATTTTTCATTTTCAAAAAGCATATTGACGAATTGCCGTGCAAATATCCGCGAGCCTTCGCAGTCACTGGGATAATGTACGCCAATGATCTGTCGGGCACGCGACATCATAAAGGCTTTCGAGATAAAATAATCTTTGAACTCAGGCGCCAATTCTTCATAAATAAAGGCGCGAATGTAAGCGTAAGTGACATGTCCGCTTGGGTACGATGAGGCCCGTGATTCTTCAAGGTCATGTATTTTTGGCTCGACAACATACGGGCGCACACGGGCATACTTAAATTTTAACGACCAGAGAAAAAAATCACCATCCCGCTCAACCTTGTCAAATAATGAATCGGTAAGCGGAAGCTTCTGAGGATCGGTCCAGTACCCGATTTGCTGGCCCACATCGCTCGGGCTTTCAGGGTTGTTCGACATATAAATGCTTGTGGTTATGTCTTCCATCGTCCGGCTATATTGCAGTGTAAGCAGGTAATTCAGCTCAGCACGTGTTTGATCTGAACTATTGGCCGGAGGATCGGGGATTTTAAAATCATTCAGCGTAGTATTAGTAAGATAAACCGGTTTTACACTCAATACTTTATCGGCCCATGCCTGGTCGAACGGAAATTTAAGTTTATCAATAGCAAGATCAGGCGATTTTGGTTTGGGGCTTAGCGATTCAAATGTTTTGTAATTTCCGCGAACAGGCGCCAGCTCATTATCATAATTTCTTGCGCTTTTTTGTCCGTATGAGATAAAAGGGAATACAATGAGCAGGACGAGAATAAGTGAATTTATTTTTTTAGTTTTCATGATGTTTTAATTTAATTAAAGTTATCCCACGCCTGAGTAGAAAAGTTGTAAATAATGACTGACTTTTGATTGCTGATTGAACTATGAAACACGGAAAGAGCCCATATACATCAACGTTTTATATGTGGAACGGGGTAGCGGCGTTTTTTTATTCGTCGCACTTAACTTCTTTTCACAGTCATAATACTATGCAACTGGTGCTGGATACGCAAACAGATTTCAGGTTTAAAGTAAAGAACGCCAATTGGAAAACCTACAAAAGCCTCATCATCAAAGAAAACGTTATCCATCAATTAGACACCAACGACAGCGTTCAATTAATAATTTATTTAGATGCTGAAACAAGAATTGCCCAGGCAATAAAATCGAAATATTTGGCGGAAGATGAGATTTACCCGTTGGACATAAATATTTTTCATTTTGTAAACTCAAATGAGCTGCAGCAGGCCTTGCTGAATACCGAACCGGTGCTGTTGGAAAGCTTGATAAACAGGATATTGGCAAGCTTGTCCCTTGATATTGGAAAAACAGTTGCAGATGAACGGATACTAATTGCTGAACAGGCAATTTCAACAACGCATCCCGAAGAAATTACGATAAAATCGCTTGCCGATAAAGCTTGTCTGTCCGAAAGCAGGCTGCGTTCTTTATTTAAAGAGGTGACCGGGGTTTCCTTGTACCGCTATTTTCTTTGGAACAAGATAAGATTTGCAACGAACCAGATTATGGCAGGCCACACGGTTAATGACGCCGCAATTGATGCCGGGTTTACCGATAGCAGCCATTTTCATAAAATGATGGTAAAGATGTTTGGCGTAAGCCCATCGAAGTTTTTGAAAGATAATAAAGAAGATTTGATGGTGATGTGTGATCAATCGCCGCTACATTTTGAAACCCGGGTTTATAATAAAGGGCAAAGGACAAATGAGTTTAAAAATAATGTTTAAAACTAAAAAGCCCGAAATCCTAAAATTCCGGGCTTTAAAAACCTTTTAGCTTTCGCCTTTCACCTTCTACTCAAAATACTCCTTCATCCGCTCAAAGAATGATTTCTCATTTTTGCCCGGGTTGGGCTTAAAGTTGGGTGAGTTTTGCAATTTTTCCAATACCTCACGTTCTTCACGGCTCACTGTCTTTGGTGTCCAGATGTTGATATGAACCAGCTGGTCGCCGCGATGGTAGGAGTTTACTTCGGGCACGCCTTTGCTTTTCAGGCGCAGTATTTTGCCGCCCTGGGTTCCGGGGTCTATTTTTATTTTTACTTTACCGTCAATTGTCGGCACTTCAACGCTGGTGCCTAAGGTAGCATCCACAAAGTTGATGTGCAGATCGTAGATCACATTGTTACCATCACGTTTCAATGTTTCGTGCGGAATTTCTTCGATCAGGATGATCAAATCACCCGGCAGGCCGCCACGGGGCGCTGCGTTACCTTTGCCGCTCATGCTCAGTTGCATGCCTTCACTTACACCGGCAGGAATATTTATGCTGATAGTTTCTTCACCGCGCACCACACCGTCACCATGACAAACTGTGCATTTTGACAGTATGGTTGAGCCTTCGCCGTTACAGGTAGGGCAGGTGCTGGTAGTTTGCATCTGGCCCAAAATGGTATTGGTTACCCTGCGTACTGCACCGGAGCCGCCACAGGTTTTACAGGTTTGGAAAGAAGATCTGTCTTTTGCGCCTGTGCCATCACATGTTTTACAAACAATCTGTTTGTTAACTTTTATCTTCTTTTCGGCGCCGTTGGCAATTTCTTCCAGCGTTAGCCTTACTTTAATGCGCAGGTTGCTGCCGCGGGTTACCCTGCGGCCTCCCTGGCTGCCGCCTTGCCGGCCGCCACCAAAAAATCCTTCAAATGGGCTGCCGCCACCGAATATATCGCCAAACTGGCTGAATATGTCATCCATATTCATGCCGCCGCCGCCATAACCGCCGCCATTGGCCGAATGTGCGTTGGCTGCGTGACCAAACTGATCATACCGCTGGCGCTTTTCGGGATTACTTAATACTTCGTATGCTTCAGCAGCTTCCTTAAACTTTTCTTCAGCGGCTTTATCTCCCTGGTTTTTATCAGGGTGAAATTTAATAGCCATCTTCCGGTAAGCTTTCTTTATTTCGTCAGCATCTGCCCCCTTCGCTATACCAAGCACATCGTAGTAATCTCTTTTAGACATCTTTTTTATTTATTTCGGATTTCGGAATTTCGATTTCGGAATTTTGAATTTTATTAATTTTTGATTTTCAGGATTGGATATTTAATTGGGATTTAATAAATCCGAAATCGAACATCCGAAATCCGAAATCAACTTCCAACTATTACTTTTGCAAAACGAACTACCTTATCATTCAGATAATAACCTTTTTCCATCTCGTCGATAACTTTGCCTTTCCATTCTTCGGTAGGGGCAGGGATATTGGTTATCGCTTCGTGTAATTCAGGATCAAACGGATTGCCGATGGATTCCATTGGCTTTAGTCCTTTTTGTGTAAGCGTGTTTTTTAATTTATTTTGTATCAGGTCGACCCCTTCTTTTACCGGGGTTACATCTGTTGCGCCTTCCATTGATCTTAGAGCACGGTCGAAATCATCCAGTACAGGCAGCAGCGATACGATCACATCTTTGCCTTCCATTTTCCGGGCCTCTTCGCGTTCTTTTATGGTACGTCTTCTAAAATTATCAAATTCAGCATATAAACGCAAATACCTGTCATTTGCTGTTGCCAGTTCTTCTTTTAAAACATCGGCAGCCGTTGGCATATTTTCAATTTCTTCTGTCTCAGGAATGACAGCCTGACCGTTTTCGTTATTTGCATCATCAAACCCTTCCGGATTTTCTATATCTTCTTTCTTTTTTTCTTCAACATATCATTAAAATTCATAGCTGATAGTGCCAATCAAGTATCCTGCCATTAGTGTAAAGGCGACATCGTGTCAGTATTGATTGTTTAAAACGGAATAGTTTGCAGTTGGGTGCTTTAGTTGGCAGTTATCAGTTGGCAGTTTGCCCGACTTAGCTTTTGTTTTTAATGCAAACTGTTTACTGCTATCTGCCCACTGCCAACTACACTATCTTGGCGTCTTCCAAAACTTTCCCGTTTTCGCATTTAATAATGCGCGAAGGGAAGGTGCGGATGATATGATAGTCGTGCGTGGCCACAATAACTGCTGTGCCCGACTGGCTGATCTGTTTCAACAGCAGCACTATTTCTTCGGAGGTATCAGGATCAAGGTTTCCGGTAGGTTCGTCGGCCAGGATAATTTCAGGGTCATTAAGCAAGGCACGTGCAATAACCACGCGTTGCTGTTCGCCGCCAGAAAGCTCATGAGGCATCTTTTTCAGTTTCGAGCGCAGTCCCACTTTTTCAAGCACATCAAGGGCTTTATCTGCAATTAATTTTTTATCGGTCCAGCCGGTTGCCTGCATTACAAACAGCAGGTTTTCTTCAACAGAGCGATCTGTCAGCAACTGGAAATCCTGGAAAACAATTCCCAATTTACGGCGTAAAAAAGGAATATCTTTTGGTTTGATATGATTGAGGTCGTATCCGCAGGCAATGCCATCTCCTGTGGAGATACCAAGGTCGCCATAAATAACTTTCAATAAACTACTTTTTCCGGAGCCGGTTTGCCCTATCAGCCACACAAAATCACCCTTGTCAATATGAAGGTTGACATTGGTAAGCACCAGGTTCTTTTGCTGATAAATATCAATACCCTTAAGCTTTATAATAGTGTTTGTGGTCATCTTTTTTGGTCATTAGTCATTTGTCATTAGTCATTTGTGCCAGTCATCGGATTTTTACAAAATGACTAATGACAAGTGACCAATGACTAAATTAAAGCTCTAATTTAAGGATCTGCCCGAAAGGCAGGTCCTTAATAATATTCATTATATATTCTGTTTTATCATGCAAGCCCACCTTATCCAGTGATTTATCCGGCCTGTCTACCCTGAAATAAGCCAGCAGCGTGAACTTATCATCCCGCAGCTGCACATAATCGGGTATTTTGGCAACGCCTTTTACTTTTATGATGTACATTTTTAAGTCATTGGGTCATTGGGTCATTAGGTCATTTTTTGCCGGTTGCCAAATATGCAATGACTTAATGACCCAATGACTCAATGACGTCTACAGCGCCAAAACTTCCTTCACGCGTTCCGCTGCTTCTTTTAGCAATATGGCCGAGTAAACTTTTAAGCCAGAATTATCAATCAATTGTTTTGCTTCAACGGCATTTGTTCCCTGTAAACGAACGATGATAGGTACGGGGATATTGCCTATTTCGTGGTAAGCATCAATTACACCCTGTGCCACACGGTCGCAACGTACGATGCCGCCGAAAATATTGATCAGGATAGCTTTTACATGCGGGTCTTTTAAAATGATGTTGAAAGCTGCCTTTACAGTTTGCGCATTGGCAGTACCGCCAACGTCCAAAAAGTTGGCAGGTTCTCCGCCGGCGATCTTAATAATATCCATAGTCGCCATAGCCAAACCTGCACCGTTAACCATACAGCCAACGTTAC
>Ga0207076_1155_pt1 | contig 15902 bp, 6 predicted proteins | sample Alteio_BWMinHeat_62_FD_153568 | JGI IMG/M metagenome (GOLD analysis project Ga0207076, IMG submission 153568) | Enriched cells from forest soil in Barre Woods Harvard Forest LTER site, Petersham, Massachusetts, United States -... | ecosystem: Environmental > Terrestrial > Soil > Temperate forest >... | reverse complement strand
TGTCAATGTGCATTTGCTGGGGATGTTTATAAATGTCTTGAAAGCACCAGCGTGGATCAATTTCGGAGACGTATGGTCATGCGTGATAATGATGGCTACCTTCAGTTAGCATGCAATGAAAGCGATGACAAGCGAGAGTTGTATACAGTTTTGGGCAGTACTGCCCTCCGGGGGGGTTTCAATGCAGCTGCCTGTTTCAGAAATACCGTCGATTCACCCTGTATCGCGGTTGTAGACAATTTCGGTGGGACTGAGCTTGCACGGGTCGATAGCGTAATTATGCCGTGGATAGAACGATTTGGAACGTGTATGATTGGAAATGGTCTGATCGGTCATTCTGACATGTTTGCTGTTGATGGTGATGACTGCAAGTTACCTTCGACATGGATGTACAAAGGAATTCATGTTGTGGACGTGGAGGACACGAACGAGTTGATCGCGCCGTTTCCACTTTCACCTTTTGCGCGCGAATAAATATTCTCAGTGGCTTGAGCAAGCAGTGCATTGTAAAACCGCAATATTAACTTGTGGGTACTAATCAACACGTCCCTTGCATTAACTTGAAGTGTGTGGCTGTGTAAACATAGATGGCATCAGTGGAATCCGACAGAGAAGCCTGTATTCGCGGTGCAGTTCAAGGATGTCTTCGAATCGAAAACATCACTGACGAGGATCTCAGGGACGCGACCATGGGAGACATCCTCATGTTGCTCAGTGCAGTCCAGCGCCCCCCTGTGATGCGAGCTCTGGCCATAGAATCGATGCAGCAAGTCTACAGTATCATTTTATCCCAGCTCCCAGACGACGAGCGAGTTGCTTTGTTCAACGAACTTGAAAGCACAATTGACACTCTCAAGACCAGCGAACCGGTTCAGGAGGACTTTGTTCGGATGGATGCATTCAACCTGATGAAGCCATCATTTTGCGCAGCATACGCGGAAAGCACGCAACTGTATGCCTCAAACGTTTTAGCTTTCTTCACGAGTGTCGTCTTCCCGAGGACACTCAGTGTGGACGCCTCATCGCCTCTCTTAGCTAGATCTCACATCATGGATCCATATCCGGAAAGGATGACCCTAGTCAAATGTCTAGGCGCTCACATCCGCTCTCTCAGCACATTCGCGGGCGACAATCGCGTGTCCACCTTGGCCATTCTACAAAGCAACGAGAAGTTGAGCTTCGCGAAAACATTTCTGGTAGACACCCCTCCATTTTCGAAGCCATGGAAGACCACGGCAGTGATGCGAGATTTACGGAATGGGAAATTCGTCACACGAAAACTGGAGTCCGAGATACCGGAAAAACTTGCTCCTGGTCCTGTACAGGAGGTTGGCAAACACCCTTTGGAAAAGACAGAAAGATCTGCAGAGAAAGAAATCCCAAGCGTACAACCCATTTCGGCCGCTGCAGCTCCCCGTTCTCCGACCATTCCCGAATTGGAGCCATCTATCGTAGTACCTCCTTCACAGCGTACCGAGATCCCTGTGTTGTCGCCGAAATACGCCACACTAGTGGAGCGCTTGTTTCAGACCATCGCAGACAAGACGAACGCCCAAAACAGCGCAGGTGAGTCTGCGGTGGTGTTGCGGGTTCTGCAGATATGCTGGATCCAAATCATCCAGGCACTTTCGCGTCTGGCACGTGACGACGCAGAGGACCGCATGGCGATCGCACGTAAGTTTGTGCAGCAAACGGTGCCAGCCTTGCGAGATCTTCCACGCGGGTTCGATCATCTTTTGGCCATGGTGGCGGATGAATTTGTGACGAGACAGCTTATGGCATGGCGCAAACCTGCAGCCAGACCAAACACAGCGGAGGAATTTGTCCCGGCGTTGATGTTTTCAGCGTGCTGTTTGCTCGGGGATGACGCAAACGGCTCTTCGCCCGCAGGCGCGAAAAAGGGTGTCTTGACAACTTTGCTGTATATGTTGCTCAACATGTCTGTACTCCAAAGTGCAGGTTACCTGGACTATGACAAGCAAACCAATCTCTGCGGTACCATTTCGTGGATTTACGAGAAACGCCCAGACCTGTTGTATAATGTGATTGCCCAAAATATCATTGTGTTGTACATGCTCGCCGTGTCGGGCGACGACGACTGGTTAATTAAACAGTTGACATCATGAAATTGTTGTTGTGGAGTTGGTAACGGAAAAGAGAGAAAGATGTGATGTGGTATCGTGGCGTGCATTATAGTGTTCATTAGCATAAACGTTTACAGTGGGATATCCATCCGCCATACAAAACAAGTCAAATAGGACTAGGGTCAGAATCACGTCCAAGATTGTGTTCGATACAATAATTCGAAAACTCCCGCGTAGTGGTCGCCTGCATTCCTGGTGCAGTGGTGCAGACCACATACTGACAGTTTGCGATGTCGTGACAAATGGATTCCTGTATTGGACAGTCGTACAACTCGGTTCTAAATGAATTGCACGTGGGGGCAATGGCGCGTATTCTTCTCGGGGACCATGTGGGAGCAATGGTGCATGTTATTTTCGGGGACACAGGCGTCTCTTTTGCATTTTCCTGCATAAAAAAGATCCTCTTCACGAAGGTACCGGGAGGTGTCTCCCCGTCCTCCGCGAACTTCTGTAATTTCTGTAATATCTGCATTGACAGCGGCGTCATGAGCCATATCCCAGAGTCGAGTATCCGCGACGCGGGCACCTTCGATGCTCTCTCGTTTATTGGCACCCCCTCGAGACCCACTGTGTACTGATAGTTTTCACAGTTTTTGTGCATATTGCCACATGGGCATTCGTCCGGTTTGCTCATCCCGCGATATCTTCGCCAGGGCCGACATTGGGGGCACTCAAGAAGCGCAATAAGTTTTGTAAGGATCGCTCCTTCTGTGTCTGAAACACTTGTGCCGAATTGATACTGATTGTGAAAACCCGAAACGGGTTTGAGTTTTGAGCACGCGGTGTGCAATGCACGAAAGGATGCGGCCATCCCGCTCTTCACCGTTATTCTGTGCGTCCAGTGAATGTAGTATATTGCTTCGTACATACTGCACAAGTCCGTCTGGCCAATCCGTTTGATCAGCACAGGCTGCTTACGATCTTGCACATCGTGCATCAGCGTTTTGATAGATATGGGGGATGGGAAAAGGTCCTGCATCCACGGGGGATGCGAGATTCCAGCCTGCTTAGACAGCTGTTGCGCTCTACCAAACGATCGCATAAGCCGAATAAGAGCGTCCACGTTGAATCGACAGGCTGGAGGTTCACACGGCCGGGCGGAGGGTGGAGTCAGCAACATGCACAATGTCATGAAGGAGTTTTCGTTCTCTGACAACCCGTCCATGATGTACGCGTCAGGCGTGCCACCAAGCTTCCCAAACATAAAATCGATCGCTTCCAACAGCTCAGAATATCTTGCAGAGATGGGCATGGAAAGCAGGAGGTCAGAATCCACGGCAACTAGGCAGTTCGCAAGCACAATATTTGCATATTGGGCAGTTAGTCCCACTAGTCGCAGTGTCTGCAAGAAGGAACCGAGACATCGATTATAATTGCGTGTGTGCATTGATCCGGAGTCCAAGAGATCCGCAACCAACGACCATTGGTAGACTGCATGCTTTAGCGAAACATAATTGGCAACCGCTGGCAGGTGCGCGAGCATAATAGTCCGCAGGATCTTCCACCAGCATTCGTCGGCTGCCAACAGCCAAAATAGAGAATGGGATGTGAACATTAGCGCCATGAAGTCCGCCGCGCTCAGCTGCGACGTGATCTGCTGCATGATTTCTGGTGGCAGCTCCGAGAAGTAGCTCTGCTGTGGACATTCCGTTCGTCGTCGTCGTCGTAGCAGCGAATCTATAAATGGAGAATTGCAGGCCGGCTTCCGTTCGAGCATGAGAGTCGCCAAACGTTTGTTGTTGTGAGTGTGCTCAAGGGCACCTGCGACGACATCGTGGTTGGGTGGCTGCAGCTTGCAGGCAGCACATTGCTTGCGGTTGAGATAGTCAATGCAGGTGACCATGGAGGACATTCCGCAAGCGTGAGGGAATCCAAGCGGCTGGTGTTCCACCTTGCGAAGATTTGAGATGTACCCGTCCAGTTTTGAGAACGATCTTTTTGCAGGCGGTTCGTCTGCGACGGATTCAGAGTGCTGCCTCTTTCCTGGTGTCACAGCCATGTTCTTCCCCGTTGTAATTTCTCCAAGGCTTACTTTGCTATATAGCCCAAATATATATAGCCGAGCAGAAATAGTTGGCTGGAAATATGCAGTTGCTTAGCTTGACAGCAACCCAAAACGTGAATATTGTTTTTTTTTTTGGGCAAACATGCAGACAGAGGCTTGGTTGCGACCGTTTGCTTTGCTATAGGTTGCGTTCTCGGGCGGCGGGCGATTTGAAAGGGTTTTGAGAACTGCGCGATCTGCGTGGAGATGCTTGGATCGCTGCACCCAACAGAGCAAAGAAAATATCTGACGTCGTTGCAGTCGTTGCTGAAACGATCCCGGGAGCTATCGGACGACTGTTTTGGCATCATGACCCACACTGACTGGTACCTCAAAAACAATAGAATAGGCAACACAATAGACCGTGTGCTTAGCACGCTCAGGGACCTGAAAATCGACGCCTACTACAACGGGGCGCTGCTGTGGGACAATGAGCATGAATTAAATTTGAATGGAGGAAGAACGCTGTTGCACAGCCACGCCCAAGAAATTGCGAGGCTTGCCCAAGATGATGACGAGGATGGAGGAAATACTGAAGCGGATGATGTGTCGAATCACGTTCCTCTCTCGTACAGTGTGATGATGACCCTCTGCGAAGCATCGTATGTTGTCTGTTTTCTATCGACGCTGGACGCAATAGCAAGCGTGAATGATATAAAGAGTGACGAATCGGTGGATAACTTCTACGAGAGGATGGTCGCCACAGCAATCACAGCAGTGGACGAAGGGATTGACGTGGAGGCTCTTGGATTTGGATGGGATCTCTTTGCGAAGGAAGGAATCGTGCTCTCGGAATCGCTTGTGAGCGGACCTGGCGGAAAGTCTATCTTGCCTCTGCATAAAATGTCAGAAATCAATCATGCCGTCCACTATTTGCGGACGGTCTGGCGACTACTACACACAGAAAGGATCCATATTGAAGCATTAGAGGAAATTTTGTTCGTTGCCTTGGGCAGATTGATTTTCAAGGGGGACAGCAGCTGTCTCGATTTGTTTGATGTGTATGTGATTAGCAGCGCACCAGCAGCTCCTCTGAGAGATGCTCAAACACTGCCTGATGCAGAGCGCAATGCGCCCATCGACCCTCGTGCTCCCCAGCCGCCACCTGAGCTTAGCATATCGCCTGCTTTTTTTGCAGACCTGTTTATTATCTTCCACAGCTTCCACGTGCAACGACACAGTGTTTTGCAGGACATTGCGGAAGTATCGAAGGACGGAATCATCTACAAAGCATCGGCGAATGGCGAAAAGACGCTCGTGTACACCCCGATTCGAATGCGGACGATTGCGACGGCACAGGACGGACGGGCGCATTACACGCCGGACAGAATGCCGGATGCAAGCGTGAGCGGGGCAAGAAACGTGTTTGATCCGTTGTTATTCGCATTGCATGTATGTGATCGTCCTCCTTCGCAACAAGGGGATACCGATCGGGTCCCTGAAACACAGAGAAACACCCCCAACCACGTCCTGGGCTTAGCAGATGGAAAGTTCCACGGGATCTCGATCGCAGTAGCACGAATGATGATTCCGGTGAGCGAATCTATATTGAAATGGGCGCGCCAATACAACGCTGAGATCGAAGGGGCAGGAGATTCGTATGTAATTCGTCACGTGACCACACGCGCAGACGCTTTGCACTTGCTACCCGCGGATTCCAAACTTGCTAGCTGTTGGGAACCTGGAGGAGATACCCGACCCACTGATGTTCTGCACTGGAGACTGGGCCAGCAGTTCATCAACAACATTGCGGATCGCGTTCGCGGAGGCCCGGGACATCTGTTACAGAGCGAACATCCCAACACGAATCCTCTGGCGGCGTCTGTGCTGATGACACTACTCAGCCATGCGCACCAGAATGTCTGTGCGGGTGCACGGTCTGTTCCCCTTGAGAAACTGTGCCTAATCTGGATGGAGACAGTGGAGGAGCAGGACGGCGACACCATGAACTTGACCGTGCCCGCGCTTGTGCAGCTGCATGGAGTGTGGTGTGTAGCTCTTGCTGGATTCCGAACGCATTCGATGGGATTCATGGATGCGTTGCAGCATTGGTTAGCCGCCTGTTACTATCTGGAGGAAACGAAGGCAGCAATGTTTCCCATCAAAACGCTGCTTGTGTCGATGAAGCGTGTATTGTTCAAGTGCAATGGATGAGGTTCAAAAAAGGGCAATCATGCAGTAAACATTTATCGTCTAGATGAAGCTGCAAAGGGAAGAGGGCGGGTGGAAGGAAAGGGTTTCAATAATTTGTTTAAGCAACTGACACAAACGGCACATTTAGCAACCATTTACTTGACATTTTTTGATGGTGCAAAATAAAAGAGAACACTTCACTTATGATGACGACGATGACTGTAGCTGTGACGGGTTTGGGAGCCGACCCCTTGGGTCCAGTCGAGTGAATCAGTAGGGGATAGTGCCCGCGGCTCCCGTGCTTCGGGCACTTGCATCGGAACTGTTCCCTCAGGCGGTAATGACGTGCCACGTTCAAAGGAATTCGCTATACCTTCCGCAACCCTTCGAAGAAACTCTGACTCCGATTCAGGTAGAGGTTCAATATCATCGAGTGTCGGTCGAGCAATTGCCGGCGGTGGAAGAGTTGGTTGAGGCATCGCCGGCGGTGTAGGTGTTGGTTGGTCAATCTCCGGTGGCACAACTTTTGGTGGTTCGCGCTCGCGGGATCGAGATCGTGTTCGTGATCGTGGTGGTGGTGGTGGTGGTGGTGGTGACGGTGGTGGCTGTTGCGATGGTGGTGGTGGTGGTTGTTTTGGTTGTGGTGGAGGTGGTGATCGTCGCCGCAATTTTGAACGCTTGGTCTTGGACGGCCTTTCGGCTGTAAATTGAACCTCAAAGTCGTTAACCGCTGCAACGACTCCCAATGTTCCAGTGTCAATGGTTATGCGCATTTTCTGCGGATCCCCGGCTGGTTCTTCTGTCGTTTCTCGCTCTCCCGTTACAGTCATTGGTTTCAAAGCTTGCAACTCCATAGTCTGCGCCACAGAAAGTTGGTTCACTATATTAGCCTCTTCAGCGATGACTTGTGGCATCTGTACCCGATCCAATTCAACCACTGGTGGCAGGAGTGGGTTTACCGGTGCTGGTACTGCAACAGACACTGGTCCCGCCATGGGCTCCGTAACTTCAGGTCCTTCAGGTGGCGCCACATCAACAAATTCACCTATTTCGGCCACCGCGGTTTCTATTGTGGATTTGTTTTCTTGAACTTCCATTGGACTTACTGCAGAAACCGCCGCAAGCATTTTATTGGGGAGTAAGTTGCGCAAGAGTATGTATTCACTGGCAAACTTGCCCTTTTGCACCTTGGCCATCAATGCCTGCCATGATTCTGAGATGGTCGCATTCCACACTTTTTCGGTTGGAATAGTGCCTTCCGCTCGAACCACGACTATCAAGTCCTCATACAGTTCCCTCGAAATCACCAACTGCTCATAAACATTCCCCGCTGTTGTCAGCGCGTCGAGCACTTCCGTGTAGTCTTTATACCGATCCTGCGAAACTGAAGAGAGCCCACCCACCTGTTTTTGCACTTGCATATCCTGTTTTACTTCTTTCATTACCTCCCGCGCATCGTCCAGTTCACGCTTACGTTTCATGATCTCCCCATCGATCCGAGCAATCCTCTGTTTGCAATATGCTATACACTCAATTCCTTCTTCTGTTATAGATGGGTTCGCAGATTCCGCAGATATCATTTCCTGTTCCGCAACTGCCCTCACCGGAACCTCAATAGAGATTGAGCCTCGCAGGTTCCGTTTCTTGGCTTTTGGTGCAGCCGCGGCGACATCTTTCCTTGCCCCTTCTCTGCCTCCTGCTTTCTCTTCTTCTTCTTCTTCTTCGACTTTCTTTTCCGCCCGTTTTGTTCCGCGACGAGACTGCGCCGATTTTGCGAGCCTCTCCTTCTTCAATTCGGCAACCGCCGCTTTCAGGGTGTCTTTTACGAACGTGCGCTGAAAGCGCGGTGTTTCGTAAATTGGGGCCTTGGGGAACGTCGCCAGTATTTCTTCTCCCTGCAGTTGAACATTAGCCAGAATATTCGTCCAATCATGAAACTTGCCCGGCGGACTCAAAACCAATGAACTCATGTACGGCAGTTGCACGATGTACGTGTTGGTAGTGCGTTCCGAATTGTAAAAGTTTTCGACACACTCTGTCATATCGTAGATTCGTGTGCTCAAGTCGGTTATGGCATCCCACCGAGTTTTAAGGTGCTTTGTAAACTCTGCAACATCAGGATTTCCACGAGACACGCGTTCATTTGTTTCGAAAGTCACATCTCCGTCATTTGGATCGGAGGTCCGCAGGAGCGCACCGGCGAACAGTAATGTCCGCAGCGCGTGCAGCGTGGATACATACAGATGTGTTCCAGTGTTCGACGAAGCCACTTGCCCCATTTCGGCCTCGAAGAACTGCAGAGTCAGTCCCACTTTGTGCAACACATCAGGAATGAGTTTTTTGGACACTTTCATCGACATGGCTGCTGCCCGCCCTCCGGAAGACTCGCTCGCCGGCGTCTCTGGCGCGGGAGCTGTGGTCGGACCGTAGTAGAGATCGTGGTAGTTGCGCCAAAGGACGTACATTATTTCCGTATCCTTTTTTCCAGGTGTAGTCGGGTTCGCTTCGTCCCACCTATCGCCGAACTCAGCATGTTTCAGCCCATCTATCCAGTAGTCGCGCCGCATGAACCTGCAACAGACGTCGTTGATTGGAAGAGTTATGTGAGCCAACGCGTCAACAAAAACGCTGGTTGCGGGGTTTTCAAGGGATGGAGTGCTTATCTTCATGTACTGCAGGACTGCAACACAGTAACGCGTTCGCCAAATCTTCGCTCGCATCTTCTGCACAACACGTTGGAGCTTCCCAGCGTGTGCAACCTCGTCCGGAGGAATTGGTTTGCTATCATCAAACACCCCAACAGACCAACGTACAGCCCGATCCACAGGCGTTGTTCCAGCGCCTTCACCGCCCTGCTTAGAGAAATGTTTATCCCTCGCTCTGTAAGTGAATAATGGTAGTTGCATGTCGAAAAGAACATGTTGATTCGCATATTCACCTGGCATCCGTGTCTTTTCCGTGGGCTTTATTTGCTGGTGGAACTTGATTGCAACAGACAACCAAGTCCATTTTTCCAGCATTTCCAAGAGGGCAGTCGTAACACGATATGGGTCAAGATTGGAACCACGCTTCTTATTATATTCGAAGGATTTTCTTGTGTGCCGCTCCAACTTGTCCAACACTTGAATGCGCTTTTCTTCTAGCACATTCAACGGATCAGAGCCCTCGAAGATTTTTTTCCTTGCGGTGGCACCCTCCTTTTTTGCCGATTCTTCGTATGATTTGAAGATCAGATTATCATCAGCTCTGACCCTCATATGCGGATCAGATGCATGGGCGTCTAGCCAATCAGGGAGACCAATCAGTTCTTCGATCCACCTAGCGAGAGGCGCTACGACATCACTTTCGAGAGCCATTAGCAACCCATTGAATAGAGGGTTGCGTTCAAATCCGGGTGGGAGGATGTTATCGCGCTCTGTTTGCATTAACTGCGTCTGCTTCTCCCATTTGGTCATTGTACTGGTTCTCACTTGTTCTGTATCGGTCCCCGCTTTGCCAAGAGGTAACTGTATCAACCCACGCATCTTGTCAACAGGAAAAGGTTGCAATACACTTCCTCCGCGTTTCGGCTGACTCTCTTTGCTAATTTTTTCGGCTTCAATGAATTTGGCCTGCTCACTTGCAGCATTCATGGCAGCTCGCTTTATGTCGGGGTCGATATTCTGTTTGATAGCCTGCACGGTGGCTCCAGCTTCGGCGACCGCTTCCGCCGCGGATGCTGCAATTGTTTGTAAATCTGCTTGCCTAGGTTCCGCAGATGCAGCTGCTCGGGCGGACGCAGCTGCCTTTTTAGCGGCTTCAACATCAGCATCTGCCTGCTGAGTGCTCAGTTTCATGCGCTCTTTGGTATACTCCAGTGCCTTGATCGCGGATGCAATCTTGAGTGTCTCGTCTTTGGCCCACCGACCTTTCGTCATTGCAAGGAGAGGGACATCTCCTCTCGCTCCTCTCAATACGTAGGGCATCTGGGTGGCATAGTTGACTTCCTGTTTGACACGATCAGACAGACCGGACTGCTCAATGAATGCAAGATTACTTCGAGCAATTCCCTTTAGCAGTGCTCCGCGTTCGGTCAGCCTAGTGCTGATGCCCATGATCGTTGCATAGGTGCTTACCAATCTCTCGAAATCCAACGTGGGCGTATCTTGCGTTCGGCGAAATCGGGGCATGATATCGTCCACAGGCGCAGAAATATCGAATAATAATCCCCGAGCGACACCCGCTGCAGCGAGTGTTGTTCTGTCTTGCTGAGCTTGCGCGTAAGTAAAGCAGAAACTGTGAACTGTCCTATCCGGTCCGCCATCTGCAGTAATGTATGCGCCCATGTTCTCTTGGACGAAGTCGTATGCTTGGCCGTACACTCCATCCATCAGTGGCGCTCCTTGAAACACGAACGTCTGTGGTTTAGTCGTTTTCAAATTGAGTGACACGCGCGTGTCCCCTTGCCGCAGAGGTAGCACAAGCATGCCCGCCACCGACGGCGGGATCATGTACGGACCCGACCACAATCCCGTTTCTTCTGTTGGCTCCGCCGGCAATGCAGCTGGAAACCATTCTGGCTCCGCTGGCAACCCATAAACGAACGTCTCGAATTCTTGCATCGCATCAGCAATTCTTTCCCGCATATATTTTTCCAGATCAGACAACTGGATGAACATCCCGCGGTAGTGCGCATCGTAGGTCAGCTGCAGAGCATCGAAGTCGGCCCTTTCCAATTTGGGTTCCCCATCACCAAGATGTTGATACAACTTGGCGAATGTGGTCGCAAACTCAGGTGTAATCTTGCCAATCTTCTCTAAGAGTTCACTGCGTTCAAGAGTGAACTGCGAAAACCACCACAGATGTGCCAGCTGAACAATCAGATTCTCCCGATGCACCGGCGGCAAAGTCTCCATGAAGTTGTAGGTTGCCTCGATATTAACATCCGGGTATTCCTTTTCCAGATCCTCCTTCGCCTTTTTCATGGGGCCATTGCCAGACAGGTTGTTACCCTCGTACACAAGTTGGGGCATTTCTAGATTGGACGGCTGCTCCCCTTTTTTCCTATACCAGACGTCGGATTTAAGTGGATTTGCCCGCCCGCAAACCGGAGCGTGCTCAGCCATAAGCTTAGTTAAGCACTTTTCATCGGCACAGACGAAAATGGCTTCACACTTTTTGCACTTCTTACGCCCCCCTTTGCCACAAAATTCACACTTCGTGCTCAGGCCTGATGTTGGTGGCGGTACAGGCGCACCTGGCGTTGGAGTTCGAGATGGAGAGGAGCACATTAGGGGCGGCGAGGCACTCGGTGTACCGCCGGCTGCGCGCTGCATTGGCTCTTCACGTCCAATCCAGCGTTTGTCAATGCACCTCAAAAAAACCCACCGGATAAACTACTAGTAACCTAGTTTGAATAGTAGACACAAAGACTTCTAATACCCTAAAGTGTGAACAATCCAGTGCACAATGTCTGCTTCGCGGTTTTAGTCGCCATTCTCAAAACGAGTGTGCATCCACACAAAGATGGTTTGTATACGCACCTATTCATGTCTGACGCTTTTCTGAGTCAATTTAGAACACCTTAGCAGTGTGTGAGCCGTGACAAAGGTGCCTGTAGACTCCATCGTCACGCAGACATTAAATGACCGGAGGTGATGGATTCGAGGGAGGCGGGTTTTCCATTGGCGATGTTCGGGCCATGTTTGACCCAACAGAAGGCCAGGTCATCGCAGTGGTTGGAATGTTAATCTTCTGGTATGCTATGCAGCCGATCCGCGTGCTTACGACGCAACCCATCAGGACCCTGGAATTTGCAGTGTCGGTAACACGCATGCGGCGCGTAACAATCATCGGTCTGACGATCATCGGTTTCATTATTGAGACGCTAATGGCAAGCGCAATGACAATATTCTGGTTCCTGGACAGTGAAAGGACGATCAGTAATTGGAAGTTCCTCTTCACTCTAGGCACGTTCGTTGTGATGATCGAGGTGGCAACAATCACGGCGCAGGGCTTTGTCAACCGAATTGACATGGCATTTGTGTTTGGCTTTTCTCTCGTCGACTTGGTGCTGGCAATCGTGGTCGCGGCTCTGTACACGGTAGTCGTAAAGGACTCGGGGCGCAGGCGCGAGAATTCCAGCGACACCGACCGCGGAATTTACGGTCTCGTGATTGCGTGGGTCAACGTTGTATTCAAGATCGCCATTGTGTGGATCCTTTACAAGGTAAGCAAGATTGAGGCGGGAACACGCAAACCACCCTGTGCAAAGCAGCTTCTTACGCCCCCTTGTGACGTCGATCTTCAAGCGTTTGCGCAAGGTGCTTCGCAGGATGTAACTGTAATGACTCAAGTGGAAAGCGCTGCCCTTGCAGAAGCGTCCATACGCGGGGCACCCACATACTTCAATGGTGGAAACAGACGATCGGACTGGACTGCAGGATTCGCAGTACCTGCGCAGTAGTTGCCGTACGGAAAGTGCAGTGCGAGAGACTCTTTTCGCATTGGAACGTGTCTCATTAATATCAGCAATGCGGAAACCAAAAGGGAATAATGAAAAGAATTGAGAAGAGAAGAAAGAAAGAAGGACCGAGTGTGATAAGTGTTGCTTTTGTTTCCAGAGTGGCCACTCTACGGTTACGACCAAATAAACTGCCCGGGCAATGTATGGTTTCGGTTGTTACATTTGTTTGTCTTTCTCCCTTCCCCTCCCCTCCTCCCCTTCTACCAATCACAAATGACAATAACTAACAAATTGATTGTGTTGTTCAGCAGAGTTTACGTCTTTCCAATTCTAAGCAGGCTCCGTTGATGTGTTCTCTGCACAATGGCATCAACAAGATCCGAATCGAACGTCAGCCTCATCCACGGATAATTTACGATGATTGTATCTTGGAAACAAATCCAACTTTGTCTGGAACAGACCCCCCACCAGAACGGCAGCCGCTTGCATAGAATGATATGTACCATCATGCCTCGCACAAGACCAACCACAAATCCTGTCAACCAGTGCAGCATGTAGCCGCTGAGCGACTGCACATCAAGATACCACCCAATAATTGAAACCGTGAACGGAAACATGCCACCCATGCAGTAAACAAACGTCGTCGAGCCCAGGCGCTTGAACCCATTGCCATAGCAGCGCGCATGAAACACAACGACTCCTATGAAGACGCCCGCCAGGAACACCTCGAACGTCAAGTCATACGACAGCAAGTAATCTGCCAAAGGCGGCAGTCCTGCGTCACACACAAGCAAGGCGTTCTTGTTGTAGGTTGTTGGAGGATGTCCGTGGACCCCAAGGCAAGTAAAAAGAATATGTAGTAACTGCCACCAGAACCAATCCGCAACATACCCCACGCCAATCGACGCAAGATAAATCTCACGACCTAGAAATATTGCTGGCAGGCGCACGGCAGCCCAATACATGTGCACCGACATCGCAGTAGTCACCGCAATCCATACTAATGCGGCTGACAGCAAGGAGTCCTTCTGCTGTTGGTGTTGAAACAGCCGCATGATATATTTGTACAGGTGACGATCAGACGTCCAACTTCGATTACTCGCCCTTTGCAACTTGACTTCAAATTCCAATACTTGCGCGATCGTGATCTATTTTCTCTGCTCTCTTTACGTTGTGAAAGGATATCTAGGGTAGTTCCAAGCCGCAGCAAATTGAATGTAAAATTTCACAATGCAAATCGATCAGATACTCAATAAATTGATCTGCAAACAACGTGAATGGTAATTTTTAGGGCAGGAGGGTCAGCACTCCCGTGCAACCCGTCTAATACCCCCCGTACGCGCTTCGCAAAAAATGCTTATGCGACGAAGGCAAAAAAAATGACCCCCCCTGTTTCCAAAAAAGTGGCAAACTTTGGCCTTAGAGGTATATAATAAAAGTTTAAGGCGCCCTCTAGCACTTTAAAAGCGCCAACTATTGGCTCGATTTTTGGCGCCAAAACTTTTATTATATACCTCTAAGGCCAAAGTTTGCCAGATTTTTGGAAATAGGGGGGGTCATTTTTTTTGCCTTCGTCGCATAAGCATTTTTTGCGAAGCGCGTACGGGGGGGTATTAGACGGGTTGCACGGAAGCGCCGACCCTCCTGCTCTAAAAATTCCCTTGACTGCGATTCATCAGCGCGCAAACAATAGCCGCGTGATGCAGTTTGTCGACATCGAAGGACAAGTATTGCAACCAGATGGACCAGCGCATTTCGTGGACAGACCCGACCAGGTGTTCATTCCAATCTACGCGTATGACACAGATTCACCAGTCTACATCCCAGCATTTCGAAGGCGCACCGTGCACACACACCCTGTACGATGTGCGCAAGAGGGTCGTCGTACCGACGCAGGGAAGAAAAAGGTGAGCGATGGTGATCTGCCCACCGAGAAGGATGATCAATTGTCTAGTTTGTTTTTGGCGCCGCTGAGATACGCGCTTGTGAGCATAATTGCAGTCACAGGTCTTCTTGTTTCGCAGCACATCAATGCCCAGCTCTCACGACGCCGGACGCCCGCAGACGGCATGATTGTGGCAATTGGATTTGGGGCGCTTGTTTTGGCGGCCGAGTCGGCTGTTCCGCAACTGCTCCCAACCATGCCCATCCAACCAACGGCGACCTTCGTACAGGCGCTGCTTGCGGTATCCCTCAAACAAGCAATCAGTGTGGTGATATCCGTGCAATTCAATCGACTGTTGGAATCCCTATCACCCGCATATCTTAACGTTGACGTGACGGTGACCTGGCTTGCCGAGGTTCCATGGGAATTGTATCTGCTGTCCCTCCTAACTGTCCTTTTTACAACAGCAAGTGCACAAACGGCAAACACACAATGTCCCACCAACTCTAAGATGGCAGACGCGGATACACCCACACACACATTGGTCGCCACCCGGAAAACGACGCGCGAGCTGATGGCGACTGCGACCCTAGACATAGTTGCGATGACAAACGTCCTCGTTGCACAGCACATCGGTATGCATATAACTTCCCGTCGTGACCCTACAGATGGGTGCTTGTTGACGGTGGCCTGCCTGGCAGGTGTAATATTTCTTGTGTCATCCCAACCGGTTCATGCGCGACGCAACTGTGATCTAACAGCAGCGTCTTCTGTGACGTTGTGGGTTCGAAGATCTCTGATGGTGTCTGTCTTTCAGGCTGTCAACATCCTGGTGTCGCTGCAATTTGGTCGCCTGCTGGAATCCCTGCTGGTGTCACCTGCCGACTCGGATACAGCAGCAGCCTGGATTGCGCAACTCCCGTGGGAACTGTACATTATGATTGTGCTTGTGTTGTTTGTAGGTGTTCCTGCCGTAGCATGGCCACTACAGGGAACCCAACCATCCAGCGACGCTCGGTTTGTCTCTGCAACGTTTGTCAGAGATCTCGAGTTCAGTACAACTCTGTTCGAAGGACTGCAGGATGGCCTGCAGAACCTACCGAAGTACTGCCAGGCGGTCGTAGTGAATGTTGTAGGGACAACTAGTTTTCTGGTGACGCAGCACATCGGGACCAAACTCGGTGCCCAGCGAACGCCCGTGGATGGATTGTTGATGGCCCTGGTTGGACTGGGGATATCATTGGCTGTGGA
>Ga0207076_1154_pt1 | contig 15940 bp, 22 predicted proteins | sample Alteio_BWMinHeat_62_FD_153568 | JGI IMG/M metagenome (GOLD analysis project Ga0207076, IMG submission 153568) | Enriched cells from forest soil in Barre Woods Harvard Forest LTER site, Petersham, Massachusetts, United States -... | ecosystem: Environmental > Terrestrial > Soil > Temperate forest >... | reverse complement strand
GCCAAAACAGAGTTCCCAACAGTGAAGCAAAGGCCAATACAAGCATAGCAAGCGCGAAATATATGTAATGTTTCAGTGCATGCATTGCCCCCATCCCCGCGAAGGCTCCCACACATCCTGCGATAGCAGTAGCCGCAAGAGACTTGATGACGCGTGCCCACGAATGTGACGCCATCCCCCACGCCACGAGAGCGAAAGCGACACCTGAAATACCAGATTCTATCAATATCATTTTTACTGGATAGGCTTGCGGAGTGGTAATACCACGAACATAAATCAAATATTCGTCCGGTAGAAAACCTGCCCATATAAAAAGAGCTGTCAGACTAAACCATGCCATTGCTAGCGGCGAAGTAGCCCCACGAAGTGGCCTTGTGAATAAGCGCATGCGCGTTAATCCGAAAAAAGACGTTTTATACTACACGATTCATTTGGCATAACAACATCAGATTGGTGAGTGGCGTGACCGTCCAGAGTTGGCCGATTTGTGACGTCTGGTCACCAAACGAAATTCTCACAACTCATCGTAATGAATTCTTCCGGTGTAGCTCTTGACGCTATTTTCGCGAAAAATGTGCTTGGTCGCGATACCGTCTTCTCCTATATATTCAATTATAGAATCCGAATCGACGTGACCCGCGATTGCCCTTAATAGTTCTACCGCACCTGCCCGCGGCGTTTCTAGAGCAAGGCCACAAATTCCTTCGTCGAATAGAAGCGGGCGCCAACCAAAAAAAGCCATCGCTTCTATCAACTTCTCTTCAAGTGTCTCTGCGACAAACGAAGCCACGCCCCCGGGGCATTCAATTCCAGGATTGACCGTACGATGAAACGTGAAAATATCTTTCAAACATGCCTCGAATTTAGCACGAGGCAATGTGACGTGGTCCGAAAGAATAAATACTGTATAGCTCATACGTTTTAAAGCCCGAGTTGTTTAATCGAAATGAGTCGGTACCATTTTCAGAAACATCAGCCCACAGTGCACTTGTGGCCGGTTCCAGCCAAATCTACGACACGAATTCTAATTCAACCTCATGGGGTTGGAAGGCCATCAACCATTGAGTGATGCCATCGGCGTCGCTATACTCTAATTCGTATCCAAGAGGATTTTCATAGATTTCAATAATATACGCAACGTCACCGGTTTTCGGCGACCTTAAGTTGAACTCATCATTCAACTGCGCAATTGGTGCAAGTATGCCTTTCAACCGAACAGCATCATACTGTTTAAATTTCATATTTCTTTCACTTACCCGATTGACCGCTCTGGCCGGCAGTGCGCATCGGTCATCGGTTGACTCCAAGCTCAACCAAAACTGACGGGTCGTCGGTTACATAGAAGACCAGCTCCATTTTCCGATGCTCAACGACTTCAGTATGCTCACCTACGTTACGAATAATTATTTAATAGCCACGAATTTAGCTAGAACTCATTTCATAAATAGCTGACGCCTTTTCTCTCGCCCCCCCTTGATGATTGAGGGGGCTATTAATTTAGCTTTTTTTCTAATATCCGAAATCTCTACCAAATGCTATAAATTTTTCCTCAGATTTGACGAACCAGATATTAATTATAGTCAGACAAAGAGCAGGAAATAGTTTGCGATACCAACGCAGGCTGGTCAACAAAGACAAGAAGGTATCGAGGCGCGCTAGTCATCAATTTAAATTTCTCTATTGGGATCTCCGGTCCATCGCTTAATTCGAGTAGGAGATTGGGCCTATCAGCAGAAATCGGACAGACAACAGATATGTCCCTTTGGTCAACGCCAAATTTCTTGCGCCATTCTTCTGGCGTTTCGCTAAGAACTTTTGCTGAAAAAATTCTAGACAGTGGGATGTCGGCGGAGTACCTGCTACCTACGCTTAAATGAAAGTATTTGTCCGTCAGCACATGGTAGCTGGCTTTAACCAGCCACCGATCGCCAAGAATCCAAACTAATGCGTAACAAGTAACAGCCAGGATAAACAGGTGTATGAGATTACGTCGCTCAGCGTCGTGTTGCACGGCTCCCGCGATTAAAGCAGTGATCGGGATGTCCGCAAGGCACGCAATTAGTATGATTACGAAAATCGTCTGATACTGGCTTTCCTTCCAAAATGAAATTTTATCTCCGGTGTGTTTGGGTGGTGGAATCTCCACCCGACGAACCCAACCATAGAATCCGTTAGCTAATGAACGATCTAGTTTGATTAGCGCTCCTATTTCCAGAGGGAGGAAGGCAATAAACGCATCGGACCATCTCCCCTTGTTTTTAAGTAGCTTATGCGCTCTGCCATATCCAGCGGGGAGGTCGGAAATTAATTTCAACAGCACGATAGCACCTAGCCCCGCCGCGACATAACGTAGATTCACTTGGTCTGGCCAAACCCACTTCCCGAGAATTTTCCCCAAAAAAAGCACCGATGCGCTAAGAATCACTATCCGTACCCAACTAAGAGTGCGCAGTAGCTTATTAAAAATGCTTATTGGCCGCCAACTGCCTTTCCCATCGTGAGCTATCACATTCATTTCTCCATTCTGGCAGGAATTACGACGGCTCCAGTTAGTATTGGTGAACGGTCCGGGAGATTCTTCGAACCTATCGTCAAATACGTTGTTGATTTCATCTTTATCTCAAATTGGAATTGCATAGCAAAGGGCCGCTTTTTTCGTCAGCCGTCAACTTTCGACGCAGCTAACACTGGCGTTTTTGGTCTATATGTCGCTGACTTTCCACGGCAGCCCGGCGCCGATACAAAAACCTAGCGATAGCAACAGGTGTAAGCCCGTGGAATATCCCGCCAACGGAAGAATCAATTTCAGCCATGACTGGATACTTGAAAAGGAAAATAAGCTCAGTACAGCCGAAAACGCCAAGGATACCTTGACCGAGACTATTAAAACCTCGCCGATTTGCGCGCGCCCCAAACGCGCGAGGCGAAAGATAATAGGAACGCCAATCAGCGCGATGCCCGTAGTCGCAAAGATGGTGACAATGGCCAGAGTGGAGATGAACTCGTTTCTGATGGCCTGGTCATAGTGCTCGGGACGTACGTGCCAGCGAGTAGCGGCCTCCTCAATTGGAACATAAGCGGACAAGGCAGATATTCCGACGCAAACCGCAATGGCTGCCAGGTAGCCCGTAAATAGCCTGAACGGATGTATGGACACAATTGGCGAATTCATTCTATACACGGCGACGGAGCATCCGAGCAGAAGGCCAATCCAAACCATGATGCCAATTGGGGCGGTCAGTGTTCCGACGATTGCATCTGCTCCCATAACTCGCCTAATAAGATTGAAGACCTCGAAATGGATTTCAATTCGGACTGCGTCCCGCCGGAGTCCAAAATTTGCATTTAACCGAACTGTTTTAGATTGCTCTTGTAAGGTACGTCTAATTTAAGGTAATTTATTGTTATTGTAAAGTTGGAAAGTTTTTCGTGGGTGGCATCTCAAATCCTGAATCAGCAAATCCGTTCAAGTCCAGTGCTGGCTTAAATTATTAGAGAGATTTAATCTTGATACCAAAACATAGGGCGACATCAGCAATCTTTGGTTTGATTGCGCTCACGATAGCGATAGGCTATTTTTTTACCTTGCCGGAACGCGCCCCGTTATGGGTGTCAGATACAGCCAAGGCTTTTGTAGTCAACTCGCTAAACGAATTTTGTAATGAGTTAGGTGCTAACGCTTGCTTGGACAGAACGGTGCAGGTAAAGAACCGCGCACTAACTTCCAATCGCTTCTTGAGCCAGAGCGCGCCTCAGGTTGAGGTAGTAAAAAATATCCTCGAAAAAAAAGGCTGGGTGGGTTCCGGGAAAATTGAATTTGGGGCGGAAATATTTTGTAAAGCTCCGTACTTTGCCTCCTACGAAATCACCGACGGCTGGGTTCGGTCCGTAATTTTTGGAGTAGGCGGAGACGAATGCAAAGCCATAAAGACTTGATAGGGTCTTCGGTTCAATGACTCTTATTGGCCGCTAGCGCCCCGCACACCTCAAGTTATTGAACTCTGCCAATCCGGAATTACCCCCACTCTGAACAACCTAAAAGGCTATTTCAAAATAAAATAAGGACAGCGACCCAAGGCTGGGTCATATGATAAGACTAAATAGCTACCGGATACATCTGGCGCATTGCTAAAAGTATGACCCTGCAAGTAGTTTCCAACGGCCTGATTAGTGAGCTCGGGTTCGTCAGTAAATATGACAATTACGTAGCCTCCTGGATACGGAGAACCCTTCAATTTTGAAAATCGCTTCGCTTTTTCCGCAAGCAAAGAACTTACTAGGTCGATAAATTTCTTCCGGTCCCATGTAGCCCAGTCATGGACTTTTCCGGCTTTGTATGCCTGAATTGCAGCACCGTCGACGAGTTCTGTCAGCTCGAACGCCAAACGTTCACCTGAAAGCGAGAGAGCCTCAAGGTCAGGAGGGTCATTCCCTCTTCCTCTGAGTTTTAGGTCATGAAAAAAGAGCTTTCCATCAAGCTGAAGGCTCTCCGCTAAAGCCTTCGCTACACCCAGTTCCTCTTGGTCCCTGTCGATGGACCAGCCAAAGAAGCTAGCGTAGCCGCGACTTTCTAGCCGAGCCTTTCGTATAAGCTGAACAATTTCTATTTCGTCTTCGGGCGTCATCTGTTCATTCTTCACTTAGCATGGTCTGCTTATGGCCGAACTCGGCCTGATGCTTACCGGTAATTCGTGCCGTTGTTCATATCAATTACATCACCGTTGATGAACGCCGGTGCATCCGTTGCGAGCCAACTGACTGTTCTTGCAACCTCCTCAGCAAAGCAGAATCGTTGACTGATTGTTGCCGCCATCAAGCGATTCTTTCTTTCTTGTGGAATGTTTTTCATCATTTCAGTTTCGACCGGTCCCGGCGCAACTGAGTTGGCAATCACGCCCCTTGAGCCATATGTTCGCGCGAGTGAGCGCATCGCGTTCATGAGACCCGCCTTTGAAATTCCGTACCAAATGTCTGGGTGACCAATTTCGCCAGCAATCGAACCCATGCTTACGATTCGACCTCCGCCTTTGCCCGCCATCCGTTCTGCCAAACATACGCTGAGCCGTACGGTGGAAATCAGGTTCACGTTGAGTATGTGGAGAATTTCGTCGGAGTTGTAGTCATTTGCCGTCATGGCATTCATCATTCCGGCATTATTGATAAGCACGTCAGGCGTTCCGATTTTGTCGACAATCCGAAGCATCTTTTCGTAATCTGAAACGTCTGCCACCCAAGATACCATTCCCTTCGGGGGCTCGGTGATGCCAGAACGGGATATCACATGCACTTCAAATCCCTTACTCAAGAGGATTTTCGAAATTTCAAGACCGATTCCTCGGTTACCGCCAGTAATAATTGCTTTCATTTTTATGCGTAAATATTAATTGTTGAGAGAGAGGAAATCGTGTTTGGCCGGCAGCTCTTGGCCGGCTGCCGCCTTTACGGGCGGGCACCTGGCGCCCAAAGCGGAAGCTACGCCTAAAACGCGGCATAGCGTATCTTGATTCATGGCGCATTAAGGTATTTCTTGGTGATTGCCAAATCCTCAATACCATAGTCTCCCGCGAGGGCGGCTGAAAGTGCAACCTTTGCATCGTGAGGTAGTGGGGAGTCTGGAGCCGTCATTAGTAGCGAGTGTTCTGCCCAAGTTGCGAACCAAGATTCTCCAATCTCTGCCACGAAATCTGATATTCGCTTCGAGCATATTAAAATTGATTCAGCGGACTCTCCATACACTAAAGCATATTTTCGCTGCTTTGTACGTGCATCCCATATAGCATCGGACGAGGGCCCATTTAGTCCTGCCGCCTCCCTAGTATCATTTATTACTCTGATGCCCAGATGAGCTCGAAACTCAGCGGCAAAGGTATATTTATGAAGATGCACAAACTCGATAACGGGCCCTACTACACGAGTAAAAAAAGTGGGCTTCGTTCTGTCAAAGCCTTTCTTTTTCAAATCTGCTGCTAACCGTCGCAGGATTTTATCCTTATTGCTTCGCTCCAGATTTTTGTCCATGCGGATACTTTCCAATTTTCACCTACTCATTTTCTCTATCCAACTGATGTGTCCGCAATTGGCCGATTTGCGCCGGCAGCTACGTAATTCTGATTTTCACAGGATTTTCCAGCGGGAAGAAATACTTTCTATTGAGCGTAGTCGTTGCTACAACCTCGTTGTTTTCAATATCGATGTTTTCAAACGGATTTGATTTTACAAAAAAAGCCAGCCACAAAAACTCCCTAGAAGCATGAGTTGTGCAAGCCACGAAACCATTTTCCCCTGAAGGAAAGCATTCCCCAACTGAAATCGAAATATCTCGTTCAGGAAAATCTCGGCGATTTAAGGCAGAAAATCCTTCATTCATCTTTGAAGGTTCATTGAGCCCAGGGACATCAGAGACGTTTATCCATCCATCTGATTTCAGAAACTCGGGAGCCAATTGACTAGCGCCCTCAATTTGCAGCGGAAAAATTCGACCATCTCCAAGCATAACTAAATCGAAGTATGGACAGGTTTCATCGTCCCATAGTTGGGAAGCCAGTATTCTCTGTTGTTCTATTAAATTATTCTTCTTGGTCATGATTCGATAAAAATGGAGGACTTATTGGAGTGACTGCTAGTGGCTGAATTCTGCTACCGCACCTCAGCCACTTGGAATTTGTTTTTTACGGTTCACAATTTTCTTTATTATTTCAAACATCACCATGGAGAAAAATAAATAGGCGAACGAGGAAACGACAGGGGTCGGTATTACGTTTTGAAGCACTCTATCGAAGAGAGAATAGGCTCCTGAAAATACCCAGGCACATGCCATCACCCAATGCCTTCTCCAAGCGTAGATACTCACACACATAACGGAACCGAAAAGGCTCATCAGCGTAGCGATTTGCATTTTATTTGCGTTCCCTTATGTTTCTGTTGACCGAACGAAGATTACCAAGTAGATGTTGTTTTGTCAATTTTGTGACGACGGATGGACAGCCCGCTCCTGGCCGAAGGTGCCCTTAAATATTAGTGATTTGTTGAACCATTTTTTTAATCTTCACCGCTTTTTCAAAGTGGTCTAACTTGTGTTCGCGAATCCACCATTCAGCTGCTTCCATAAGCAACTCGGGATTGTCATTCTTGTTCGCAAAAAATGCGTAAAAAGACAGGCCGACGTTTGGGCCTTTTTTAGCAATTTTTTCGTCACAAACAGCGATTACTTTTTCTCTCAGTATGTCTCTCATTTTTTCAATAATTTCATGCATCACTCCCAGCTGGAATGTACCGCTGTATCGTCCGCCATTGGCCGGAAGAGGTCCAAACTTCAAATCAATCATAAGTAGTAACTTTGCCGGATTGAATATCTACGAGCAAAATCATTGGTCCATCAAAAATACACTCATTGTGCTTCCACTCTACAATGACTGCCCAATTGCTGTATATCTTCCTGGCCCGAGCAGCGCTGGGCTGGGCATCAATACACGTCCAATGCCATCCGTCTTTATAGGGCTGAACTTCTAGATACGATTTCGCTAGTGAAATCGCGAGCTCCTTGGCGTCAGTATTTGAAATACGCATCTTTAACACTTGAGATTTGTTGATGTCCGCTGTTGGCCGAACTGAGCCTATTTATCAGTCAAGCACCGTCTGCAAGCTGTCTCAGAAAAACGACTGCGGCAAACATTCTCATTTGGATATTCCCGCTCCAACTTGGCCCAATGGTTACAGGTTTCTGGCATCAAAGGCTCAATAGCGGGAATCTGCTGCTGCACAATTCGACTCTTGCTTATGCTCATGCGAGCGCCATCATCGTCGGCTCGTAATTCCATTGCGTTTTGTTGGGACGACAAGTTCAATACGCCAGTGCCACTTTCACTGGGGCCTGCAATCAGGCTCGCTATCATATGGTGTTTAGAATCCAACGACAACATCGCGTTATCGTGGTCGAACGTCACGTAGCCTCCGCGCTCTATACCGTCCTTATCGTAAATCATAAAACCTGCAGCCTGAGCGCCACGCTTAGCAACATGGCCTCCATACATCACCGCATCGGGCATATCACCACTCATACGAGCACGAACGATGCCGTTCTGGTCCACAATAGTAATATCCCTAGCTTGGATTGTTCCAAAAACATCATTCTTAGTCACGATACTTGCGGTGGCTGTACTTATTACCGCCGCCAACAGCGTGGCGAGCCATATAAAGTTCTGACGTTTAATTACCTTGCGCAACCGGCGATTTTCTTGTTCGCACCCCTCAACGCGATTCATTAGCTCATCCAACAAATGGTTCATCCATACCCCCAAACTCATTTTATAAGGTCATCGCCCGTTCTTTGCTGGCACCAGTCCTTTGGTTCTTTATACGTTCAGAATTAACTCTTCTCTGTACGCCTTCGCCTTAATTCTTATTGAGAGTGGACAGGTTCCGACCCGTGGAACTGGCGCCAGAGCCATTTTTCCTGCCGTTTTTCGAGAACCCCAGTTATCCGATATGGGACCTGTCTCTCGCCTTTACCGTCGTGCACGACCAATTTTCCGTCTGCATACAACCAAGCCAATGTTCCGAGGGCGGAGACCGATACTTGATGCCAGTTCCACGATAGCGTCGTGGGCGACGACAATAGCTCATCAAAGAAAGCAGAGAGTTCCGCATGGCCCTGTGCGAGTTCGCCGGCATCAGAACCAAGTAATAGCGTATCGTCGGTGGCAAATTCACCGACGATAGTAAGGTCATGTTGGGAGAGCATCGTGTTTAGGCGCGTCATTGCCGCACAAACAGATGCTTTGGTTTCAGAATCTGCCGTACCACCAATATTCATATTCTCAAACACAAACACTCTCCTTTCTGAATTGCCATACTTTGAATAGACATAGGCGGCATTCTGCGCATGGTCGAAACCTGTTAGGCACAAGTGGCTGGTTTTCCACGGTCAAAAATTTTCTGCCCAACACAGACATTTATAGTCCATGTATCTATCCGTGTTAGTTGGCCGCGTCGCGCCATCTCTCAGAAAGTACTATGGATACTGGTGACCGGTTTCCCCAGGCAAGAGCAACGCAAACAAAAGAAACGACCGAAATCATCATCAGCCCACCAGATGCGCCTAGAAGTGCGCCTGAGAGAAAATCAGGCTTGATACCAAACATCGAAGTCGTAACGTTCGGCGACAACAGCAAGCTTAAAAATCCGACCTGCAAAGTCGCGATGCCGAGGTAGAGTAGCTGCTTAGGTTTCATCGCCTATTCCTTGGTTTTAATTTTTGCGCAAACAATTAATTATCACAATAGCACAACCAATTGATATCAGTATGCCAATATATTGCAATTTGTCTTGAGGAAGACACAGTGGGCAACTGGACGTGAATAAACCTAGGGCACGGTCAGCCATACCAGATTCTCACTGTGCCAATCAAGCATCCGTCTGTTCCGCCATTTCGAGTGCATCGTCCACCTCGATGCCCAGGTACCGAACTGTACTCTCCAGCCTGGTATGGCCCAGTAGCAGCTGAACCGCGCGCAGATTCTTGGTACGTCGGTAAATCAGGGTTGGCTTGGTCCGGCGCATTGTATGCGTGCCATAGGCGCAGGTATCCAGGCCGATTTCCTCTATCCAGCCATGGACTATCCTGGCGTACTGGCGGGTAGACAGGTGCGGTGAATCATGAAGCCGACTTGGGAACAAAAAGCCGTTGGTTCCCAATGAGCCAGAGGATATCCAGTCTGAGATGCTCTGTTTGGTCAAAGGCGATAGCTCGAACTGCACCGGCTGCTTGGTCTTTTGTTGCATGACGATGGCGCGCGACGCTACGCGTCCGCCATGGCATATATCTTGTATGCGCAGTTTGACCAAATCGCAGGCGCGCAGCTTACTGTCGATAGCCAAGTTAAACAGCGCCAGGTCGCGTACCCGCTCATAAATTTGCAGGCGGACACGGATAGCCCAGATTTCGTTTAGGCGCAGGGGTGACTTTTGCCCTACTAGCTTGCCTTTATTCCAGGGCGTGAAACGATTTTTGCTTGACGGTTGGGTGTCCATGGCGGCTCCTCTCGTGAATTGAGGCTCCAGTGTGCTCCCGCTAGCGCAATCAGGTGCGAGTCCAACTGCCGCCGTTTAACTAAACTCTTTAGTTGATATTGCTTTGCTAACTTTTGTATGGCAGGATAGTCCAATATTTCGCTGCACCTATCGTTCAATATGAAATTAGGAATCGCTAATGGACATCAACCAAAAACGGGACGCAGCGTTAACACTTCTCGAGTCGAGTGGCGTAGGACGGGGCAACTTTGCTCCGCTGCCCTTGCGTCTTCTGTGGCGGTTAGGATGCGATATACCTCCTCCGTATTTCGGCAGCTTTCTTGGTAACTCGCTTCGCGCGGGCATGTTCTTTTCAGTGGTCTGGGGAGTCATAATGTGGGGCTCCGTCTGGTCACGTGAAGGGAAGTCCCCGATGAGTGCTTTGATTGCCGCGGCCGGCGCAGGACTTTTCTTTGGCCTAGCCATGGGCGAGTTTTACGCAAATGGGAAACATAAACACCAATTGCCTTCGTGGCGTGAGTTTAATCCTGAATCCTAGCGAATAATTATCGGTACGAGAGACGCCAGTCGGCCAAGCTGTCACTCAACTCTGCAGGCTGGTTAAACGAAAATAGAGAAAAAGCAAATGTATTTTCACCCTGTATTTCTGATTATCCCAACTCTAATTGCGGCCTTTGTAGGCGGCATCTCGTTTGCAATCGTCGGTCGCGGGAACAGACAGGCTTGGATGTTCGTTGCTCCACTAGTCGTATTTGTTTGGTTTTTCATGGAACAGGTAATATTTTCACTGGTGAGCACTGATACGAACCCGACAAATCCATTGTCAAGACAATTTCTTGTGGCTATTCTTTGTTCACTATGTCTACCTGGTATTTTATGTGTTACTGCCTGGGCATTTCGTCGCTGGCGCGAACGTGATTAACAGGCAGTAGTCGGCCAAGGGCAGTCATTTAACGACAAGAGGCGACCATGGATTTTAAACAGCACTGGGTAGACCGGTTTTCATGTATCTCTTAATCTCACTAGGCTTAGGATTTGCTCTAATGTTCCCTCTTGGCTGGCTATTCGGAGCCATGAATTGGCCAGTCTTTCATGGTTGGGGGCTAGTTCATGGAGCATTCATTATCGCTTGGCCGCTGCTGACACTCATTTCTGGGTGCCTTATTCGGGCTATGCGTTTTCAAAGCACCAAGAAGTGACGACAAGCGGAAGCGGACATGCTGGGCGCTTTAGCTAGCGTTCGGAATTACGAGAGCGGCCAGGGCCGCCCTCGAAATTTAACCTTGAGCCGCCGTAGCATTTCAATTATTTTTCAATACGGGCGGTTCTTAACTCTTCCTTGGTAGCAACTGCCACCGCAATGCCTTGCACAACTCCCCTGTTCGGGCCCAACCAGACGGATGCATGACGCTCGGAGTGTTTTTTCCAGGCATTGTAGGCTTCCACGGTTCGGATCTCGACGCCTGCCTGGGATAACTCACGGACAATTTTTAAACAATCATCCAATCGCTCCTCTGGCATTGGCACCAACACGCCTGCGGACATTCTTTCGAAGCCAAAGGCAATCACTTCCTGCAGCGATTTGTCGTGCTCCGATACCGCAGTCTTTTTAATAGATCCGTAGTACGCCGACGTGATGCTAGTACGGCTATGGCCCAATTCCTCCGACACCTGCGCACGCTTGATGTCGAGATCATCTTTCGGCATTTGCTGCCCGTTGCCGCCCAGAGTCGCCGGGATGAATTCCATCAGTAGCGCCTGGTTTTCGGCAAATTGAGCACGAAGGCCGTGTCCAGTCACGCCGGCCTCTTTTTTAGTAATACCGATTTTTTCCATCATGGTGTTGTACCGAGTGATGTTGTTAGCCAGCGTCGCGACCTTCCCTGCTTTGGTGAACTCCCAACCCAAGTAACTTGGCTTGCCGCGGGTAGTTTTTGGAATCACGCTTTTTACATAATCTAAAATCAGGCGCTGCTCCGATGTTTCAATGCTGATCGCACGCACACGCGATCCTTTTGCCTGGCCGGCGAACACCATCAACACATTGCCTTTGTCGGATTTATGTGGCTGGCAATGGATGACCTCTTTACGCCGAAGTCCAAAACTGACTTCCATGATCAGCATTAACGCAAATCCAGGGTCATGCCGTTTGGCTAGACGGATTTTATCCAGCACACTGACCCCATTGGCTTCCCACGATTTGCTTTCAACGGCCGCGGCTTTAACCTTGAACTCCTGAGCGTTTACGTCGGGCAGGTACACGGTAGGTTTCTTGACCAAGCCAACTTTACCAATCCACTTCGCCAGGGTGCGCAATTTGCTCATGTACTCGCGGAGCGTGCCCGGCTTTACTTTTTTGACGGTCCACCAGTAAACGACCAAAGCCTCGACGTGTTTGCTGGTGATATTCGCCGGGTCTTCCAGCCGGTATTTGAGCTCACGCAGATCGGTAAAGATGGTGCGTAATACCTCGCCTCTCGATTCCATCGTCCGATCCGCAGCGGTTTCGCCGTTGACCCTAACGGCCGCGTGGCGCTTTAATAGCAGCGCCAGATTTTGTTCAAACGTCTTTTCGTTGTTCGTCATTCCATTCTCCCTTCGGTGAAATTGCTCGCCACTATTCCCTTTTGGAAACACTGGCGTACAATTTAATGCGGCCTGGACTGGCTAAATTAAGAAACTTTTCTTCACGATGTATTGCCCATCGCTGTCAACACCGCGCCAAGACCTTACGGTTTTCGGCTTCCCAGCACGCAGCGTGGGAGTAGAGCTTAACGATGACTCAGCTCGATGCGCTGCCGCCCCAGATGGGACGACTTTGGAGGGCGCATACCTCCGGATTTGGATTGACCGAACACGTAGCCCGGCGGAGTGCAATGGGGCCGCCTGCAATACTCAGACGCACTGACCACCTGGGTAGTTAACCCATTCCTTTTACGCTGTTTTTCGCGGTAGATTTTTCCCTCAGTAGGGATTCAAAAGTCGGGATTTTAAAACTACCCCGTGCGATTGCTGGACGTTGATGACACTCAGTATCGGTCAAATATTTTTTCGGTAGGCTTAAAAAAATCCAGGTTCAGACGAGCTGACCCGAAATTAATAAGTAATTTGATGGTGAACTACTGGATGGGGAAAACTTAGAGGTATCGAGCGAGCCCGATTGGGGGGGAATCAATGCCGAAATTCGACACTGGAAAACTACTCAGATTTACATCTGGTCAACGCTGTAGCGCAGATCAAATGTATGAAAAATCAAATCATTCCGATGACCGGAGCCCCAACGATAAGGGAAAACGATATTGCCTGTCAACACACATCAAATAAAAACATAAAAAAATCTCTGCAACTGAAAAATTGCCAGCAAACGCTGTAACCATCGCTTGAAATTGAATTTGGTGCCGAATTTGGATACCCAAATTTGGGGCACTCCCATTTTTGAGACCTCTCCTTTGTTTTATCCCCGTTTTTGAGTACCCAATTTTGGGCGCTCAATTTTGGGTTGACCCACTTTTGGGTACCCTAATTTGGGGTGCACCCAAATTAGGGTACCCGTTTTGCTATCCCAAATTTGGGCGCACCCCACTTTTGGGCGCCCATTTTTGGGGTATTCCCTATTTTGGGTGCCGTATTTTGGGTGCACCTCGGTTTTGGGTACCCAATTCAGGGCGACCAAGGACCTTTTAATTTAACAGCTGATGTTTCGGTATGAGCTTCCCCTGAAATTTAGTCTTCCATAGGTGGCATCGGCAATGCCAAGGCGGTGCCCAAGCATCGCTGTCGCGGCTAACCATGTTCCAGAACCTCGGCGACCGCTATGGCAAGCTTACGCGGGGTCCTTGTCTGGCCTGTTCGAGGAATATCTGAACTACTACGCAGTCGTTGCAGATGATGGCAGCGTAATTACGGTGGCTCCCCGCCTCAAGAAAGTACAGCACTAGGCGATGTTGGCTGCGCCGTCAATTAGTGGGGCACGTAACCAACGCATCACGAACAACAACGACAAAGGAACCACGATGACAACCAATTTGGATAGACTGACCAAGGCCGGATTTGAGCCGGCCGGCAAGTGGCAGCTAGGTGATCGGGGGCTGGAACTGATTCTGAATGGCACGATCGCGCAAGAAAGTAACGTGTTGTATGCTTTCTCCGTCGATGGAAGTCTTGCCTACGTAGGTAAGACTGTACAATGCCTTAAGAAGCGTATGCAGGGATACAAGTCACCAGCGATCAACGCAAATAATGGTGCCACCACGAATATCAAGAACAATCGCAATATCATCACCGCACTGAGCGCCGGACATGCCGTCGATATCCTCGCGTTGCGAAGCCAGTCATCGCAGTTGCATGGCGAGTTCGAAATCAATCTTTCGGCAGGACTGGAGGATAGTATGATCAAAGCACTCTCGCCGCCGTGGAATGGATGCGGTAAAACAGCTGCGAACACAGATTTTGACTCGGGACCTTTGTTGACATCTGCGCTCGGCTCCAGGCGGAGGAATGATCATTTAAAGATTCTGGAAAAATCAAAGATTCTGGAAAAATCGATCACGAAAGGATATTCGATGCAACAAGTCCCTTTAACGAAAGCCCTGTCAAGCAAAACCAAACCGAAGCTCACGAAGGTCGATTTCCAAATTGCTCTTTGTAAGCTGCTCGCAGATGCAGCCAAAGCACGTGAGAAAAGCATCGACGTACGCTCAGGGACGTTGCACAACATCGTCGGTGGCTATCCGGGCAACGGACACTCAATGCCAACCTGCTGCTCTGTTATGTACGATGAAATTCGCCCAGGCGATGAAATACTGGCCGCGCCGCCGAAAGGAAAAGGCGCAAGTGTGCTGATTCGCTATCAACTTCCTCGTTGACGATTGGCAGGAATTCCGACTGGACGACGGTCTGGTCCTCAAGTCTCAACAATGGAAAGTCTCAATCATGACCATCGAATATCTGTATCAATCTGAAAAAATCTCAAAAAACGATGCCTTGTTGGCTATTAAGCTACCGCGAGAACAGAGACAGGCATTCTCAATTTTATGTGAATCAAAAGGAGCAAGCGTCAGTCTTGTTATTCGTCGTTTCATCGAGCAGGTATTGGAATCTCACGAGATGAGTTTCAATGTCAAAGACGAGCGCGAAATGGAAGCTATCAAATCTTAGCGTGCTTTAACTTCCCTTTCGTCAAACGCCCCCTACTCCGTCCATAGCCTAAAGACATAAATGACTATATGGTGAGGACGGGAACGTCTCTTGAAGTATACATAACGGAATAGGATAAGCTAACCGCGTACCACTATGATAATGCGGTGCCAGACTCTGATGTCCAGTGGTCTCGGCTATTCCATGCCACGGCATCCAACGAGTCCTAGTCGACGGACTGATGGTCGAATTACTCCCTGGGCCCACTCTGATAAGTCTTCATTTATAATGTGCGTACTGCGGCCCGATACCTTCACTGATTCCTTCCGCATAATTTGGGCTAGATATCTAGCAAGACAGCGGTAAGCCTTAAGCCGAGACCGTCGCGTAAGCCGTATTCGCCCCAGAATAATGTTATGGTTCGCGAGCGATTTTCTTACGCCCAGAAACAAAGTGAATGTGGCCCCTTAACGGTCGCAGCGTGGCGAACCTTCTCCCGCTGATGCGGGACTACGAACGGCATGAATGAACCCTGGCTCCCCGGAAGGTGCATCAACCCGGAATAGCACCGATCGCTGCGTAAGCCCCGCTCGTCCAAAATAGTGTTTAGTGGCCCATAGGCGGTTTTCCTATGCCCAGAAACAATTAAAAGCTCACCTTGAAGTGAGCTTTTTTGTTTCCAGCACTGCAGGCAAATCGCTCAATAGGCTACTTTGAAGGTCGGGCTATCTGCACGCCGATTTACTATTGATAACGGTTTTTATCGATAGTAAAT
>Ga0207076_1153_pt1 | contig 16079 bp, 20 predicted proteins | sample Alteio_BWMinHeat_62_FD_153568 | JGI IMG/M metagenome (GOLD analysis project Ga0207076, IMG submission 153568) | Enriched cells from forest soil in Barre Woods Harvard Forest LTER site, Petersham, Massachusetts, United States -... | ecosystem: Environmental > Terrestrial > Soil > Temperate forest >... | reverse complement strand
AGGCTTAAAAGCCCCGGAGTCTTCCCAGAGCTTGTAAATGTCCTGCTCATATTTTTGCGGATCGTAAGCCTTGTCTAGTTCCATAAGCGTAATTTTACATTTTTAAAGCCGAATCGGCTACCAGCTCAGCGGGTGAAATGGCTTTGCCGGCCTTGGCGTAGTGGTAGCCCAGTGCGGCTACCATGGCGGCATTGTCGGTGCAAAGCTGCATGGGGGCATAATTAATGTCGATGGGCAATCGGCGCTTTAGTTCGTCGCGTAGTAATTGATTGGCGGCCACACCGCCGGCAATTACTACCGACTCGGGCCGATATTTTTCAAAAGCGTATAGCGCACGATCGACCAAAGTATCGACGACGGTTTTTTGAAACGAAGCCGCCAGGTCGTTTTTTTGCTGGTTCGTTAGCTCGGCAGACAAAGTAGACAACGGAGCGGTGTGATCCAGACCCGCCAGCTCTTGAGCTTGGCGCAATACCGCGGTCTTAAGGCCCGAGAAGCTGTAGTCCAAGCTATCATGACCGAGTTTTGCCTTGGGAAAAGCAAAAGCGCTGGCATCACCACGCAATGCGGCGCTGGCAATAGCCGGCCCGCCGGGGAAGCCGAGGTCTAAAAGTTTAGCGATTTTGTCGAAGGCCTCGCCAGCCGCGTCGTCGCGAGTCTGGCCCAGCACTTGGTAATTTAGGTGGTCTTGAAACAAAACGAACTGTGAGTGACCACCCGAAACTACCAGGGCCAGCAGCGGAAATGACGGGGGAGAGGTGGTATCCAAAAAATTGGCGTAAACGTGAGCCTCGACGTGGTTAATGGCGTACAGTGGCTTGGTTTTAACTTCAGCCAGAGTTTTAGCAGTCAGGGTTCCAATTAATAACGACCCCAATAGTCCGGGTCCGGCGGTAACGGCAATGCCGTCGATGCCACTCCAGTCTAGCTTGGCACAGGCCAAGGCTTCTTCGACCACCGGCAGCATTTGCTCGATGTGACTACGGGCTGCCACTTCGGGTACGACGCCACCATACTTGGCGTGCAGGTCAATTTGCGACGCCACCACATTCGATAGCAGCTGCCGGCCGTCTTTGACCACCGCCGCCGCTGTCTCGTCGCAGCTGGTTTCGATTCCCAGAATATTCATTCGGTTAGTATAGCCGAGCTAGCCGTCGAGTAAAAGAATGCTTACAATAAGCACATGCAATTACAGGAAATCAGCGACCAGTATTTGTGGGACGCTTTTATTGATGCTCAAGAGTACGGCCGGCCATTGCAGCTATGGGAGTGGGGCGAACTAAAGCGCCAGAACGGCTGGGTGCCACATCGCGTGGCATTGGTGCGGGGTAGCAGTATGGTAGCGGCAGCGCAGGTGTTGGTGCGGCCAATTCCCATGACGCCCCGCTCGATCGCCTACATCCCACGCGGTCCGGTGGTGGCCCCCAGCTCGCAGGAGGCGATGGAGCTGTTAACTCAAATCGGCAATTATTTTCGGGGCCAAGGTGCCATATTGTTAAAAATGGAGCCAGCTTGGCTGACTGGCGACCTACCAACCAACTGGCGACGGGCTCGTCAAACTATTCTATTGGGTGAAACCTACACCATTGACTTAACTAAGCCCGAGGACCAGATTGTTGCCAACATGCGCTCTAAAACCAGGCAATATATTCGTAAGGCTCAGACCGACAATGTCGAAATCAAGCGTGACGAGAAGGGCGAATATTTGTCGACTGTTTATGAAATTTACCAGCAAACGGCTAAACGCGCCGGCTTCGGGCTGCACAGTTTCAGCTATTATCAGCGTTTGTTCGAGCTGTTTGGCAACCGCAATTACTTGTTCGTGGCGCGGTTGAACGACCAGCCCGTGGCATTCTTGTGGTTAATTGTTGGTGGTGGCTCGGCACTGGAGCTGTATGGCGGAGTCAACGCGGCCGGCGGCGAAGCCAAGGCCAACTACCTGTTGAAATCACGAGCCCTCACAGAGCTTAAAGCGGCGGGCTATAAACTGTACGATTTCAACGGACGCCTGAACGAAGGCGTCAGCCAGTTTAAGGCCGGTTTTGGACCGGACGAAACTGATTATGTTGGCTCGTATGATTGGCCGTTGCGAAAATTTAGCTACTGGCTGTGGACTGGCTTACTGCCAGCGTTCAAGCCCGTGGTGCGCAAGTTTATGGGAGGGCGTAGCGATGAGACCAGCTAGCGAAGACGAAATTAAACGCTGGGACGAGCTGGTGTCGGCAAATCCTGACGGTGGTGACCCGTTGCAGGGGCGAGCTTTTGCCGAGACCAAAGCTCGGTTTGGCTGGAAACCGTTCTACGGCCTACTAACAGTGGGGGAGAGCGAAGTAGCTGTATTGCACCTAATTCGCAATGTCAGTGGCTTAGGCGAGCTCTGGTACGCTCCTAAGGGCCCTGGTATTACGGCAGTGGGCCAGTTTGAGAAATATATTGATTTAAAGCGCCAGCATGCCGGCCACGCCTTCTTATTAAAGTCCGAGCCACAGATTCTGAAGTCAGCCGAGGCCGAAGCGGCTTTGCGACGGCAGAAACTAGTGAAGGCCCGTGATATCCAGTTTAATCAGACAGCCACCGTGCTGGTGGACTTAAAACCGAGCGAAGACGACATCATTGCGTCGTTCAAGCAAAAGGCCCGTTATAATGTGCGCTACGCCGAGAAGCACGGAATAACCGTGGAAGTTGCAGAATCCACCGAGGCTAACTGGCGGCAAATGTATGCTTTAATGCAAGCCACACAAGCCCGGGCCGGATTTTATTTGCGGGATTACAGCTATTTTGAAACTTTTTGGAAAGAGCATGCCAAGCGAGGGAGTGGGCAGCTATTTTTTGCCAAGCTCGAAGACCAGGTGCTGGCGGGAGTTTTTGCAGCTTTCGTGGGTAAAAAGGGTTTGTATAAAGATGGCGGCTCTACCCGTGAGCACAGTAATTTCCAGGCCCCGTATCTTCTGCAGTGGGAGGTCATGCGCTGGCTGAAGTCCAAGGGTATTGAAACCTACGACCTGCATGGAGTACCACCGGCTGATCGTCTGGAGGACGAGACCCATCCGCTGCACAGTCTGGTGTTGTTTAAAACTGGCTTTAATGCGGAGGTAACGGAATACATTGGTACCTGGGACTTGCCGCTCAGTCCGGCTTACGGTCGCTGGCGCAAGTATGGCGAGCGCCTGGCCATGATCTATTCGCACCGCATTAAAAAGCAGTTATTCTATTAGGTACTATGCGTGATCTAGTTAAAAAACTAATTCCCAAAAGCCTGTTTCGACTCATCGAGCCTTATGGCCACTGGGGTGAGGCGGTGCTGGCCAATATTCGCTATGGCTTTCCGGCCCGGGGCCTGCAAGTTATTGGTGTCACTGGTACTGACGGCAAAACCACCACGGCGACTTTAATTACCACCATGCTGCGCCAGGCAGGCTACAAGGTTGGGATGATGACGACCATTTCCATCGACTTGGGTAAAGGACCAGAGCCCAATCCGACCAGACTGACTACCATTACGGCCTTTGATCTCATGCGCAATATTAAGCGCATTAAAGATTCCGGGGTTGAGTGGCTGGTGCTGGAAACTACCAGTCATGCTTTGGCGCAGCACCGTGTGTGGGGAGTGCCTTACAGTGTGGCGGTGATGACTAATGTGACACACGAGCACCTGGACTACCACGGTACATTCGAACACTATCGCGATGCTAAGTGGCGATTGTTTAAGCTGGCCGGTAGTAATGCCAACGGGTTGCAAGCTGGAATTGTAAACGCCGACGATCCTTCTGGTGAGCTGTTTGCCTCGAGTGTTAAACGGCCGGTACGTTATGGTATTACCCATGGCGATTTGCTAGCTACTGATATTAAGGTCACGGCCAAGGGCAGCAATTTTCACGCTCGGCTGGGGCAGCAGCAGCTGGATCTCAAGGTCAATCTGCCGGGTAGCTTTAATGTCTACAATGCGCTGGCTGCGGCCGGAGTCGGCCTAACCGTCGGCTTAACGCCCGACCAGGTCGAAGATGGCATCGCAGCTCTCAAAAACGTTGAAGGCCGCATGAACACCATCGACGAAGGCCAGGATTTTAGCGTGATTGTGGACTATGCCCACACCCCGGACTCATTCGAAAAAGTTTTTAAAGAAATTCGACCGCTGACCAAGGGTCGTCTAATCGCGGTGTTTGGTAGCGCGGGTCGCCGCGACAAGGCCAAGCGAGCCGAGCAGGGCGAAATTGCTGGACGTTATTGTGACGTTGTTATTGCGACCGAAGAGGACGACCGCGACGAAGACGGCTTGGCCATACTGCACGAAATCGGCGAAGGCGCCAAAAAAGCCGGCAAAGTTCTAAACCACAGCCTTTATCTAATTCACCCTCGCGGGCAGGCTATAAAAGCAGCAGTTGAAAACGCCGAGGCTGGGGACTCCATTCTGCTATTGGGTAAGGGTCACGAAAAATCGATTGAAACCGACTGGGTCAATCGGCCGGGCTACAAAAAGCCATGGGACGAAGCGGCTGAAGCCCGACAAGCTTTAAAATTGCGCAAAGCCAAAGCCTAATTGTTTAAGGCGCTTGGCTGGTGTATTCTCGAATAGCCTGATCTATCGAGAGGGGAGTACATTGAGTCGACCGCGACCGCCGGTTGATAAAGTCGTTGCCGTCGACGGAGGAGTCCGGACCGGCAAAACTAGTGTGTCGGCCGCAGTGGCAGATCGTTTGGGAGTACGCCATATCAACACCGGCCTGGTGTATCGGGCGACGGCCTGGGCTGCCAGGCTGGCTGGTATCAGCTTGGACGACGAAGCTGGTTTGGCGGGATTTCTGGAAATGATGGAGAACGACATTGCCTTCATCGGTTCCCACGAGATCGCGTTTGCTGGCTACGTACTGAATGACGAGGATCTGCGCACTCCAGAAGTCTCGGCCGGAGCATCGCAAGTCGGCAGTCTCTACGGGGTGCGTCAACGACTGATTGTCATTCAGCGGCGGGCTGGCCAGGGCGGGGCGGTTTTGGATGGTCGCGATATCGGCACTGTCATTTTCCCCGATGCCTATCTCAAGATATTCTTAACGGTCGACGTCGTAGAAGCTCGCAGGCGGGCAATCGAACGCGATAGCGAAGCGGTAGCGCTATTCGATTTAAAGCGCGACCAGCAAGACGCGGTCAACACCCAGCCAGCAACTGACGCCATCGTCGTCGACACTTCCCATTTGAGCCTCAAACAGGTAGTGGAGAAGGTCCTGGAAGAATTCAGCCACAAGCGGTTTGTGGAAGCCTTGCAACGGCACGGCTACCATCAGGCCACCTAACAGCCCCAGTATTAACCGGGGCTGTTGACTTTTAAGCTCGTAATTCCAGAGTTAAGCATTTAACGCCACCGCCAGACTTGTGGAACTCGGTAATGGGCGTAGCGATAGGATTAAAGCCATGATCCTTTAGCTGCTGGTGTAAATCTTCGGCCTCGTTCGATAGCACGACATTGTTGTTGTAGCTAACGGCATTCAGGCCAAAGCGCTCGGCATCGCGTGGGCTAGCTTCGATAACGGTTTTAAAATGCGAGCGAATAGCTTTCTGACTGTCGTCGTCGAAGGCGCCGGGGAAAAACATGACGGTATCGTCGTCCAGCGGGCAGAAACAGGTGTCGAGGTGATAAAAATGGGGATTTATTAATTTCAGGCTAATTACTGGCTTAGCAAAGAAAGCTTTGAGCTCGGCGTGAGCCTTGAGGTCTGACCGAAAGCCGTGACCGGCAAACAAAGTGTCGCCGGCAAACAAGCAGTCGCCTTCGCCTTCAAAATTGTGCTCTGGCATTTGAATTTCGGTATAGCCATTGAGCTTAAACCAGCGTTCGAACTCCGGTGTTTCGCCTCGGCGCTCTTGGTTTAAAAAGCGCGGCAGCATGACTTTGCTATCGATTACCAGGCCGCCGTTGGCGGTAAACACCATGTCGGGCAAACCACCCACAGGGTCTATGCGCTCGACGGCAATTCCCAGAGCGATGTAGATGTCGTGAATTTGCAGCCACTGGCGCTCGGCCAGCTCGCGATCGACATGGTTTTCTTTGTGCATCCAAGGATTAATTTCGTATTCGATATCAAAGAAATCGGGCCGACACATCAAAACTTTTTTAGACATAAGCGGATTATACCAGATTTAGTCTTCGAGACTGTGTAGCCACCAGTTTTTGCGATAGCGATCGAAGTAAAGGTTGGCGATGGCACCGTTGGTCAGAACCGCTCGATATTGGTGCCGTTGCACGTACTGTTCGCCTGAGCCGTGGGTGTGATCATTACCGACCTTTTTACCAGTAGATTCGATCGATTTGATTTCGTAGCGCTGTCTGTTCCAAATAATGGCTTTCGGTGTAGCCGGCTCGCCGCGAGTCATGGGTGCCGTATCGCCGATTTCGACCTGGATTTGCTGGCTAATTAGTTGCATAGCAATAATGTTAGACTAGATTCATGAATTTGGCCGCTAAAAAAGTTATAGTTTTCGACCTCGATGGCACCATTGCTACCAGTAAGTTGCCGATTACGGCCGAAATGGCTGGCCTAATTGAGCAATTGCTTGCCAGCCGCCAGGTTTGCATTATCTCTGGCGAAAAGTTCGAGCAGTTCCAGAAACAAGTTTTGTCGAAACTTGATCCGACAGCAAACTTGGCCAATCTGCACATCATGCCGACCTGCGGCACGCGCTATTATAGGTTTAAAGATGGTGATTGGCGGCAGGTCTATGCCGAAGAATTGCCGGCCGACGAGAGGCAGCAGATCGTTAGAACTCTAACCGAGGGCGCCAAGTCGCTGGGTCTGTGGCCCAACCAGGCTTGGGGCGAGATTGTAGAAGACCGAGGCACCCAAGTGACCTATTCGGCTCTAGGCCAGGAGGCGCCGATTGAGGCCAAGAGGAACTGGGACCCCGACGGTAAAAAACGCCTGCAGCTGCGAGAGTATCTACTTAAGCGCATCGGTAATTACGAGGTTGATGTGGCCGGTACCACTTCAGTTGATGTTACCGCGGCCGGTATCGACAAGGCCTACGGAGTCAAAAAACTGGAACAGGTATTGAATTTAAACAATGACGACTTGTTGTTCATGGGCGATCAACTGCGACTGGGCGGTAACGATCACCCCGTAAAGGCCCTGGGAATCGACAGCATCGCCGTGAAAGACTGGCACGAGACGGCCGAGGACATTCGCCAGCTTCTGCGGCTTGACACTAAAAATTCATAACGCTACGATAAGTATGAATTAGCACTCTGGAAGCATGAGTGCTAAAAATAACGCAAAATAAGGAGTGGCGATGAAGTTACAACCATTAGCTGACCGTATTGTGGCTCGCCGAGTTGAGGCTGAAGCCAAGAGCGCGGCCGGCATTCTTTTGCCTGATAGCGCCAAAGAAAAACCACAAATGGGCGAAGTGCTGGCAGTGGGCAAGGAAGTTAAAGAAGTTAAGGTTGGCGACCAGATTTTGTACAGCAAATACGGTCCCAATGAAGTAAAAATTGATGGCCAGGAGCTGCTTCTAATTAAAGAAGAAGACGTCCTGGCGGTTGTGAAGTAGGAGAAGCCATGGCAAAGAAAATTTTTAGCGATAGCGAAGCGCGCAAACAAGTATTGGCCGGTGCCAAGGCCTTGTACGACGCGGTCAGCGTGACCATGGGGCCTAAAGGGCGCAATGTGGTAATTGGCAAAAGCTACGGTGGCCCTACCGTGACCCACGACGGTGTTACGGTGGCTAAGGCGGTAGACCTGCCGGTAGACGTTAAAAATGAAGCCACTTACGGGCAAAACATTGGCGCCGAGCTGGTCAAGCAAGCGGCTTCTAAAACGAATGATACTGTTGGCGACGGCACCACTACTTCGACCATTTTGGCTTACCATATCCTAGAAGAAGCTAATCGTTTAATCGAAGCCGGCCATAATCCTATGGATTTGCGTAAAGGGTTAGAAGACGCCACCGAGCAGGCTTTGGCGGCCGTGAACAAGGCGGCCGAACCGATTAGCGGCAAGAAAGACAAAATTGCCCAGGTGGCGACGGTTTCAGCTGGCGATGCCGAGATTGGCAACATGATTGCTGACGTTATGGAAGCTGTCGGTCCGGAGGGTTCAGTGACAGTTGAGCAGTCGCAAGCTTTGGGGATAGAGAAGGAAGTGGTTGAAGGCTTCAAAATTGACCGGGGCTACGTTAGCGCCTACATGGTAACTGACCCGGCCCGCATGGAAGCTGTCTACGAAAAACCGTTGATTATGGTGACAGATAAAAAGATTACTAGCATTCAGGAAATTTTGCCGCTACTCGAGAAGGTGGCTCAAGGCGGCAAAAAGGAACTGGTAATTATCGCCGAGGATGTCGAAGGCGAGGCGCTGGCAACGCTGGTGCTAAATCGTCTAAAAGGCGTCTTTAACGCCTTAGCTATTAAGGCTCCCAGTTTTGGTGACCGCCGCAAGGCCGTCCTGGAAGACATCGCCGTTCTGACTGGCGCTACCGTGATCAGCGACGAGCGCGGCTTAAGTTTTGACAGCGTTGGACCGGAAGTTTTGGGCAGCGCTCGCAAAATAATTGCCGATAAGGACAGCACCACGATTATCGAAGGAACCGGCGATCCAGCCGAGGTGAAGACCCGCATCGGACAGCTGAAGTCTCAGATCGAAAATGCCACGAGCGAGTTTGATAAAGAAAAGATGGAAGAACGTCTGGCTGCTCTAGCAGGCAAAGTTGCTGTCATTAAGGTTGGTGGCGCAACTGAGACTGAAGTCGAAGAAAAGAAGTTCCGGGTGGATGACGCCGTGGCTGCCACCAAAGCGGCCGTGGCCGAGGGCATCGTGCCGGGTGGAGCCGTGACATTGGTAAACATTTCTAGTGATCTGGCTGATCGTGCCTCCAAACTAGGCGAAACCGAGCGGGTAGGCTGGTCAATTCTGGCCCGCGCTATGGAGCAGCCCTTTAAGCATTTAATGGCTAACGCCGGCTTAAACGCCGAAGAAAAGCTGGCCAAAGTTAAGGACGAAACCAAGGCCGGACTAGGCTTTGATGTGAATGATCCAGCTAAGTTGATCGATTTGAAAACCGAGGGCATCGTGGACCCGGCCAAGGTGACGAAAGAGGCCATCCAAAACGCCGTGTCGGTAGCCGGAACTGCCATGACCATGGGCTCATTAATTGTTGATATTCCGGAAGATAAACCAGCCGGCGGCATGCCGGGTGGCGGCATGGGTGGAATGGACATGGGGTATTAGGCAAAACAACCTAAGCTAAATGAAAAGGGAGCACTCGTGGGAGTGCTCCCTTGGTTTAGAGGCTCGATAGCTCGAGCTCCCAATCGGTGTCTGCCACCTCGGGTGAGGTCGGCTTGCCGCCACGGCGGGGTATTCCGCGATCCAGCGGCACCATTTGGCCGTGTGGTTCGCCCGCTGCCGTGTAGCAACTGACATGGAAGGTTTCCTTGCGATTCCACTTGCCGCGCCGGTAAACGTTGCAGACCACGCGAGTGAAATCAGGATTTGGCACGTTGGGGTTGCGGGCTTTGAACTTGACGGGATAGCCGCAATGCGGGCAGTCGTCGTAGTCACCGGGCTCGATCTGGCGCTCGAGGGCGCGGGTGCCGAGCTTGGTCGGCATGTGCTGACGATTGACGCGGGTTGGGGCTGTCTGTCTGTTGGCGGTCCGCCGGGTGGCTGTTGCCATGTTACCCCCTGAGAAGAGCAGCGTAACCTTTACGCGATGCGCAAAACTATAGCAAAACCGTCTTGATGTGTAAACCAAGCAACTTGTCATTTTGCTTATGCTTTATAATGATGACATGGAAACCGCGTCACCCCATCCCGAAGCTGCTCCCGAAATGCCGCTGACAGTTGAAACAGCGCCTGACGATGTCATTGATATTCGTGACGAGAAGGTTATTGATATCCGCGACTCGGCCCAACCGCGGATCGCCGAAAAGCCGACCAAAGGCGATTACATCAAAAATGCCGACGCGGTGCTCGACGACTTAAAAAAGCATAAGACCGACGAAGTATTGGCTGCTCTGCCCGAAAAGTATCGTGATCCCAACTTGCATGAACAGGCTAAGTTAATTGTGTTGGCCCGAGCTGCTTTAATTGAGCAAGAGAGGATGCCCAGCCTGCCAGGCCATGAGGCCAAGCAAGCTGCTAAAGCCAATCTAGTGCGGTATAACCATTTGGTTCGGGACTTTATTGATGGCAATGAAGAGACCGTGTCTTTGGAGTACTTGGAAGACTGGATGGGCCAATCGACCAATAATCTTAAATTTGCGCATGACATTGTTTATGGCGCTGCGGGTGAAGTGGCTTTGGCCCACGGCATTAGTGGGCTGGGTGGTGTTCACAGCGTGGTTTATGGCAATGTCGAAGAAGATATGGTTGCTATTGACCTCAAGGTTAACGTCACCGACGGGCATGGTCATTTTGAAACTATAAAGATTGATGTTAAAACCCCGGAACATTTAAAGGACGGAGACGATTTTAAAAAACTTCCGGAGGCGCCTCAAGCCAGGAATCATTACCAAATTGGCATAGCCCAAGCCGATATTGGCGACAAAGCCAGGTTGCGCGATCCAGCCAGATCCACCCAGCTAAGTAAGCTGCAACAATGTATCCATGTGGTTAGCAAGTCGCTGCAGCCGGTAGTCGCTTAGGCCCAGTTTGTGCCATAATAAGGGCAAAGAGGGCATATGCTAGACGACGGACAATTTGTACACGGACTAGACAAGGGCAATGCGCTGGGTGTGATCGCCGGCCAGCCCAGCCAGTTATGCCAGGAATTTGATTTCAATTTTCCCAGGCCGGCGGTCGAGATTCGCAACATTGTGTTGGCTGGAATGGGTGGCTCGGCCTTAGCGGCCGAATTTGTGCGGGCTTGGTTGGGCGACCGACTGCCGGTGCCGGTAGTTATTAGCCGCGAATATGCCCTGCCGGGCTTTGTAGATAAACATACGTTGCTAATTGCTTCTAGCTACTCTGGTAACACCGAAGAAACGCTAGCCGAGGAGGCTCAAAGGCTGGGAGCTCAGTTGGTGATAATGAGCTCGGGCGGCGAGCTACAAAAACGAGCCGAAGCCGGTCAACTGCCGTTTATTAAACTGCCTTCCGGATACCAACCGCGGCTGGCGGTTTTTTTTGGCGTGCGGGCCATTGCTGAATTGCTGGAGAAAACCGGCCTAGCTAAGGGCTTGGTGCAGGAGTTGGTGGCGGCGGCCGAGCCCATGATCGGCCAGGCTTCCAACTGGATCCAGGACACACCGACCAGTCAGAACCAAGCCAAGCAACTGGCTCAGGAAATTTTTGGCAACTCAGCGGTAATTTATAGCGGCCCTACCCTGGGCTTTGCGGCTCACAAGTGGAAAATCAATATCAACGAGAACGCCAAGAACGTGGCTTTCTACTACGAGCTGCCCGAATTTAGCCACAACGAATTTACCGGCTGGCTGTTTCCCCAGACCAAACCAATCAAGGTTATTGAGCTGCAGTCTAGCCTGGACCACCCGCAAATTAATAAACGGTTCGAAATCTCTAATCGTTTACTGAGCGGCAAAATGCCCACCCCGCTGACTGTTAATGCCGCCGGCAAAACCAAGCTGGATCAACTGCTGTGGACTATATTGTTAGGTGATTTCGTCAGTGCCTACCTGGCGTTTCTAAATGGAATCGATCCAACGCCAGTGGACTTGATCGAAAAACTTAAGAAGGAGTTAAAGTGATGACGACCGGGGTGCCAGTAATTGCTCCTAGAGTTCTCAATATCATAGTCGCTTTCTATGTAGTTTACGTCGGTATTTGTGCTAGGCTGATTGCCCAGAAGCACGGCAAAAACCCGCTACTGTACGGGTTTCTCGCCATCATTAGCCCGCTAAATTTGATAGTGTTGGGCATTTGGGCGTTTGGTAAGTTCGAACGCCAAGACGACAAATGAAGTCAGCGGAACTAAAGACTGTTCAGTTCACGGGCAAGCTTTGTCTAGTGATCGGAGCACTGACAGTACTAGCCTTGGTTGTGGTGGCTATGTCAATGACGGGCCGTATGACCGTGGTGCTCTTTTGGGGGTTGCCGGCTTTGTTCTACGCCCTGGTACTTATGATTTATGGAAACCAGCTGCGGCAGGCAATCGCGACAGACGGACAGAAGCTGCAGCTACCTTTAAAAATCATGATTTTTTTGACGGTGCTAGCGGCTGTTGGCACTTTGCTTAGTGGCAAGTTCGCTGGCCTAGCGATCGACGGACTTTTGTTGGTATATCTAAGTAAGTCACTTACGGCTGTAAGAACCTAATTACTCGTAGCGCAAGGCTTCGATGGGACGTTTGCGGGCGGCTTTAATGGCCGGCGCCAGGCCAAAAATTATGCCGATACCGACCGATACACCAGTGGCGGTTAGAAAGGTGCTGGGTGTAAATACCGGTGTAATTTTAATTAAGTGGCCAGCCACCCGGGCCATGCCGTAGGCCGCTGCCACACCCAGCAATCCGCCGAACAATGTCAGAGTAATGGCTTCGATTAAGAACTGAGTCAGAATCATGCGGCGGGTAGCACCCAAGGCTTTGCGAATACCAATTTCGCGCGTGCGCTCGGTAACGCTAACCAGCATGATGTTCATGATTCCAATACCGCCGACCAATAGGGCGATAGCAGCGATGCCGGCTATAGCGCTAGTCAGAGCGCCCAGAATGCTACTGACACTAGACAGTAAATCCTTTTGCGTTAGCACACTAAAATCTTCTTGCCCACCGTGATCCTGCTTAAGCGCGTCCTTAAGGCGGCTAACAGTCGGATCGATATCGGCCTGATTATCGACCTCAATGCCAATCCGCGAGATTGATAGATCGGTACCGGTTAGGTTACGTGCGGCCCCGGCTGGCAAGAACAGCGCGTCGTCTAGGCTCGGTCCGCCAAATGATTGTCCGGTATTAGTGGAAGCCATGACCCCAACGACTTTAAAATCGGTTTTGCGTAATTTAACAGTTTGGTCGAGAGCGTTGGCGTCTTTGCCGAACAAAGCATCCCGGGCGGCCGATCCTAAAACCAGGATGTTGTCGTTATTATTAGCGTCGGAAAAAAAGCGGCCCTTATCAATCTTTTCGTTCTTTAAGACCGCGGTAAAGCTGGGGGTGGTGGCCATAAGTAAGGCTCCGGGGTCGGTGGTTTGGTCGTGGGTCGGTGTGCCCGAAATAAGGGAAAAGTAAGTCAGTTGCTTTACGCCCGACACCTTGGCGATAGTATCGATGTCCTTTAACGTTAGAGTACTGCTGCCAACGCTGGCGCCGGGGTTAAAACTTTGCTTACCGTCTTTGCTCGAAACTATTTGTCCGGGCGTTACAAATACTAAGTTAGCACCTAGCTGATCAACCTGGTTGGTAACCTGGCTTTGCAAGCCGGCGCCGATGCTGGAAATGGTGGCTACGGCCGAGATGCCGATGATGATGCCGAGCATGGTCAAAAACGAACGCATCTTGGCTCCGCGGATGCTGATAAAGGCCATTTTGAGATTTTCCCAGAACATTACTTTGACTCCTCGATTTGGCCGTCGCGCATGCGCACTATGCGTTTGGCAAAGCGGGCAATGGTTTGGTCGTGGGTCACCACCACCACCGTAACCCCATGTTGGTTTAGTTTGGTCAGTAAATTCATAATAGCCTGGCCGGATTTAGAGTCGAGGTTACCGGTTGGCTCGTCGGCTAGAATTAAACTTGGCTTGTTAGCTAGCGATCGGGCAATAGCAGCTCGCTGCAGTTGGCCGCCGGAAATCTGGGACGGCTTGTAGCCGGCTCGGTCGGCGATACCGACTTGCTTCAGCAGCACCTCGGCGCTTTTGGCGCGGGCCTTGGGCTTAATGCCGCGATAAGTCATGGGCAGCTCGACATTTTGCTGCAACGTCAAGCGGGGAAGCAGGTTAAAGCTCTGGAAAACAAAGCCGATTTTCTCACGGCGCAATCGGGCCTGGGCCCGATCGCTGAGCTTGCGGGCGTTAACCCCATCCAATAAATAATCTCCGCTGGTAGCCGAGTCGAGCAAGCCGATAATGTTCATGAGGGTAGATTTGCCCGAGCCCGACGGGCCCATGATGGCCACAAACTCACCGGTTTTAATGGCTAGCGAAACGTCCTTTAAGGCTACGGTTTTTTCGTCGCCGGTCGGGAAAGACTTATGGATTTTCTTGAGTTCAATAACGTTCATAGCTCTATTGTAGCAGGCAATAATTCCTGGCGGAGAGGGAGGGATTCGAACCCTCGATGGAGTTGCCCCCATACTCGCTTTCCAAGCGAGCGCACTAGGCCACTATGCGACCTCTCCGTGTACGAGACTATATTGTAATGGCGGGTAAGCTAAAATAAAACCATGAGTAGCTCGAAAGACGTCGTCCGCGAATTAAATTCGCTGGCCACTCCCCAGAAGGCTAAGGCCTCGGCCTGGTTTTTTAAGACTGGGCCGGGGCAATATGGCGAAGGCGACCAGTTTATTGGCGTTACCATGCCCGAGCAGCGGGTGGTTGCCAAGCAATTTCGCGACTTGCCGCTGGCCGAAATCGAGGAGTTGGTAACTAGCCCAATCCACGAGCACCGTATGACAGGGCTAATTATTTTGGTAGATCAGTTTAAAAAAGCTGATGGAGCTAGCCGCAAAACCATCTATGACTTTTACCTGGCCCACACTGCTAACGTCAATAACTGGGATCTGGTTGATGGCTCGGCCGAGCTTATTGTTGGTCCTTATTTACAGGACAAGGATAAGTCGATCCTGACGCGGCTGGCCATGTCGGATTTGTTGTGGGATCGGCGCATTGCTATGATCTCGACTTTTCATTACATCAAGCAGGGCGACCCGACCGAGGCTTTTAAGATTGCCGAAATCTTAATGAATGACAAAGAGGACCTAATGCATAAAGCCGTTGGTTGGATGCTGCGCGAAGTTGGCAAAAAGTGTGGACGTGAGGTGCTGATCGATTTTTTGGCAACGCATTATCAAACTATGCCGCGAACCGCCTTGCGTTACTCAATTGAACATTTCGATGCTGATACCAGGCAGGCATATTTGAAGGGCAAGATTTAAAGCGTTAATGCTTTGGTTAAGGCTTTTTTGGCCATACAATTAGGTTAAGTAAAAAGAGGTGCCCTATGCCGCGCATTAACCATTTTGAATATGTTTATGATGATCCCGATCGAGCCGCCAAATTTTACGCCGACGCCTTTGGCTGGAAGACCGAAAAGTGGCAGGCGCCGGATGGTGGCACCGAATACTGGATGGTCACAACTGGGCCAGACAGTGAGCAGCCGGGAATTAACGGTGGCTTTATGAAGCCGGCCGATGAGCATACGCCCAAGGTTATGAATACGCTGACCGTTAATGACATCGACGAGGCTTGTAAAAAAGTCGAGGCGGCTGGTGGTTCGGTAATGCAGCCCAAGATGACCATTCCTGGCATTGGCTATCAGGCTTACTGCACCGATCCGGGTGGCATTGCTTTTGGATTACATCAGTCGGACGAAACCGCCAAATGACCTACGACGAAATTGCGGCCGAGTTAGAACCGCGCGAAGTTACCAAGTCAAAAATGTTTGGTATGCCTTGTCTTAAGCTTGATACCGGCAAAGCCTTCGCCGGCGACTACAACGGCGACATGGTGTTTAAATTGGTCAAAGAAGCCGACCAGATCGACGCCATGAAGCTGCCGGGCGCGCATTTGTTTGAGCCCATGCCCGGACATGCTATGAAGCAATGGGTTGTGGTGCCGGCAAGTCAATCTAGCGAATGGTTGCGATTGGCCACGGCAGCCCTGGATGGAATGTCGGCTTGATCGACGTCGAGGAATACTGCCTGGGTGAGCTAGGGGCGGTGGAAGATTATCCGTTTGGCGATGATGCGGCAGTATTTAAGGTCGGCGGCAAGATGTTCGCACTGACTAGTCCGCCGGGTAAGCCGACTAGCATTAATTTGAAATGCGATCCAACTCTGGCAATAGTTTTGCGCCAAACTTATCCAGCTATTACGCCCGGTTACCACATGAACAAGCAGCATTGGAATACGGTTAAGTTGGATGGTTCTGTGCCGGACGATGAAATTAAAAAGCAGATTGATCACAGCTACGATTTGG
>Ga0207076_1151_pt1 | contig 16209 bp, 17 predicted proteins | sample Alteio_BWMinHeat_62_FD_153568 | JGI IMG/M metagenome (GOLD analysis project Ga0207076, IMG submission 153568) | Enriched cells from forest soil in Barre Woods Harvard Forest LTER site, Petersham, Massachusetts, United States -... | ecosystem: Environmental > Terrestrial > Soil > Temperate forest >... | reverse complement strand
AAGCGCCGTAAATTTCCGATAGTCTTCCTGTCAATTCATTATCAAACACAACAATTTTTTTTCAAATAAATTTGCGTAAGTAAATACTTACATATAAATTTGTAAGCGTTTACTTACGCATAGTAAAAGATTTTGATGAGAAGAGATGTTTTTCAGGCAATAGCCGATCCTAACAGGCGCGTTATTTTAAGTATGCTGGCAACCGGTAAGCTGAATGTTAACCAGGTAGCCGATCAGTTTGACATTACCCGGTCGGCGGTATCACAGCATATGAAAATTTTAACCGAATGCGGCCTGGTTTCCATTACCAAAAAGGGCAGGGAAAGGTATTGCGAAGCTAAACTGGATAAATTAAGTGAAATATGGGATTGGCTTAACCAGTATAAAAAGTTTTGGGAAGGCAAGTTTGACGCAATGGAACAGGCACTAAAAGAAATACAGGCAAAAAATAAAAAAGATGGGAACAAAAAGTAACCTGGTTGACAATCCTGTAAGGCAGGAAGTTAACATTACCCGCATTTTTGACGCACCGCGGGAATTGGTATTTAAAATGTGGACCGACCCCGAATTAGTCGAAAAATGGTGGGGGCCGAAGGATTTCAAAAACCCGGTTTGCGAACTGGATGCCAGGGTTGGCGGCACCATGCGCATTGTGATGCAGGCCCCGGATGGGTTAATGATACCAACGAGCGGCGTTTTTACCGAACTACTTGAGCCGGAGCGCATTGTTTTTAAAAACTTTAAAGAAGATGACGACGGCAATGCCCAGCTGGAGGTGATCAACACGGTTACTTTTACTGAAGAAAACGGAAAAACAACCATGACTTTAAACGCCTTAGCTGTTAGAATTACGCCTGAAGCATGCGCATCAATTGAGGGAATGAACGTTGGCTGGAACCAGAGCATAGACCGTTTTGCTTATGTATTAACCGGGATCAATCATTAAACCCGCATAAAATAAAAGAGATGAAGACAGTCACTTCAAAAGACGGCACATTAATAGCCTTTGATCAATCGGGAAGCGGCGAGCCACTGATACTGGTTGACGGCGCTTTATGCAGCAGGGCCTTCGGGCCCATGCCAGAGCTTGCCAAACTGCTGGCCCCGCATTTTACGGTAATTAACTATGACCGCCGGGGCCGTAACCAAAGCGGCGATACGCAACCTTATTCGCCGGAACGTGAGCTGGAGGATATTGAAGCGTTGATACAGGTGGCCGGTGGCTCCGCGTTTGTGGCAGGAGTATCTTCCGGCGCTGCGCTTTCATTGGCCGCCGCCGCCAGTGGCCTCGGTATAAAAAAACTGGCGCTTTACGAGGCGCCTTTTATGGTTGATAAAACCGGGCACCTGCCGCCGCCTGATTCACAGGTGCAATTAAAGGCAATGATTGCAGCCAACCGGAGAGGCGATGCGGTAAAGTTTTTTATGAAAGATATGGTAGGCGTACCGTCATTCGTGGTGTTTATAATGGGCATTATGCCGATATTTAAAAAGCTAAAAGCTGTTGCGCATACCTTACCGTATGATGCCGCTGTTATGGGCGATTTTTCGCTGCCCACAAAAAAGGCAGCCGCTGTAAAAATACCTACGCTGGTAGGCGGCGGTTTAAAAAGCCCTGCATCCATGCAAATGTCCGTAAAGCAACTGGCTGAGGCAATTCCAGGCAGCGAACTCAAAATGTTTACCGGGCAAACGCACAACATATCCATGAAAGTACTGGCTCCGGCTTTAATTGAATTTTTTAATAAATAATTGGGGGAAAGAGCCAGGAGCCAAGAATCAAGAGCCAAGATTAAAAGGTAAGGTTCTTTTGGATATTTGTTTAGGCGGGCAGAGGTTCTCTTAAACTTCAAAATTTATTTTTCTATCCTGGCTCTTGGCTCTTGATTCTTGACTCTAACAACAAACACTATGTCATTTCAAGCATATCTCGATAATATCAAAGCGAAAACAGGTAAAACTGCTGACGACTTTAAGGCAATGGCAGCTGAGAAAGGCCTTACAAAAACCGCCGAAATTATGGCCTGGTTGAAATCGGACTTTGGCCTTGGGCACGGCCATGCCATGGCTATTGTTCACCTGCTCGTACACCAGGCACATCGAAATGCCAGTCCGGACGACAAGGTGGATAAGTTGTTCTCCGGCAACAAAGAAAAATGGCGCAAGAGTTATGATGGACTTATTGAAAAAGTGACCGCCTTTGGCGCGGATGTTACCACATCTGCCGGTCAAACTTATATTAACCTGCTCAGGGGCGGAAAAAAATTTGCAATTGTTCAGCCATCATCGGCAGAGCGATTAGACATCGGCATAAAACTAAAAGGAGTTGAAGCAGATAGCAGGTTTGAAGCTGCGGGCACATGGAACGCTATGGTTACGCACCGCGTGCGGATTACCCAACCCGAACAAATTGACGGGCAAGTTATCGACTGGTTAAAACAGGCTTATGATCAATGCAACTAATAAAATGCAGGAGAGAACACCGTATTAATTAAAATCCTGCTCCCCCTAAAGTAATGGAAAAACCAATATTTTAGTTACGGAAACTATTTTTATCATTCGTAAAATCAGTGGTTTATTGCGTATTATTGGTCGTTTTTTCCAATTAATTTAAACAGGGCAAAAATGATTAGCCAGGGCAATAAAGCATTACCCCAATCGCATTTGGTTTGCGATTCTTTATGCCGTTCAGGTAACCGGGCTAATTTACACGCAAAAGCCAGCTTCATCAGCCAGGTAAAAGAGTTTTTCACAAAGATCTTCAGTACGTCCGATTGGCCGGCCCGCTGGCACTGCGGTACCTGGTCCGATTTTCATGGCTGGCTGTACATTTTATCCGATCTTTCTATCTGGGCCGCCTATTTTGCCATCCCTATACTATTGTACCGGATCGTTAATAAACGCAGGGATCTTCCTTTTTTAAAAATATTCTGGCTGTTTATCGCTTTTATACTTTTATGCGGTACAACCCATTTGCTGGATGCCATGATATTTTGGTGGCCGGCTTACCGTTTAAGCGCACTGGTAAGGCTTGCTACCGCCCTTGTGTCCGTTTTTACTGTTTTCTCGCTGTATAAAATCATTCCGCTGATCAATAACCTCCGGACACGGACACAATTGGAAACCGAGATAGAAGAACGAAAAAAGGCCGAACAGGAAGCTCATCATCAGCAGGTATTAAAACAGGCAGCCGAAGATCTGATGGCTAAAAAGGATGAATTTATGAGCATTGCCAGTCATGAATTAAAAACGCCCATCACCAGCGTAAAAGCATCATTACAGGTATTGCAAAGAATGGCCGCCAAAGATGAAGCATTACAGAAAACCTTACCCTTTGTTGATAAAGCTGCAAGGCAGGTAAATAAACTTACAGATATAATTCATGAATTGCTTGATGTAACCAGGATACAAGCCGGAAAGATTGAACTTCATCAAACAGCATTTGACCTGGTTGAACTGGTAAAAGAGTGTGTTGAACAATGTAAACGTGAGGATGGCGATCAAAATATAGAAATTAACAGCAATGAAACCACTATAGTACATGCCGACCGTAACCGGATTGAACAGGTAATAACTAACCTGTTAACCAATGCCATAAAATATTCGCCGGGGGATGAACAAATAACCGTCACAATTGAGCGGCTGGATAATAGTTTGGTTAAAGTTTCCGTTAAAGACAAAGGGATTGGTATTCCTGCGGATAAAATTGACAACATATTTGATCGGTTTTACCGGGTTGAAAACAACTCGCCTCATCTTTCGGGATTGGGTTTGGGCCTGTATATTTCGTCGGAGATCATCAAACGTCACGGCAGGGAAATAGGAGTTGAAAGCAGTCCCGGAAAAGGGTCCGATTTTTGGTTTACTTTATAATAAGGTTTTAATTTTTTACTTTAGCCGCCTTTTAAAGGGGGCTTCTTCGACAAATAATAAATGATACGCCAATTAATTTTCATCGCATTTTTTTTGCTTACTGTTAGCGCGGTTTATGCACAGGACCAGCTTACGGGCCGCGTATATGAAAACAAAACCAATGTGTTTTTACAGGGCGTTAAAGTTGAGGACCTGAAAACCCATGTAATGACCATGACCGGCAAGGACGGCAGCTTTACCATTAAAGCCGCTGTTGGCGATGTGGTGTGCTTTTCAAATTTTAGCTACAGGTCGGATACCCTTTATATTTCGGACTTGAAATACGTGCAGGTTTTCCTCGACCTGAGGCAAAATATGCTGAACGAAGTAAAGGTAACTAACCAGCAAATAAAGGGAAATGCCGGTTTTGCCCCGCAGATAGAAAGAGGCCCGCTTAACAGCCAAAGCGTAACCTATCAAACGGATGAGAACGGCAATTACGTAGGAGGGGTTAAGCTTCGGGTTTTTGATGGAGGTCCCACGCAAAAGCAGCGCGAAAAGGCAGTAGATGATAAAGAAAGGCAGAAGCAGGGGATCCTGAAAGTATTCAATGCAGATAATCTTAAAAAATATCTGCCAATAACCGGGCAGGAGATGCAGAATTTCATCATCCTTTATATGCCGGATCCCAATGTCTTTTATGGCGATACCTTCAACCTGGTTTCTTACATCAATACCTGTTACGAGGAGTTTCAAAAAATACCGCTGGAAGACAGGCAATCAAAAACATACCTGCAGTTAAAAAGCGGCAATTAACCGCTTATATCGACAAGATTTCCACGATCTTTAAAAAATCAGGATTGATTTCAATATTGTGCTTAATAGCGTGTTCAAATGGCGTGTAAGCGATCTCGTTATGGATAAGGCCTATCATTTCGTTGCGGTGCCCGTTTTTCAAAGCCTCAACAGCAGCAACACCTACCCGGCTGGCCAATACACGATCCATACAGCTTGGCCTTCCACCACGCTGGATATGGCCAAGTATAGATACCCTGGTATCGTAATTCGGGAATTTTTCTTTTATCAGCCTGCCAACTTCAAAAGCGTCGCCGTCTTTACCGTTTTCGGCCAGCATAATAATTTTGGATGATTTATCCTTTCGCCCGCCCTCCAGGCGTTCAAAAACATTATTAATGTCGGTTTTGCTTTCAGGGATCAGGATGGTTTCGGCACCGGCAGCAATTCCTGTTCTCAGTGCGATCAACCCTGAGTCGCGGCCCATTACCTCCACAATAAACAACCTGTCATGCGATTCGGCGGTGTCCCTTATTTTATCAACCGCGTCAATTACTGTATTGATCGCTGTGTCATAACCTATAGTAAAATCAGTGCCGCAAAGGTCGTTATCAATAGTACCCGGCAAACCCACTATCGGGAAGTCAAACTCATCGCCAAAAATACGCGCGCCGGTAAAAGTTCCGTCGCCGCCTATGGCCACCAATGCATCAATATTATTCTTCTTTAGCTGTTCGTAGGCTAATTGCCGGCCTTCTTTTGTTTTGAATTGTTCGCTGCGCGCGGTTTTTAAAATAGTACCGCCCCGTTGTATAATATTTGAAACAGATTTACGGTCCATCCCGAACATATCACCTTTGATCATCCCTTCGTATCCCCTGCGGATACCTGTAACCCCTATGCCATAATAAATAGCCGACCGCACTACTGCCCTGATGGCAGCGTTCATCCCCGGCGCATCACCACCTGAAGTAAAAAGTCCAATATTTTTAATTTGCGTCATTTTTTTTGAAGCGCGCTGTTTGGTGTTTAAATAGTTGAAAGCGATACCATTAAAACGGGCGCCGCCATTAATTAGTGTTTTATAAAATTGCGCGAATTTACACTAATTTTTCGGGAGAAAAATTATTAGGTGAGATTATAATTCCAGTTGGGGGGTGATGACTTTCTTTATTCCTTAGCGAAGGCGGGGTTCCTGCCTGATCACCCTAACCCAATTTCGCAGTTGTCTACTTTTTATGTATTTTGCCCCGAAATACATCTTTCGGACTTTACTGACTTTCCGACTTTCGGACTACACCCATGAACCCGTACCAACAAAAAAAACGCTGGAAATACTCGCTGCTCACCTTCGCGGTGGTTATAGCCAGTGGTTCATTGCTATACACGCAATACCTGGTAAGGAATATTGCGCGGTCTGAACGTACGCGGGCACAGGTTTGGGCCATGAGCATGAAACAGGTGCTGGCATCAGATGATAATGATTTTTTAAGCTATGTTTTTGCTGTACGCGACAGCTCAATTGTACCGGCTATTGTGACTAACGAGCAGGATGATATACAGCTTTGGCGGGGTTTAGACTCCACTAAAACAGCCATCAAGCTCCAGGCCGAAGGCAACAAGAAACTAAAATATGATCCGGCTTATTTTAATTCTGAACTGGCCATCATGAAAAAAGAGCATGAGCCGATAAAACTTACCGTTTTGGGAACACCCTGGTTTGTTTATTACGAAGACTCGAACCTGCTCACCCAGTTGAAATTTTTCCCATACATACAGTTATCCCTTATCGCTATATTTTTACTGCTGGCTTATACGGCTTTCAGCTCATCTCGCAAGTCGGAACAGGACCAGGTTTGGGTGGGCCTTGCAAAGGAAACCGCCCACCAGTTGGGTACGCCTATCTCCTCATTAATGGCATGGATTGAGCTGATGAAAGAAAAATTCAACGCAGAAGACGACCCTTTGATAGGCGAAATGGAAAACGACGTAAAGCGCCTGGAGATTGTGGCCGACCGTTTTTCAAAAATTGGCTCGAGAGCACAGCTGGAAGAGCATAAGGTTTATGATGTGGTGAAGGATTTTGTAGATTATTTTAAAATACGGGTAAGTAAAAACATCAGTTTTGAATTAACCGGCAACCCGCACCTGCAGGCCGGCATTAACATTCCTTTATTTGATTGGGTGCTGGAGAACCTGATGAAAAATGCAGTTAATGCCATTGATGGCAAAGGAAATATAAAGGTGGATGTATCGGGAAATAAAATAAAAAAACAGGTATTTATCGATATTTCAGATACCGGTAAGGGGATTCCCCGTTCAAAATTCGATACCGTATTTCAGCCGGGTTACACTACCCGTAAACGCGGCTGGGGGCTTGGCCTAAGTTTAACCAAGCGAATTGTGGAGAATTACCACGACGGGCAAATATTTGTGCGCGATTCGGAATTGGGAAAGGGAACAACTTTCAGGATCATACTAAAACATACACGACATGATAAACAGACCGCAGCCTGATGAATATTCGGCATTTGCCGCCCGTTATGTAGATCTGGTGGGCAATGGACCCATTATTGAGATACTGGAGTATTTGCAGCAAATGACCTATAATTTTTTTTTAAGGATCGATCCTGACAAGGCGGCTTATGCCTATGCCGATGGAAAATGGACCGTTAAGCAGGTGGTGGGCCACATCACTGATACAGAAAGGGTATTTGCTTACCGGGCGCTTGCCTTTTCGCGCGAAGCAATTGAATTACCCGGTTTCGACCAGGATGTTTATATGGAGAAGGCCACCTTTAATACACGTTCGTTAGAAGACCTGGCCAACGAATTTAACACTGTGCGTGAATCTACCCTTTATCTTCTTAAATCGTTCACCGAAGAACAAACAATGCAGAAAGGGATTGCCAGCGGCAACCCGGTTTCTGTAAGGGCATTAGCTTATATGATAGCGGGCCATGAGATGCATCATATTAAGATTTTGAAGGAAAGATATTTGTAGTGAGTTGTGAACGGTGAGTTGTGAGTGGCCAATTAAATCTGACCACTGACCCCTCACTACTCACTCAATCAACTTTCACCTCATCCTTTTTTTTCTCCTCATTTTTCTTCTCGATAAGGTAGGAAAGGAACAAACCGCCTCCCCCGAAAATGGCTATTAAGGCAAAGTAAATAGCTGTAACTTCATCGCTGTTCCTGAACACGGTATCGCTAAAAATAAAGGCCAGAAGCAGGCCAAGCCCCGCGCCAATAAGTAATAAGCCACCTCTCAGGGTTTCGTAAGGTGCTGATTGTGGCTTGTACCTGCGCGGATCCATTCCACGTTCAATCATTGCCATTCTCTCGCGCCTTGCGAGGTAAACGATGCCAAATATCATTGCAAAAAAACCTGTCGAGATGACGATTCCGGCCATAATCGCAAATTCTGCTGTACGATCCATAATATGTAATTTTTTAAAAGTTAATAAATATTTTTTGTTTCAAACACCCATTCCGGTGTATTTGCAAGCTATGACGACCTTGTTTTTAAGGAGGTTACAGTTTGGGTGAGATTTTTGTTGTAATGTTGGAAAGTTGTAATGTTGAAACGTTAAAGGCGCGTTTTATACAGCAGTTGTTTAGCATGCGTATGTGTTTATAAACCTTTGCCGGTTGCCTGTTTAAAATAACATTACAACTTTCCAACATTACAACCTTTCAACAACAAACAACTATCTTTACATAAAGGTGTAACCTCCATAAGTAAACGCACGTCAGAGAGCTATAACAATGCAAAGCAAGCTTTCAGATACCGAGTTGATTGAACAGACACTGGCGGGAAACCAGGCGGCTTATGCCGACCTTGTGAAACGGCACCAGCGTTTTGTGTTTACTTTAGCGATGCGTTTTGCAAAAGTGAGGGAAGATGCGGAAGAAATAGCGCAGGACTGTTTCATCAAAGCGTACCGGTCGCTGGCATCATTCCAGGGGCAATCAAAGTTCAGCACCTGGCTGTACAGTATTGTGTACACAACAGCGATGACCTTTTTACGCAAGAAACGGGTGGATACCAATTCAATTGATGACGAAAATACGATCATCCAATTGGAAAACCGTCCGTCGGCATATGATGTTAACAATGCAGAGAATAAATCGAGGTCGTTTTATCTTAACCAGGCTATTGAACAACTTTTGCCCGATGATGCGGTAATTATAACGATGTTTTATAAAGGCGAACAATCGCTGGAAGAAATTGCGCAGGCATTGGGGATGGAAGCAAATACGGTTAAGGTAAAATTATTCAGGGCGCGCCAGCGTTTAAAGGAAAAACTGGAACGCAATTTAAAACAGGAAGTGAAGGAACTGATATGAATAGCATAGAAGAAATACTTTGGAATTATATTGATGGCAATTGCACCCCTGAGGAGCAAGGCCGCATCAAAAGCCTGATTGCTGAGGACGAAGCATATAGGTTAAAGTACCAGGAGTTGCTGAATCTTGATAAGGAATTTTCGGCAATTGAGCTGGATGAACCATCCATGGCTTTTACTTATAATGTGATGGAAACCATCCGTAAGGAAAACGCAATGGTACCGTTGAAAGCGAGGATCAATAAAAAAATTATTTTAGGGATAGCCATATTTTTTGTGATTACTCTGGCTGCTATGCTTGTAATGGTATTTGCAAGCGTAAACTGGTCGGCCGCAAGCGCGCCTGTCAATTTGACATACAACTTTAAAATGCCTGTCATCGATCCCGGCAAAACAAAAATTGCGGTAGAGGGCTTTGTGTTTTTCGATGTAATACTGGCATTGTATTTATTTGACGGCTACCTGCGCAAAAGGACATCCGGCAGGCAGGCTTGAGAAGATTGTATGGCAAACCCGACAATTTCTGCTAAATTGTTCAGTTTTCTGACATTTTGAAAATGTAAAAAGGTTCAATTTTAACAAAAGTTCATTATACGAAGGTTGCTTACCGATTGGTATAATAATTGTAATACGGTAACCTGACTGGCACCCGCCAGTTAATTGTGATAAGGTTTAGGTTGAAAGTCCCCCGCGCGAAGCGGGGGGCTTTTATTTTTTATAGGGCATCATAAGTTTATCTCGTCCGGCTATTGGTTTTATCATCATACAGCTTTAACTTAGTTCAAAAAACCTGTTTATGAGAAAGCTATGCTTATTATTGTGTTCCGTGCTTACTGCGGCTGTGAATCTGAGTTCCTACGCGCAAACGCCAAGGATTCCCGAAGCCAGTTCAACCCAAACCATTATCCAGGATTTCGGGCTCGGGAAGATAACCATCACCTATTCAAGGCCAAATGTTAAAGGGCGCGTAATATTTGGTGGTATTAACCCCTGGGGACAGGTATGGCGCACCGGCGCTAATTCGGCTACGACCATTAATTTCAGCGAAAATGTGATCATGGAAGGGCATAAGGTACCGGCCGGTACTTATTCGCTGTTTACCATACCCAATCAGGATGAATGGACCATTATATTAAACAAAGTAGTAAAACAATGGGGGGCGTATAGTTATAAGGAATCCGAGGATTTTTTGCGCTTTAAGGAAAAGCCTGTTTACCTGGCCGAAAAGCGTGAATCGTTTACCATACAGTTTGCCAATGCAACTACGCAATCAAACGACCTGCACCTGGTTTGGGACCATACCTCTATATCCATCCACATGCAAACAGACGACGATGCCCAGATAACCGCCAATATTGATGAATTGATGAAAGGCAACCGCAAGCCCTATTATTTCAATGCCATTCAATATTACTACGAGAATAATAAAGATATGAACAAGGCATTGGCCTGGGCGCTGGAAGCTGAAAAAGTTGATCCTGGTGCGTGGTACCAGTTATGGGAAGCCCGTATCAGGCTAAGGATGGGCGATAAAGCTACCGCAATTGCCGCAGCAAAAGAAGGCGTCAGAATGGCACAGGCCAATAAAGATGATGAATATGTGCGCCTTAACCAGGCGGTGATAGACCAGGCGGGAGGCTAGTTTAATTTCGGATTTCGGATGTTCGATGTCGGAATTAAGGATTTGCAGCGATTTTTGAATATCAGGCTGATGAGAAGAGACCAGATTTGACAACTTTAAAAAGTTGTCAAATCTTTCAGTTAAACAGCCTCCTGTTCTTTTGATGGCATCAATGGATTTATTAAAGCTGCAATGATGATCACCAAAATACATCCGATCATGTTGAGCCATAAATAGGCAACCAGTTCGAAATTACCAAGGATAATAATCAGCAACTCGGTAATAATAGCGGCTATAAAAACGGCGTTGCCTCTGATTTTCTTCAGATAAAAAGCAACCACAAAAACGCCTAAAATAGTGCCGTAAATATAGGAGCCTAATTTATTTACGTATTCCAGCAAATTGCCTACTTTGCTGGCGTATAAAGCCATCCCGATACAAACCAGGCCCCAGAAAACGGTTGCCAGTCTTGACGCGTTCAAATAATTTTTATCGGATGCGCCGGGATTAAGGATCCTCCGGTAAATATCCACTACGGTAGTTGACGCTAATGAATTCAAAGCGCTTGCGGTTGAGCCCATCGAAGCCAGAAAAATAATAGCCACCAGCAACCCGATCAACCCGCGTGGTAAATATTGCGTAACAAAGGTAAGGAATACATAGTTGGTATCGTCTTCGTTGGCTTTGTCGTTGTTCTTTTTCATTACGGCAATGGCCTGTTTGCGAATCGCCATTGATTGTCCGTCGGCAATTTTTAAAGCATCCTGTGCTTTGCTGATTTGAGTTTGATCTTTATTGTCAAATGCTTTGATCAGGTCGTCGGCTTTATTTTTGCGCTGCTCAAAAACTGCGGTATATTGGCTTTCCAATTGGTTGTATTGCGCTGCATAACTGCTTTTTTTTACCTGCTTTACCTCGTATTGGTTAAAAAACATAGGCGGGCGGTTAAACTGGTAAAAAGCAAAAACCAGTACGCCTATCAGCAGGATCAAAAACTGCATGGGGATTTTTACCAGCCCGTTCATGATGAGGCCCAGGCGGCTTTGCCCTACCGAGCTTCCGGTTAAATAGCGCCCTACCTGGCTTTGGTCGGTGCCGAAATAGGATAATTGCAAAAAGAAACCGCCGATAACGCCGCTCCAGATATTGTAACGGTTATTTGGGTCGAATTTCCAGTCGATCACATTCATCCTCCCCAGCTTACCGGCAAGTTTAATGGCATGGCTAAAACCTACACCGCCAGGCAACAGGTGAACCACCATCACCCCGGCAAAAAACATCCCTAAAAAAATAATGCTCATTTGCAGCAACTGGGTATAGGATACCGCTTTGGTGCCGCCGTAAACGGTATAAAAGATCACCAGCCCGCCAATAAAAAGCGTGGTATAAACGGTGTTGATGTTGAGGATTGTAGATAAAATGATGGATGGCGCATAAATAGTGATGCCTGTTGAAAGCCCGCGCTGGATCAAAAATAAAAAAGAAGTAAGCGCCCTTGTTTTCAGGTCGAAGCGCTGCTCGAGGTATTCGTAGGCGGTATAAACTTTAAGACGATGGAATATGGGCACAAAGGTTACGCAGAGCACGATCATGGCCAGCGGCAGGCCCAGGTAAAACTGCACAAAGCGCATCCCATCGGAATAGGCTTGCCCGGGGGCAGAAAGAAAGGTGATGGCGCTGGCTTGTGTAGCCATAACGGAAAGGCCTACATGGTACCAGCGCAGGGTGCGCCCGCCCATCAGGTACTGGTCGATGTTTTGGCTCTGGCCGCTTTTCCATACACCGTATAAAACGATGCCAAGCAGCGTGAGGCCTAAAACTATCCAGTCGGCTATGCTCATTTATAACAAATGGTAATGAGCCAGAACAGGATGATCAGCAGAACCAGCCAGCCAATTACAATGGCATAGAATTGGTTCCAGCTGCGAATGAATGATGGCAGGTCCGGATCAGGCGTTTTCACGGCCTTTTACCAAAAGCTGGCGGAAAAACCCGGCAAAAAGGAAACCAACAACCCCTAAAATAACTACCAGTTGCCAGGTTTGATTGATAACCACCCCAATAAACAGGCCGGTTAATGTACCAACCAGTCTGAATATAGTTCTGTAGTTTTTTTCGTCTTCTTCGTTATGATGATGTGCCATGTTGAAATTATTTGGTTGCAAATATATTAATTGCGTTTGAAATTTTTGTGTGTTGATGGTTTAAAACAAGTCAGCAAGCGCCCTGATTTCTTCGGCTTTATAAAGAATCGATAAACGTCCGGATATTTTTAATGGGTTTACCAACTCCCTTTCTGCCACGTGCTGCATTAATTGTTTTAATTGATAAAGCATTGGGTGTGCTGACGCCTTTCTTGCTGCTTATTACTATTTCTTCGTGGTTTGTTTTCATGACAAATCATTTTATAATCAGATGTTCCACTCGTTTTTGGCTAAAGCCCCCAGTCTATCTAAATTTCTCTGCGTGTTGGCTAAAGCCGAGCGGTAATGAATTAAGCGCCGAAGGCGCTTCACCTTTCACCTTCCTCACGGCTGATTTTTCGGCTTGCTTAATAAATTCACAAACAGCCTGTATGCCCCCGGCACCCCCGCAGGCAATTGCCTGAAAAACGCCAGCGATGTATAAACAAATCTCCCTTGCCCATAATTTCCCACGATCAGGGCGCCATTATTGGCTGCTTCGCCCGGGTCATTCATTTGCAGCGGTGCTTTATAGTTAGGGTCGATATCGCCAACAAAATATAAGCCCCGTTCCTGTGTCCAGCCGCTAAAATCATCCTGGGTAATTTTGTTCGGATAGTTGAGCAAAGGCTCCTGCGGGTCTAAAACTGTTATTTTAGCATCTTCATCGGTAACCCTTTTATTTACAACATTGAAGGGATATGGGCCAATATTTTTGGTGACCAGCCCACTGTTGTTATTGTACTGTACTACAAGGTTGCCGCCATTCTTTACATATTCCAGCAGTTTGGGTTGCTCCACAGCCAGGCGGGGGTTTACATTGTAGGCCCTAACTCCGGTAATAATGGCATCATATCCCGATAAGTCTCCATTAAGGATCTCGTGTTCAGTTAATATATGTACATCATAGCCAACTTGTTTAAGCGCTTCGGGCACCAAATCGCCGGCACCGGGGATGTAACCTATTTTTTTGCCTATGAGGTTTAAATTAAGGTCGATCAATTTAGCTTCTGCCGGCGGGAACAAGGTAATATTGGGGATATGCTCATATTTAATATGCTGTATGCCCATTGAAAACTGTTTACCACCCACTTCAACAACCGCTTCCAGTGTTGTTGTTTGCGGGTGATTGCCGGTTGGCGATACTTCAAAATTTACAGCCCATTCATCACCTTTATTTTTTCCGCTAAAATCAATTTTTTCGGGACTAACCTTCCATCCCGCCATGGGTTTTATGCTGATGCTGCCGGCAGCCCTGGTAAAGCCTTGTAGTTTAATCTCCACAAACTGTGGTTGTTTTGAGTTGAAGATGTAGTTTTTAGCAGTAATATTAGCCGCGACGGGTGGCGTAATTTCAACCGGTTGGTAAATTTCGCCTTTGGCGGGGTCAACATACTTGTATATCAGCTTTCTGTCCGACGTAATTGCATGGCCGTCAATCTGAAAAACAAATTCAACCATCGGCGCATCCGGATTTTCCGGGTTGCCAATATTACCTGCGTTGCCAACTTCATAAGTACCTATTGGATGCGGCGATTCCAGCCAATAAGGTTGTGATATTTTAGCGGCGATGCAATCATTGCTAAACGTTTGTAATTCATTTGCAGGGATAACTTTATCCTTAGTGGTGACTGGCAGATCGTAACGGGCCATCAGCTCCATAAAGTCCGAAGTGTTACCGGCATTATCGGCATGCTGGATTACTGTTAGCCCGTTTAACGCGATGTTCAGGCCGTAACGGCTGATCACCTGCGAACGGATATTCATCTGGTCGCCCAGGGCGTAGGTAGGTTCAGCGGTATAGGCTTCAAACCATAAGCCCGCGCATGCCGCAATCAGATTGTTTAATTCTTTTGTTTTCTCAGTGCGCCAGTATTCATCGGATACTTTTCCAATTTTATCTATCAAACCAAGCAATGCGGGAACTGATTTTTCGGGGTGATCAATATCAAAATCTTTACGGATCTTTTCAATTTCCGATCCAATTGCTTCGCCTCCTTTTACACGGCTCCAACTGGTGTTTACACCATCCATCAGGTCGGTTTGCGGGGCATCTCCTAAAATGGTCTTAAAAAATTCAAAAGTCTGCCCCCTTTGCCTGGCCGAGCCAAAGCCCTGGGTCTTGTGATTTGACCGGCTTTCAGCAGCCATTTCGCCATAACCTTTGCCAATGATGGGGTTATATACGCCCAGATCAATTTTAAACTGATCGGGTGCCGTTGTATTTACGGTGCCAAAACTAAAGGTGTTCCATAACAGGCGTTTGGCCTGCCAGGTTTGTACATATTTTAATTGTTCAGGAAAGCGATTGGGGTCGGCTGCGGCGGCAAATGCTTCCTGCGCCAGTATGGCCGATGCGGTATGATGCCCATGGCCGCCTTCGCCGGTAGTCGGGAAACGGCAAATGATCACATCCGGCCTGAATTTACGGATCACCCAAACCACATCGCTTAAAACTTTTTCTTTATCCCATATTTTTAATGTTTCGCCCGACCCTTTCGAGAAACCAAAATCATTGGCGCGGGTAAAAAACTGTTCTGCGCCATCAACTTTACGGGCGGCTAAAAGCTCCTGGGTGCGGATCAAACCTAACAACTCACTTTGCTCATTGCCGATGAGGTTTTGACCGCCGTCGCCACGCGTCATCGAAAGATAACCGGTGCGGTAATGCTTCTCCTGAGCAAGATAAGCCAGCAGGCGGGTATTTTCATCATCCGGGTGCGCGGCTACATAAAGCACACTCCCTAAAACATCCAGCTTTTTAAAATTCTGCTCAATTGAAACCAGGTCGGCGGGCGGCGCGGTTTGCGCAAAACCAAACTGGGCCAAACATAAAAAGGCAATAAAAATTTTGATGCGGTTCATAGCGAGCAAATATATTGAAAGATATAATGCATATTAAAGTGTATCAATAATTTAACAATGCGCTGAATTTCGGATTTCGGATTTTCAATTTTTCGCTATTGTTTGTTTTCAGCGGCGCTCAAGAGGGCGTTGCCGTTTCGGATTTATTTGATGCCTATATTTTTATGTTGGTCGCTAAATATGTTGAATTGGCAAGTAACATTACAACCTTACAACCTTACAACATTGCAACTTTCCAACATTACAACTTTCCAACCTTACAACATTTCAACATCCCCACCCTCAACCTGTCCAATTTTTAACCGCCTGATCGTAATTGAAATAATTAAAAACAATATTTATTCCCCGTTTGTTAATCAATCGCTTAAATTTTATTAATTGATTATCAGATGTTTACTCTAACTTGACAAAGCAATGACCAAACCAATCAATCGTTTGATTAATTTTGTGCAAGTAAAGCAATGGATAAAGATAAAATTGATAAGAAGGACCATATCCTGGATGTAGCCGAAAGGGTATTTTCAGACCTTGGCTTCGACGG
>Ga0207076_1150_pt1 | contig 16234 bp, 12 predicted proteins | sample Alteio_BWMinHeat_62_FD_153568 | JGI IMG/M metagenome (GOLD analysis project Ga0207076, IMG submission 153568) | Enriched cells from forest soil in Barre Woods Harvard Forest LTER site, Petersham, Massachusetts, United States -... | ecosystem: Environmental > Terrestrial > Soil > Temperate forest >... | reverse complement strand
CCGCGCTCAAACCGGCGTGCTCCAGCATTTTGGTATCCCAAAGGCTGTGCAGGTTGGTGCCCTGCCCGTCATATTGCACCTGGATGGTATTGCCACCCTTATCTTCTGCACGGCTCACGTGCATTGGCTGATGAATATCGCCTACAAAATGCACCACATATTTCAGCGCATTTACCCTATCCTCCCGGCTGGCATGATCGTCCGCCAAAATTCCTTCTTCTTTAACCAACGCCGTATAAACATCTTCCTTCTGCGCTACTTGCTGCTTAAAATCATCGAAAGACAAACCCAGCTCCACATTGATAAAATGCCAGGACGCCGTCGACCTGTCGCGGGTATCATCCGCCCAACTCGCCACATCCGCTAAAGACTCGTTCCCCAGCAAAGCAGCCACGCCTGCCTTTGCCCTATCCGTTAGATGATTCGCAGCGATCCGCCCGATCACATTATGCCCCGTGCGCCCCCAGGAAATAAAAGCAGTTGAAATACAAATGGCCGCAATGCCATATAAAAATCTTTTCATACAGCCAAGGTAAACAGCGGGCGCCGTTATTATGTAAAGCGTGCGTTAATTTTTTGTGGAATGGGCAAACTCCGCTGCCTGGAAAGCCCATTCAATGACCTGGGCGATCATGTTCAGCATCAGGTCAAATTCCTTTTCATTTTTGATATCGATCCCCGCCAGCGTACCCAGCCCTGCACTATCATGCAGCACATTATAATAGATCCCGCCGACCAGCATACCCATCACCGCCTTCAAACTGATCCCGCTCTTCCTGAAGTGCCCGTCCGCCAGCTCCAGCAGGCGCACGCCCTCCCGTTCCCTCGCCTCGCAAACCGCACGCATCAGCGGGTTATATTCGCTGATCTGCCAGAGCACCAGCTTTTGCATCTCTGTATCCCCGTGAAAGTAACGGAACTGGTCCTGCAGCATCCGGATAAAACAATTCTTCAGTTCCTCCGTCGTCGGGTTTTCCGGCAACTCCAGCGATTCAAAGTAAGCCAGCCAGGTATCCTTCTTGCCGATGTAAGCCTTCAGCAAACCGTTCAGGTTGCCAAAATATTCATAGACCATCGGTTTGCTCACACCCGCCCGCAAAGCGATCTTGTTCACGCCCAAACCATGATAACCTTTTTCCCTTAACGTATCGCCGACCGCCCCGGTCAGCCTGGACACTTTATCCTCCGGGTTCCTTTTTCCTGGCATAATTGGTAAACTGCTTTAAAAAATAAAGTTAAGCACCAAAATATTACCAAGTGGTAGATAACTCAAAAAAATCATAGAAACTTACAACTCCTCAAACGGCACTAAACTCTCCTCCACGATCAAGCCGCTCTTACAAAAACCCAGCAAATACGGCCCTTCCAATTTCCGGTACAATTCCTCCAAATCCGAATCGCTCCCCGTTTTCGAAATTACAAAAGTCTTCTCACCCATGCTCGTTAAATGCGCCCCATACTTCCCGATAAGCAACCAAAGCGTACCGGTCAGCGCGGCACTATCCAAACGATAAAACCCAGTTTTCTTCAAGCTATCCGCATAAGTCGAAATTGCGTAAACTTCAACAATCTTCTTCAACCGTTCAGTGAAGGGCAACAAATCTGCAGCAGGCACCACCGCCTCAATCGTCAGCATGACCAGGTCGCTGATATCTGTCCTGGCCACATTCAGGCTGATCACCTCGTAACTTCTTTTGTTAAAATGAACAAGGACCTGCCCGACAAGACCTTTCTTGTCCTCGGCATAAATCGAAAAAATCGTTTGGTTCGCAGTGTTGGCTTTTTTCATAATTTTTGATAAAATAAAAAAGCCCCCCGGGTTATCCGGGAGGCTGATGATATGTTTTTGAATTTTTAAGACAATATCAGGACACTCCCGGAATTATAGGAATAATCAGGACCACCACAATAATTATTGCGCTCAAAATATTGCTATATTTTGTGGTGGTTGCCATCGGTTTGCAAAATAGGAAATTCAGAATAATAATGAAAGCTTTTTTAAACAAACAACGGAAAACGTCTTTTTTTAGACCAATGACAGCAGTTTTCGCTGAAATGACGTTATGTAGTACGATGAATAATTAGTTTAAGATCTTGTAATTTATGGAAACCGTCACCCTAACCCGCCGCGAACTTTACGACCTTGCCTGGTCGGCCCCGTTCACCACCCTTTGCAAAAAATACCAAATATCGGACGTTGGCCTGCGGAAAATCTGCGTGCGCCTGGCCATACCGCTTCCCGGAACAGGCCATTGGAGCAAGATACAGGCCGGCAAGAACGTAGCTCAGCAACCATTTACGGTTAATAAAGATGTCGAACAACAGGTAAAGCTTACATTAGCAACAAACGCGAACGATGCAGGCAGGGACCTTCCAAATGAATTGGCATTGCTCCAGGCAGCCATTGAAGCCGATCCGAAAATCGACCTGTTGGTAAAAGACACCCTGACCAATCCGGACCCTTTAACCGCCAGCGCCCAAAAAGGCCTCACTAAAAAAGATGAGTATTACCGGGAAGGTAATTTATTATATGCAGGCCAGCAGCAGCTTCGCATCAGTGTCACTCCTGCCCTGTTGAACCGCGCATTATGTTTCATCGATGCTTTTGTCAAAGCTATGCGGCATCGGGGCCACAGTTTCAGGATTACCGACAGGGAATCTTACGTCGTCTTAGAGACTGTTTAAAAATAAGGTTTATATAGACAGATGTTAGGAAGTTGAAAATAAGGCTGTCGCCAAAAGGTTGAAAATGATCTAATTGTGAGTAACGACAAACACAATTAAAATGATTAGTTATCCAACCGACCTGAACGACAGCCAATGGCAAGTTATCAAACAGTTTTTAAACACAAGAAGAAAACGCAAGCATGACCTGCGAAATATCTTAAACGCCATTTTGTATCTGGTCAAAACAGGCTGCCAGTGGCGCATGCTGGCCGGGGTATATCCTAACTGGGAGATTGTCTACTACTATTTTGTAAAGTGGAAGAATCAACAGGTGCTGGATCAGATCAACTGCTTCCTGGTCAAACAGATTCGACGGAAACAAGGCCGTCCAGAACAGCCAAGCGCCGGGATAATCGATACCCAATCCGTTAAAAGTACGCTGGTAAGTAGCAGCAGGCATACCGGCTATGACGGTGGAAAAAAGATAAAAGGCATTAAACGGCATATTGCAGTAGATACGTTGGGCCTGTTGCTGAATGTGACTGTACATTCGGCCAATATCGCAGACCGCAGAGGCGCATCAATACTACTGCCTAAGCTTGGCCTTAACTGGTACAATATCAAAACAATATTTGCAGATGGAGGGTACCCACCACCTCAAAAAGTAGGTGAGAAAAATCAACAGCTTTATGGGTATCATTTAGAGGTCGTCAAAAGAACCGAATTAAGCACTTTTAAGGTGATGCCAAAACGATGGATAGTGGAAAGAACTTTTGCCTGGATGGAAACTAACAGACGAAATGCAAAAAGTTATGAAAGACTCCCTTGTTCTGCCGAAGCCATCATTCAGTTATCTGCCATTAGAATAATGCTCAAACAATTCAAATAGTAAAACTTAAACAGTCTCTTAGGCAACGAAGAAATGGAAATGAACCTGAGCGAACTGCAAACCCGTACCGCAGTACCAGGAAAATCCTACCCACAATACGAAACGCACCCGAACGGAAAACTGGCATTAAGATTTAAACGATGGAGCGCCACCACCGAGATCAAAGACGGCAAAGTCCGCATCGAGGCACAGCTATCGAAAATCATTGCAAAACTTGAAATACTCGGTGAACAATTCCGGCTGCAACAAATTGAATGGGCTAAGCAACGGGCGGTCCAGGAGGAAGAACAACGGACGAAGGAAGCTTTGGAAGCAAGAAGGAAACTTGAAGTGAGTTCTTTTAAACAAGCGCTTAAAGATGCCGTTTACTGGCAGCAAACGGTCCAACTCCGGGCCTATATTGACCACATTGAACAAAAAGAGGTTTTAACCGAAGAACGTGCATGCTGGCTCGAATGGCTAAAGAAGAAAGCGGACTGGCTCGATCCCACCATCAAAAGCCACGATGAATGGCTGACAGATGCAGACCGGGATATGTTGCTCTCAGCTACGGCAGATCAGCCACAAGCTCCCTTTGGCTATTATAACCGGCCAATCCAAAAAGAAAAAAGCGCATGGCCACTATTGCCTTGGTATTTAAAAAAAGATTAGCCGCTACCTTAAATCAAACTTGGCCGCAGCCAAATAGGATATCAGCGGATCATCAAAACACTTAATTCTCCGGCAATTGGTGCACCGATACCCGGTTATCCTCCTCCAATAAAGCAAAATGATGACGTTTCGGAACCGTCAGGATTTTATAAATTCTTTCTCCGGGCTCGACTTCGCAGATCAATTTTGGCTCCGGCCCCGAAATGTCATAGGCCCAGGCCATTTCACAACTGGCCAGTATAAGTTTGTTATCCGGCAATAATTGAACGAAACAGGCACCCGAACCGGCGGCGAAGAAATTACCTGCCAAATGCATTTCCTTAACAGCGGGCATGATTAGCAGGCAACCCTTGTCGGTAATAACCGCAATTTTTAATGCCGCATGCGGGCTGCTGATCGAAAAATCCAGGACTTGGGCATTGAGCGGCAAAATTTCGATAGCCCCGTTTTCATCCATACGGATCAGGCATTCCTGGCCTGTCAGGTAAAAATGCTCTTTTCGCCAGAACATTTCCGACGCGCGGAGATTGGCCATCTCGTAAATGCTGACCTGTTCGCCATTGAGCAAACAATAGTTTCCCTCCAAAATATCCCCTTCGATAGAAAACCTATCCAGGCAGAGATGGTCACCATTCGAATGAAAGACGAATAATTCGCCGGGGTTAGCTTTTAGTCCCATGGCCAGGGCTTGCGGAGGAAGCCAGTTCAATTGATAAAACGTTGCCTCCCGTTCAAAGTAAGAATAGGATTCCAGTTTTTTGTTCGTTTGCAAAGGGACCGCTTTTCCGGCCAAAATAAGTACCGGGCAAACGAATCCATCAGCGACCAGCCGCAGCGTCCTGGGATCGGCTGCTAACAAAAACAAGAACTCATAAGCGATCTTTCCATCCCAATTGGCTCTTACCAAAAAAACCTCTTGTTGCTTTATCCCTATTCCCAGCAATTGGTCGTGGTAATTAACGATCCAGTTCCATTGAATATCCGGCCGCAATTCGATGTGTGAAGTTGCCGCTATGGTCGCCGGCTTTCTGTGATTCTGGAGGATATACCGGTTACTGTCCTGCCCGAGCAGCCTGTCTTCCGGCAGAAATCTCGTCAGCAGCCGCATTCCGCTATGATCGCCGCGGCTGGCTTGCTGATGCACGATCTCGTACGCAATACCCAAAGCGGTTTCCTGCAAATGACCATCATTTCGGACTTCAGGCAGCTCAACCAGCACATTCAAGAAAGCTGTTTTTTTACGCATCACCAGGTGGTCTTTGTAAACGGCTTTTATTTCCGCGTCCAACTCAGCCGTGGTTTCAAAATACTTTTTCAGGCAGACTTCCGGCTGGTTATCATACTTCCAGCCGTCGAGCAGGACTTTTCTTCCCGCTTCTGTATCATGCAATTTTTCGATTTTCAGGCGCGAAGCGTTCAGGTAATCCTTCGACGATAACGATCGGTCCACAGTGTCCTGGTAATATTTCCGAGCTTGCCCGTCCTGGCCGAGTTGAGTATGCAAATCACCTGCCTTTTCATAGCTCCCCAATTCGACATAAATCGGAATGGCATCGCCCAATAAACCACCATTCTCCAAACATTCAGCTGCCTTGGCCCTGTTATTCAAGTGGTCCTTATAGATAGCCGCGGCTTCGCGGTAGTGCCTGCCATCCTGCAATACCTTTGCTGCTGTATGAAGATCACCCAGCAGGTGCGCGTAAATATAAGCGGCTTTTTTATAGTCGCCTTTTTCAATATTTAAATTGGCTGAGCGGATATATTGTTGCCGGAGGGTGTTCCTGTATTCGCCCAGTTCCCAGGCATCTGCCGCCCTGCCGCTCCCAAAGCCCCTCAAATTCAGGTTCAAAGAACGCCTGCTCAGTTTACCCGTTTTCGGTGCAGTACCACGATTCAAGTAAGGGCTATTAAGGGGAATGGCATACATAAGCGCCTCGTCGTTATTTTTATCAAATAACTTCACGAGCCGGTTTAATTCGCTGTCCCGTTGTTTTTCAATATCCTTTAACCGGTTGCCAACCCAGTTCTCCAACTGTTGCAGCCAACCCGCTTTTGGCGACCGGTAAACCGCGCGACCCGGTCTGCCAAAAAAGGCGCGAAGTATCGCGAAAATCACTTTTCCGATCAAGGCGAACAGCAATAATATCCATAGGCCAATTATGCCCAACCCCTTCAATATTTTTTGAAGGACTGTTTTCTTGTCCGCCTCATCTTGTGGGATATCGCTCAATTCCTGCTTATCAATCAGGGCGCTCAAGGCATCCATTGCATCCAATGGCTGCGCCTCGGGCTCCAGGCTGATGCTCATTAAAGCCGGATAAGGTTTTGCTTGCGGCAGTTCGGTTAACCATCCGCCATCCTTTTCTTCAGGGATGTCCAGCAAATCGGCCAATTGAATTTCATCCTTTTTATCAAAACCAACCAGCCCGATCGCCGGATGAAAAACCTGCACATCCCACAACTTCAAAGACCTAATTTCTTCCGGCAACGCCTCAGGAAATAAAAACGAATTCACAGGGATAAAAAAGCCGTCGGTTACCTGCCCGTAAGGATAACGCACCGATAAACCCGCAGCATTTTTTGAGTCCTGAAAGAGCACGAAAAGACCAGCTGCTTTAGTAGACCGGATGCCTTGCGGCATAATAAAGCACCGCAAAGTATTTGGCGCAATTCCCCAGCACCCGATCTCCGCCAGCCATAATTCCGGATCCCCGCCCGGGATCACCGCAGCTGCCACCGGCCATAAAGCCTTTTCGCTATATTTTAATTCCAGCACCATCTATTTCAAGCCATCTAAAAACCGTTGAACATATGTTTTGTAAAATGAGGATGGTTCCACCTGATGCGCCGTTGTCCTGCCCGTAAAATATTCCGGGCCGCTCACTATTCCGTCAGCGCACCAGCAGGCAGTCGCCCTGTCCACCACCAGCAAAATACTGATCTCAGGGATCCCGGGATCGCTGCTTTTCAAATGCAACAATCCGCGTGAATCCAAAATCGCCGCGCTCCCGTTCTTCCAGGTATATCTTGTAAATTTCACATTCGGCAGGAAATCAATATTCAGCGGCTCCTCTTTTACCGGCTTTACCCATTCCACCGCTGCCAGCGCATTTTCCTTCCAGTAAAAGTTATTGCCCTCTACTGTAAAGACCCGCTTGTCCATAAAAAGCTTCCCGGCGGTATGCACATAGACACTCCGGGCTGAGTTGATCACGCTGTATCCACTATTGATCTGCTTTTTCAGCACGTTGAAATTCTTATAATGCTGGATCACATCCTGGTGTTCATTAAATTTCTTAACATCGCTTTCATAAGTGAGCACATATTTCATGGTTTCCGGGTCAAGGATATCCAGCCCGTTGCGGCCCATCAGGTAAAAGTCCTGGTTTATGAACTTGATGGTATAGCCCGTCTGTTGTTTGGCAGGCACCTCGTACACTTCGCTGTTTAATTCACGGGGGTTGAGTGCATAGACGCGCAGCATTTCCGACTTGCTGCTGTTGAGCAAAATATAAACGTCCTCGTGGGTTTCTCCGAAACAATAAGCGCCGGCCCCCAGGCAATCTACAAGTTCCACCGCACCTGCGCCCTTCACCGGCCAGTACAACACGCGCCGGTCCTGCGTGACGATGACAATATTTTTGTCCGCAGTAACATAGGTACTCTGGTTGGTCATTTTGACCTTCGAAGAGGGAAAATACAGTGGAAACACCGATTCCTGCATGATGGCAGGCAGACCGGACAAACTATGCAAGTGATTTTTCCGGTTACGGATGGACTGGTCTTCAAACGGGTCGATCAGTGCCTCGTTCAATAAGCGCTGCTGCCCCTTCCCCAATCTATAAAGGAGGATATGGCCGTCATGGCCCACCGTTACCAAAAAACTCAACTGGTCGCGCACTTTGTGGAAAGCAGACGCCATTGCCGGATCATGTAAATAGCCCTCGCCCGTAATCCAGACATATTTCCCCTTCTTTGCCGCCTGTTCCCGAACGGTCCGGATCAACTGCCCGGCGCTATTTAAAGCCGGGTCAAGCCGTTCCAGCGCCGAAATAATGCCGTTTTTACTATCCATATCCAGCAAGCGGCTTTCTTCCCCGCCGATCGCCCAAACCTGTAACTTTTGGTTACGTTCCTTCCCTTCACGAAAAGCTAACGCCGTCGCCAGGGCGATGACCCGGGGCATTCCCCACATCTTCAACGTGACATCCATAAAAACACCAAGCTCCTGCACCGCGTTATCCGGTGTAGTCTCCCTTTGCAGGAATAGCGCCTCATTATTCGCCAGCCGAGCCGTTAGCAAGTGATCGTCCTGCGCCAGTTCGCTCAATAACAATTTATCGTACGGCCCCCGGTTGCTGATATCCGCCATCCCACCCAAACTCTGCTCGCTGCTACCTGAGAGGTGCATCGGTATGCGGATAGCCGCCAGTATTTTCCGGGTCAGCCCGCTCAATATTCTGGTCCTGGCGTCATCGTAAAGCTGCCCCAAAAGATCGGTTCCCGTTTCTTCCGGCACAATAAGCAGCGCTTTCTTCGGCAAAGCCATCAAACCCGTCCGTAACCTAAGCTCCAACGTTTCTTTATCCGGGAAAAAGCCAAAAGCCTGCGCCAGGGACGAAAGGTCACAGTTAACGATCTCAAAATCCAACCTTTTACGGTCGCGAAGAACCGTATCATCCAACTCGCCCGTGCCCAAGGCCTTCACCATCGTATGTATTTCTGGGATATTCTCCTCAATTTGCAGGCTGCTGATAATACCCGAAATCAGCGCCGTCCGCCGAACACCCGTTCTTCTTTCATGAGGAAGCGAGCCAACGATCTTTAAGAATTTTAGCGCATCCTTCATCAGTTGCTGCGCCTTCAGATACTCATCCGGCGTAAAGCCAGGCGTTAATGAGATGCGCATCAGTTGCTGTTCCGCTTCAAACAAACTTTCCCAGTTCTCCTTGCAGGCGCAAAGCAATAAAAGGATACTTCCCAAAGGAAAAAGCGTACCGGGCGACAATTCACCCAATAAATAAGTCAGCTCCTCCCGGTAACAGATCGTTTTTCTATTTGCAAACTCAATGACGCGCCCATGCTCCGCCCAGCTCCAGAAATAATCCTCGTGGGCGCTGAAAAAATCAATAGCCGTGCCTATTACCGTATCCATCCTATCCCTTATCTAATAACCTGACCGTTGTTCTCTTGGCCGCTGCAAAAGCAACAGTCGGAATCGTTTCTCGGTTGCCCTGCTCATCAAACAAAATAAAATCCCCGGAAGCCTGCAGCAGATCAGCCAGCACCGGCGGATCAAAATCAAACCCGGCTGGTAACAATAGATTTCTATTGCGCCAGTAACGCTGCCCCTTCAAAGCCGGCACAGGGTTGCCCGTAACCAGCACCTCCTTCACATCTGAAACCGCGAACCGAAGCCGCTGAAGCCGTATAGCCGGCGTCGTTTCCACGTAGGTTTTCCAATCCTTAAAATCAATTTTCAACGCAAAAACGTCCTGTTCAACGTTCGACCTTACCAGTTTGATTTGAACTTTACCATCCGCTTCCCCCGGCATCGCCGAAACCGGCATTTCGAGCGGCAAAAAGTCCCGCAGGTTCTGCCAGGCCAAATCCTTCAATATAGCCACAGGCGTTTGCTTCCCGGCAGGAAAAAGCCGCCCTTCATCATCCAACAAATAGCAAATTTCCATCGGCAACGAATTGATCGCGGTTTGGAAAACCCCGTTGCTCACCGGCCCGCACAACCAAATTTCAGAACCGTCCCGCGCAGCCTTCCAGCCCGGAACATTTCTAATGCTCCCAAGCCGGTCCAGGTATTTGGCCTGCAATAAAATCACGCTGTCCCTCATGCCATATGCATAATCTCATTCCACAATTTGTCTATCGGCGCCTGCACATATTTGCGCTGCTCATCATTGCTGATCCATTCACAACGCCCATTCAAGTGCGTCAGCCTGTCTTTTATCAAAGCCCGCGCCGCCATCGTCGCCTCCGGGTCGCTCCATTGCGCAGCCAAATGCTCTACCTCCCTGAACAGCTCTTCAGCATCCGGGGCACTGTGCTCGGCAGCCCGCGGATGAATTCCCGTATCCGACAAACCCGTTGCAATCGTCGCATTCACCATATTCGTGATGATCTCCCGCTGCTCTTCCGTATCCCAGATATGCCGCAAAACCCATAAGTCCGAAAGGATCGCCTTATCCCGCTTACAGATCACCGCGCTGGCCGCGATCACCCTTTGCAGCTTGACTGCCCTCCGGTCGGACACCTGCAAACCGGAATTCCGCAACTGGTGCACCAGTTCGATATACACCTCCCGGATTTCCTCAAGGTTCACTTTGGCCGTCAGCGTTTGCAAGCCCCGGATTTCCTCAACTGTGATCTGCGGTTTTTCCTCCTTCGTCCTTTGCTCCATTACCCAGCCTGCGTTCAGTACAGCGTCCAATAGTCCCGGGTCAACATTATCACAGCGGACCCGCAGCAGGAAACGGTCAAACAGCGCCTGTAAAGCCTCGTCTTCCGGTAAATGGTTACTGGCTCCCAACACCATCAGGGCCGGCAGTTTCCGCGTTTCCCTCCCCCGCCGGAATATCTTTTCGTTCAATACCATGAGCAAACTATTCAGGATCGCGCTATTGGCATTCAGCAATTCGTCCAGGAAGATAAGCGAAGCCTCCGGCAGCATCCCTTCCGTATTGGTCACCAGGTCACCCTCCCGCAGCTTGCGGATATCGAAGGGCCCGAACAGTTCATTCGGCTCCGTGAACCGCGTAAGCAGGTATTCGAAAGTATTTCCGTCGATCAGTTTCGACAGCTCCCTCACCGTGGTGCTTTTGGCAGTACCGGGCGGCCCTAATAAAAACAAGTTCTCACCGGCCACCAGGCAAATCCCCATCAGGTCGATGATCTCATCCTTCCCGACAAATAAATCTTTCAAATGCCCCAGCACCTCATGCAGCTTGTCCTGCACTAAAAAACCTTGTTTCGTATCTTTACTCATATCGTATCTTCCGCCAGCAGCAACTCCAAATCCGGCCATAAGGCCTTTTGGTGTGCGCCGAGCGTTTCTTTTAGTAATTCTTTTTCCTTTTCCCCCTGCAGCCTTTGCATATCCTTTCGTTGTATAATCCGGTCATTGTAAGCATATTTCAAGGAAGCGTTTCCCCAAACCACGTCAGTCTCACTAACCTTAATTTTATCAATGCCGACCGAGGAAAAAGGCCACCGCACAGCTACAGCCCGCAGATTACTCACCAAAGGATCTTCAGGAGAAAGCCCGCTGCCAAGCCGAAAAAGGTCAGGTAAAAAACGCAGCATTAGATCAACGGAATAAATAGCCCCGGCCGTTTGTAAACCATCAAAACCTTTCAGCCATCCATCCATCTCGCTTTCGTTAATATCTCTAAGCAGGATCAGCTGGCAAACCCTGTAAACATAGCTGGCTGACCAAAGCGCCGCCTCCTTGTCAAACTCCGGCACCTCATAAGGCATCTCCAGGCAGTCACGATCATACAACTCCGATAAAAGCACACGTGCAGCCTCCAAATCAGCAGGTTCGAAAACGGTCATCGTCCTTGGCACCACCACGTTCCCATCCTCCAAAAGACCGTTTAAAAAAAGGCTTAGTTTCATCCTTTCAAATAAGCAATAATTATCCAATAAAGCAAACCCCGATTCACCGCAGCTTCTCCAAAGCCTCTGCGATGGCCCGCAACAACCCGATACTCAAAGCATTGCTTTTTTCAATTTGGGCAGCATCCACCAGCGCCCGGTAACTCCCCTCATCATCCGGCTCAAAGATCACCACCGTTTCACCGACCAACACCTCAACCCGGAACGTATAACCATAAGCGTACATCCTAACCGGGAACTCCAATTCTTCGCCATTAATATTGACCGGTAGCATTAGCCCATCCATATTTATTTACAAGTTCAACATCGAAATCAGGTCATTCGACTCCTCAATGATCCATTGGTCGGCGCCAACCAGGTCGTTTATCATTTTTAATTCGAAACTATTAAATATTTGCCGTTCCGCAAGTTCGGCCAGTTTTTCGCGATTTGCCCACTTACTGGCATGTTCCGTTTCATTTATTCCTTTCGGGGGCCCATTTGGCACAAGCAACTTAATTGAAGGTATCTTTTCCCTCACCAGGGGGTAAATGATCAGCAGCCCGTCATAGTCCCAATCGCAGGAATAATAGATGGGTAAACCCCTTGTATCTGCGTATCTCAGCTTTTCAATATTCTTGCCACCGGCATACCATAGCTCAATATTAAATTTACGGGGCTTGTTTGGCTTCGTCAAAAAATCGAGGTTCTCACAAAGCACAATACGTTGTGGATTGTCACATTCCAGCTTGTAAATATATTGCTGATCCTTTTCGTTTGAAAAATGTGAAACCTTCAGGATTTGTTTTAAGGCATTGACGACGGATGGCCGGTCATCGAGGTATTTATCGTTAATAAAAAACATTTGGGACACGCCGCGAACAGATTCGTCGATCTCGATAATTTGTTTTCTTAATTCATCCAAACGACCCGCATCTTTCAATGCTTTAATCCGCATCAACGTTTTAATATCCCGTTCCTCGAACCTGGTTTGCTGTTTTAAAAGCTGATTGGCATCTAAAAATTCCCGATACCGGTCATAATTATCCTTATAATGCTTTTTATAAAAAGCCTCAAAGCCAGGTAATGCGATGAAATTTTTGGATTGATCCCGTACAATTTGCAAGGGATCGATCAAATAAGCAATCTCGCCGCTATCATTAAGCGTCGCGTTTTTCTTGACCGCCTGGTTAATAAAAAGCTCATTCAGCGCCTTCAGTACGATCCAGTTCATTATCCGCCCTGTTTAAATAAATTTGGAGGTCTTCCGCATGATCTTTCGTTTTGAAATAAGACGCCGAAGGCCAAAAATTGATGTTTTTATCTCTTTTTCCCTTGATCAGGTGATGTGCATACCAGTCATCCGCCAAAGTAGTCCGGAACGGATGCGGCGACATCGTGATGATCTGGTAATCGAATTCCTTAGCTATCGCCGGAAAAGTATTGAAATTCGAATTATCCAGGCTGCCGATCTCCTCCAGGATAATGAAGCGCAAGCCTTTTCTTTTTTCCGCCTGCACAAACGACAACCGGGCAATCCCCAGCAGCGCTATGGCAGAATAGGTTTCGCCCGTGCTACCCGGAATTTCCTTATCATTCTCATCGCTCAATTTCACTTCCAACCCAAAATAAGTCTTAGGATTTAATAGCTTCGTTATAGGCACCCTTTCTTTCAGCCTGGCCGCCCTTTTGAAAAACTCCTCGATGAATTCACTGATCGGGAGGTCGAATGCGATTTCACCCTGCCGGGCCGCATTTCTAACCCTTTGCCCTATATCTTCAATCAAATTAATATTGATTTCTTTATTCTCCTGAAAATCAATTTTAAAAAAGAAACGATCACTGATCCGGCGCCCCTTGAAGAATGTATTGATGGCATAAACGACATCCTTGTACCTTTTGTATTGACGCAAGGTCCCTTCAAATACCTTCACCATATTGCTCTTTATCTCATCGGAAATGGCGATCCGTTCCTGATTAGCCGCCTTCAGCGCTTCCGCGATATCATCTGTCGTTTTAATTTTACAGCCCAACAAATTCTCCTCTAATACGCGGAATGAAAAGGTTTTTCCACTGATCTCTCCGCTAACCGCCAGGTTGGCCCCGCTTCTCGTTTCTTCAAACAATTCAGCTGTAGCCCGGTATTTCAAGGCATAATCATTGAACGCGTCCAATGATTCCTGCTCCAAAAGCGCAACGTTCTTCACCAATGGGAAAGCAATATATTCAGTGAGATTTTCATCGTACCGGTTGTAGTATGACGAATGCTTTTGCTCAAATTGCTTATTTTTTTGCAATTGCATTTTGAGCTAAAAGAATGAGTTGCTCGTTGTAAGTTGAAATCTCCTTCTGGTTATTTTTACTATTCCCGGCCAATTCCACTGCAAATTTCGTTACCCGGTCCTTTCGGTCCAGTTGTTGCTGCCGGCGCACTTTTAGCCTTCGCTTGAATTCCGCCGGCTCGATCATCTCATTGGAAACAGGCACTTTCTCCAACAGCTCCTCCAATTCCGCCAACAGTAATCCACGCGCTATCTTTTGTGCCCCGACCTTCTTTTCAAGGTTCAAGATACAGGCCACCGCCTCTTTTAATCGTTCGATCGTCGTATAATTTATTAAATCCGGATCAAAATTCTTTCCCAATAGAACCGGATCATATTTCAAGCCCTTTTTAAATTTTTCCAGTTCAGCCAGCTGTGAGCCGAGCAGTTCATTTTCGGCGGTCTTTATATTCAAAATATCCTCAGCCGTGAACGAAATATCAGCGGCCAAAGCATCATAATTGATAAATTGGGAAAGCGCGCCTAACCTTAACCAAAAACCCTGGCCGCCGGGATCAAGCGTAGCTTCGAAGTTTCCAAATAATTTTACGGGATCGACAAAACGGTCACCCGCAGCAGCTTCAGGTTGCCTGATCGGTGTCGCCGCAAAATACAATACAGCCGACTTTTGTTCCGGCGTTAATTCAAATGGCTGCGTTGCCAGCCAGTGGATGAGGCTTTCCTGTGAACCATCAGTTAACAATTCAAGCAATCGAATATTAAATTCCCTGACCTGGTTCAAACCCCTCGAAAAAAGCTGCTGCTCTTGATCTTGTTTACGCCAGGCTGATTCGATCCCATCAAACGTCGGATATTTAGATAATAACCTGAATGCGAAGGCAGCCAGTTCCCTGATCGTTTCGACGCTGCGCAAATTCATATCAATTGGCCTAATATGATTACCCCAGTCAGGGTCAGGCACCACCGGCTTCATCGTTTGCAAATCATTGATCTCTTCCTCCAGCTTTTCAATCGCTGTGCTCAATTCCTCATAGCGCACGTATAGGTCAACCTGGTCGGTCGCTTCTCTGACAGCATCAACTAGCAACCGCTCTATGCGAGGCAACTTACCCTGCTTTTGATCATAAACCTTTTGCAATCCCTCCAAAATCTTCAAGGCATTCCTCCCGGCCGATTCCTGGCCGGATATCGTTTTTAATTCCTCGTGCAACTCGCTTATTTCAGCGATCAGGAACACTTTCTCTACAGTCTGAAAGTCTTCCCCCAGCGTTCGCACCTCGAGCAGCTGTTTCTGCTTCTCCTCCAATAATTTAATGTCAATATTGAGCCTGTTATACTCCCTTAATATCTTTTCAAGCGCAGTTTGTTGTTGCTCGTAGTCAGAAATGAGATCCTTGTCCGAATCTTCAAACAGGAATTCTTTCAAATTCTTAGAAGCAACGGACGAACTAAGGTTCAAAGATTTGGCTTTTGAAAACGATTGGATGACCCGGGCAAAGGCCTTTAAATTTGAATCCACGGACAAGTTGATCGAAAGTACTTCCTTGTCAAATAAGAACTGGTAATATTGCCGGACCTCATCCTTGCTCCTGAACGTCTTTAAATAAATCCCTTTTTCCTTTAAACCGGCAGCCTGCGTTTTAAGATCGGCTATTGTACGTGAACCCGTCAAAAAATCATTCGCCCAAGGGATCTCCTGTTGTGTCAAGGCCAATTCCGTGATGGATAAATGAGTTTCCGGCTGTTTCAGCAACACGAAAGGGACGATCCGGGTCCCCGACTGCGCACTCAATGCGATTCCGAGAACGAGAAACTGGCCCTTCTTTACCTCCACATTCAGGAAACAATAAGCCAGCCCTACATCATAGGGTAGTGTGTAAATACTTCTTTTTTCATTCTTGACCGCATCCGTACCAAATTCGATAAGGTCGGAATCATAAACGAACAACAATTGCAGCAAGTCGGCGATTACCGATTTCCCCACCCCATTCGGGCCGATAAAATCGGTGCGCACAGGATGAAACAAGTAGTCATGCACATAATGTTTAAGTACACCTACCGTGGATAAACTATACATACGCGGATAGTTCATTGTACCCTCCCCGCTTTAACCTTTACTGAAAACGCATCAAAG
>Ga0207076_1148_pt1 | contig 16339 bp, 6 predicted proteins | sample Alteio_BWMinHeat_62_FD_153568 | JGI IMG/M metagenome (GOLD analysis project Ga0207076, IMG submission 153568) | Enriched cells from forest soil in Barre Woods Harvard Forest LTER site, Petersham, Massachusetts, United States -... | ecosystem: Environmental > Terrestrial > Soil > Temperate forest >... | reverse complement strand
CAGCGGCACTATCACTACAACAGACGCAACAAACGGCACGGGGAAAGTTTATGCGGGTGGTGGCTATATGATCTATTTCAGGGGGGATAATGTAACCCATCTAAGCGGATCACCCAATAAAACCACCTATCCTTATGTGGCACCGGAGAGTGTTACTTTTAGCGCAACAGGCAATTTAAACCAGGGCACCTATGCTGTAGTATCATGGACAGGCACCGCCGGCTTAATGTACACAACCAGTAACGGAGGTAACTCTACGGTACGGGGGTATAACCTGGCCGGCAATCCATACGCAAGTTCAATAGACTGGAGCACGTTCAGTAACTCCAATCCGGCGGCGGCTATTTATGGAAAAAATGTAAATCCAACGGTCTACGTATTTAATCCGACAACCAGCCAGTATGCGTCCTACAATGCATCAACAGGGCTTACTGCAAATGGGGGAAGTAAAACGATACCAAGCGGACAGGGATTTTTTGTACAGGCAAATGCAGCATCGCCAACATTAACTTTTAACGAAAGTGCAAAAACCAATACCGTACTTACAGGAAGTAATTTGTTAATGGGCGCCCCGGCGTCACAATTAGCTTATACCAGCTTTATGAAGTTAGATTTAATTACTGATTCCATTAATAAGGATGAAATGGTGATCGGGTTCAATTCTTCATCAACAACTAAATATAATCCCAATGAGGATTCAGAATTTTTGCCGGGGGTTAGGTCTGCCGAATCCATAGCCGGAATAAGCAGCGACAGTATTCAAACTACAGCAAAATGGCTGCCTTTTCCCAGCAACATCTCCTGCCAGGTATTAAAACTGTATGTTACTGTAGCGGCAACAGGTACATACACCATACGTCGCACCGATTTAGAAGCGATACCACAAATTTACGACCTGTGGCTGAAGGATAATTATAAAAAAGATTCGCTGGATATCCGCAACAACACTGCTTACGTTTTTGATATAGACCTTACCGATACTGCAAGTTATGGCAGTAACCGTTTTGAGATTGTTGTTCGCCAGAACCCTGCATTAAGTATCCATTTATTGAATTTCACTGCGAGCAAAACTTCCGGTGGATCGCAAATAGTGTGGCTAACCGAGAACGAACAAAATTATACCAATTTCACCGTTGAAAGGAGCACTGACGGAGGGCAAACGTTCACTGTGCTTGGCGGTGTTGCTTCAAGCGCGCTTGGCACTTACAGCTATCTGGATAAAAACCCGCCCGTATCATCTGATATGTACCGGCTAAAGATCCAGGACCTGAACGGCACTATAACCTATTCAAATATGGTTACGCTGACATATGGCAATTCAAACCGCGTTACAGCCAGCAACATCAGCATTTATCCCAATCCGTCAAATGGTTTGTTGAATTTGGCGATTACTCAAACAAGCGGCAGCCAGCAGCCAGGTTTATCCGGGCTTCAAAATATTGGCTTGACGCCTTCCCTGGCGGCTAATACATCGTATGATATTGAAATTATAAGCATTACCGGGGCGGTCGTAAAAAGTGCGACATCTGCATCTGCATCATGGCAGGATAACGTCAGCGGCTTAACCCCGGGAACATACATTATACAAGTTGTTAATGACAAGGATAAAAGTGTGGTTGGAAAAAGCACCTTTGTTAAAATGTAATGCAGATAGATTATTAATGCACTTAACTTTATGCAAAATCCGAATACTTTTTTTCATACGTAATAATTTTCCTTTTTTATGTAACCATCTGATTATTATTACGTATACATTTTTACAAAACTGTAATAGTTGCCGGCGTATACATGAGATCTTGATTTTTGCCCGACTACCTGCAGTATTTGATAAAATTATTTGTTATGGAGGAGGGCGAAAAAAAAATCATCTCAGGGGGTTTAAAGTTAATCTTAAGCACGCTGCTTTTATTGTTTTTAACCGGGAATGTTTTTGCCACAACATACGACTGGATTGGCGGAACAAGCACCGTTGCCAGCAATGCCAACAATTGGTATAATGAAACCACCCAGCTTACTAATTCCGGCGTTCCCGGTTCGGCAGATAATGCTTATATAGGTGTCAATTCAACCTACGTTGTCTGGATTCTTTACCCTATTGTTGGGCTTACCACTAATATTAATTTAACGGCGGCTACTATGCCGGTTGTAACTGCAAATGCAACATGGGGCTCTCTGACTTTTGGGTATTACGGCCCCCAGGGTACTTACACATACGGTGTGAACGAGGCTTTATCTTTAAGCGTGAACACTGGCATAACTTTAACCGTAAGCGGCAACGTAACGCAAAACCATAATGCAAGTGCTACGGGCAGCACATTTAACTACATAGCCACAACTATTTCAGGCGCGGGAACATTGCTTTGCCAGGGGAATTTTCTCGTTGGTGATGCCACAACACAGCCCGGTCATAGCGTTGCAGAGGCCAGCCAGGTAAGCATTCAGATCAATCAATTAACTATTAGTGGGAATCTTGTTTTGAATTCGAACGGCAATACCACAACAAACGATATCTGTTATCCCTGGTTCTCACTTGAAAAAGGTACCACTACGCTCTTAAAACAAATTATTTTCACAAAAAATAATTCTCCCCTGGCTGATGCATTTGATAACTATAATCTACCGCTAAGCACCTATCCGGGATATGGGAAATTTTCTGCGGATAATACAAGCAGCAGTGCCAGCACACTTGAATTAAAATATAAACAACCTGCTGTGCCTGCTGATAAGTTTTATGTTTACTTTACTTACGGCGGCAATAACGGCACTGTTTTGTATGATGATCCAACAGCTGAAAACCAGACCATTTATACTGCTAATGAACCATCGGTAACCACTACTACAACTTATATAAATACAACGGCCCCTCCCTATTATAATGTAACGTTTTCTGGCGCCAGCACAAAATTGGTTGATAAAAACAGCGTATTAGGTTCAACAACACAGGGGTTAACAGTGGGAAATAATTTGATAACCAGCGGCGGAGCGGTAAATTTAAATACAAACAATCCAACAGTGACAGTGTCGGGCAGCTGGACAAACAGCTGCAATGTAACCCAGGGAAGCGGGAATATAACCATTACAAATGCGTTACAGAACACTGCCGGTACCTTTCAGCTCGGCACTGGGAACTTAACAACATCTACTTTACAAAACAGCGGCGGAACGGTTGCCGGCGGAGCGGGACCCGGGGTTGTTACGGTGAGCGGAACCTTCCAAAACAACGGCGGCACTTTTCAGTGCAATGCAGAAAACGATTACTTTAACGGTTTATATCAAAACACCTCTACATTTACAGCGGGAACCGGCACCGTTTATTTTAATGGTTCGGCAGCACAATCATTATCTGATATCAGTTCGGCAGGCACTCAATTTAATAACGTTAGTTTCAGCGGCACTTCGCTTGCAAATCCTAAAACCATGTCGGGTTCCGGCGGCTTTTCCGTATCACCAACAGGTTTTTTATACATGGTTGGCAGCACCACAAAACTGGTTGCGGGTACAGCTACTGTCGCTTCCTTAACTTTAAAGTCCGACACTACCGGCACTGCCACAGTAACCAATATACCTTCGGGATCTGTGATCTCTGGTTTCGTAACCGTTCAGCGTTTCGTTCAGGGTAATAAAACCTACGATGCCGTTGCCGGCAGATGGATAGGCAGAAATTACCGCTTAATGTCATCACCTGTAAATGAGGGGGTCGATGCAAGCAGCAATTACCCATGCAGCCTTAATTATCTTGGGGCCAGCACTATTATTACCGACTGTACTTCAACCTATGCAAGCAAGGGCGGGAACCCGAGCCTTTACCTTTATAATGAACATTACACGCCAAGCAATGCCAGTTTCATCAGCGGCAATTTTATTGGCGTTACCAATATAAGTAATACAGCGGCGAGTGGTACTATCACTACAACCGATGCAACAAACGGCACGGGGAAAGTTTATGCCGGGGGTGGTTATATGATTTATTTCAGGGGGGATAATATTACTCACCTTAGCGGTTCACCCAATAAAACAACTTATCCTTATGTAGCGCCGGAGAGTGTTACTTTTAGTACAACTGGCAATCTTAACCAGGGTACCTATGCTGTCGTATCATGGACAGGCTCCGCAGGCTTAATGTACACTACCAGTAACGGAGGTAACTCTACAGTAAGGGGGTATAACCTGGCCGGCAATCCATATGCAAGTTCAATTGACTGGAGCACATTCAGTAACTCCAATGCAGCAGCTCCGATTTATGGAAAAAATGTAAATCCAACGGTCTACATATTTAACCCTACAACCAGCCAGTATGCATCTTATAATGCGTCAACAGGGGTGGTGGCAAACGGGGGTAGTAAAACTATACCAAGCGGGCAGGGATTTTTTGTGCAGGCAAACAATACATCGCCAACATTAACTTTTAACGAAAGTGCAAAAACAAATACCGTACTTACCGGAAGTAATTTATTGATGGGAACCCCGGCGTCGCAATTAGCTTATACCAGTTTTATGAAGCTAAATTTAGTTACTGATTCCATTAATAAAGACGAAATGGTGATCGGGTTCAATTCTTCATCAACAACTAAATATAATTCCAATGAGGATTCGGCGTTCTTGCCGGGGTCATCCCCGCCCGAATCAATAGCCGGAATAAGCAGCGATAGTGTTCAAACAACAGCAAAGTGGCTACCCTTTCCTGGTAATACCACCAGCCAGGTATTAAAACTGTATGTTACCGCCAGGGCGACCGGCACTTATACCATACAACGCACCGATTTAGAAGCAATACCACAAATTTATGATCTGTGGCTGAAGGATAATTATAAAAAAGATTCGCTGGATATCCGCAACAACACTACTTATGTTTTTGATATAGACCTTACCGATACGGCAAGTTATGGCAGTAATCGTTTTGAAATTGTTGTTCGCCAGAACCCTGCATTAAGTATCCATTTATTGAATTTTACGGCAAGCAAAACAACCGGAGGGTCGCAAATAGTGTGGAAAACCGAGAACGAGCAAAATTACACCAATTTCACCGTTGAAAGGAGCACTGACGGAGGGGCAACTTTCGTCGTTTTAGGCGGTTTTACTTCAAGCGCCCTTGGCGCTTACAGCTATCTGGATAAAAACCCGCCGGTATCGTCGGATATGTACCGGTTACAGATCCAGGACCTGAACGGCACTATCACCTATTCAAATGTGGTTACCCTTATTTACGGCAATTCAAACCGCGTTGCAGCCAGCAACATAAGCGTTTATCCCAATCCGTCAAATGGGTTGTTGAATTTGGCGATCAATCAAACAAGCAGCAGTACGCAGCAGCCTGGTTTATCTACGCTTCAAAATATTGCGTCAACGCCATCTTTAACCGCAACCCAGGCGGCTAATACATCGTATAATATTGAAATTATAAGCATTACCGGGTCAGTAGTAAAAAGCGCGACAACTACAACCACATCATGGCAGGATAACGTCAGCAGCCTAACCCCGGGAACATACATTATACAAGTTGTTAATAATAAGGATAAAAGTGTGGTTGGAAAAAGCACCTTCGTTAAGATGTAATTCGGATTGTAAATATCTGATCTTCAATGTTGTCTTATAAGCCAACAAGGGTCTCTCCAACGATGATTTAATTATCCGGGTAATGGAATTTTAAGTCTCATTTGTGGAAAATGTTTTTGAAAGAAACTTGCCTGAATAATTTATTATTACTACATTTATACTTGTTTTAACGAAACCTGAAGTGGCTTTACGCCTTTCTTTTTGCAATAATACCGCTTGGCGTATTTTTTGTATATCTGTTTGATGTTGAGATAAATTATTGATTAGTAAAAATTGAACAGGGCCTTGATCAGTTATTTAAATGATTATGGTCTATCGTTTTTTACTAACATTGATTATCGCCCTTTGGTGGTCTTCAACACAAGCTTCAGCAATTACCTTTGATTGGAAGGGAACCAGCACTACCTGGGCTTCTTCAAGCTCATGGTCAGAGAGCGGCGGCTCCGGCGATTATCCCGGCTCCGGCGGCCGGACTACCGATATCGTTCGTTTTGGCTTGTCCAGCATCTTTACCAGCCAGCCAACACTCACTTCAAGTGTAACCATAGCCTCAATAGAATTCGGCGGCGGCTTTCAAACTGCCGGTATTCAGTTAACAGTAAACGGCGCTACGCTTACTGTAACTACCATAACCCAGGACATTAACACCACCAGCGGCAGCTTTACAATCTTCGACTATTTGCAGGGTACCGGAACTATAAACTGTACCAATATAAATGTTGGCAGCAGTTCAAGCACTTTTGGAACCAACAATTTTATGCTTTCAGACATTGCTACACTCAATGTATCCGGCAATGTTACCATAATAACCAACGCTAATATTCAAAACGGCTGTGGCTTCAGGCTCGAAAGCGGCAATATGTACTTATCCGGCCAGGTGATTTTTAATAAACTATCCGGTATATTCGCCTCAAATGCAGCCTATTTTACTATAAATACGGTAACCCAGTCTGGCGGCACTGCCACAACTCCACATCTATATCTTTCCAATGCAAATCCACTCGGAACCATTCCAAGCCCATATGCGTCTGTAAATTTTTATGGTGACCATGGCGGTACCAGTACAGTAACCTATACTGCGGCAAGCCCGGCAATATCTACAACGGCTACTGCGGGTTTTGGATCAGGCGGCGGTACAATTGATACAACCAAAGCAAGCTATGATTATTTGACCATACAAGGCTCCGGTACCGCAACTGTAGGCGGCAGCAGTGTTGGTGCGCTTAAAGTAACGGGAGATTTAAACACCAACAGCGCGGTTACCTTTGCGCCCACAGGTGCAAGCGCCACCAATACCTCGGTTGGGGGCAACTGGAACAATACTTCAACGGTAACCGGAGGTGCGGGCACGTTTGCAATTACCGGAAATGTGGCAAATTCAGGGCCAATGACACTATCGTCAGGCAATCTTGATGTGGGCGGAAGTATTGCCAATTCATCAACTATAACCGCAGGCAGCGGAAGTATCATTGCTGACGCCGGGCTGTCAACATCGGGCACATTAACTTTATCGTCCGGCGCCTTAAAAGATGGCGGCAACTATACAAATAGCGGAACCTTTACTGCCGGAACAGGAACCGTATATTTCAACGGCGCATCAGCACAAGCGCTTACCGACAACAGTTCGGCTGGCACAACCCTTAATAACTGCGACTTCAGCGGGGCCGGCACAAAAACCTTATCCGGAACGGGCAGCTTTGCAGTATCAACCAGTGGCGTATTAACTATGGAGGCCAGTACTACTTTGCAAACCGGGAATATACTTACGCTAAATTCGGGCAGCACGGGTTCAGCAACCGTTGGCGCAATACCCTCGACATCGACCATTACCGGCACCGTTAATGTACAGCGCTATATCAGCGGAGGCAGCAATAGCTACCGCAGTTACAGGCTATTGTCTTCGGCGGTTTATACGGCAAGTTCGGGCTCAAATCATTATTTTGACCTTAGTTACCTTCCATTATTTTCACCCATTACCGGCACGCTGGGTACAAGCGGGGGCATGACAAAAAGCGGGAACCCATCCATGTACCTGTACCGGGATAATGTGGCTTTTACCAACAGCACTTTTAATACCGGTAATTTCAGGGGGATTAATAAGATCAATAATTCACCTTTATATTCTATCGGGGTTGATTACGATGGCAGCTACAATTTAACCGTTGGCACCGGAATTATGTTTTTTTACCGCGGGAACCTTAGCAACATTGCAAATAAATATACCACCACCACCAGCGCCGAGGCATCTGTTTATTCATCAACCGGAACATTAAATCAACAAACTGTTACCGTTACCAATTGGTATACCGGTTTAACAACGCTGCAATATTCGACAGTTCCGGGCAATACCGGTTACTCTGGTTATAACCTCGTTGGCAATCCGTATGCGAGTTCCATCGACTGGAATACTTATAGCACAAGCAATGCAGCTGCGGGTATTTACGCTCCAAATGTTGGCCCCACTATTTATATTTTCAATGACGAAACCAAAGTGTACGCTACTTACAGCGCGGGCGTTGGCCTCAACGGAGGTAGCAATATTATCCCAAGCGGGCAGGGCTTTTTTGTAAAAGCATCTGCAAGCGGCGCTCAACTGATCTTTCACGAATCAGCAAAAAGCAATTCACAGCTTACCGGACCAACGGCATCAACCGGAACCACGTTATTGCTGAGCGCGAAGCCCATTCAAAGTAATGTTTTGCAATACTTGCGGATGAATTTAGCAGCTGATTCAGTGAATAAGGAAGAAACTGTGGTCCGCTTTGACAATTCAGCCCAAACAAAATATGATATCAACGAAGATGCACAATACTTGCCGGGAAGCGGAGTAATCAGCTTATCAAGTATGACAGCAGACAGCGTTCCGGTTGCTATCAACAATATGCCATTACCTAAACGAACCCAAAGCATTAAGCTAAGTGTTAAAACTGTTGCCGATGGCCGGTTCACTTTAAATATGACTGAAGTAAAGAGTATCCCGGCTTTGTTCCAGGTATGGCTTATGGATGCTTATAAAAAGGACTCATTGGATTTCAGGCACAATTCAACTTATGCATTCGATGTATTACATAGCGACACCAATACATTTGGTTCAAACAGGTTCAGTTTGGTTATCCGCCAGGACCCGGCTTTGATGATCCACCTGTTAAGTTTTGGCGCCGCCAAAACAAATAATGGCGCACAGGTTGTATGGAATACAGAAAACGAGCAAAACTATACCAATTTCACTGTTGAAAGAAGCAGCGATGGCGGCACTACTTTCACCGTATTAGGCGGGGTTGCTTCAAGTGCACAAGGCGCCTACAGCTTCCTGGATAAAACCCCTCCACAGGCCGTTGATATGTACCGTTTGAAAATACAGGACCTGAACGGCGCGATAACCTATTCAAATATAGTTACGTTGATTTATGGCAACGCTACAACAAATATTGCAAAAAGCAATATCAGTGTTTATCCTAATCCCTCAAATGGGATTATCAACCTGGCTATAAACCCCGGGGGGAATCCGCTGCAGGCAACTTCAACGCTAACAGGGCCCGGGCTACCCGGAGGTGGTACCTCACAAGCCTATGATATTAAAATTATCAGTATAACCGGGGCTACTATAAAGGCGGTTACTGCAAATACCGTTTCGTGGCAGGACAATGTGAGCAATTTAATCCCGGGCACATATATCATACAAGTGGTTAACAATAAAGATAAAAGCCTGGTAGGGAAAAGCACATTCGTAAAGATGTGATCATTCCAAACCAATTTCGATACGCTTATAAAGGTTAGCGATTTGCTTTCGGGGTGATATTTTTGTTATTGAGATAACGATTTGGACAACATTTTACAGCCAGGTTCCTCAAATAGTTTTGAGGAATTATTTTGAGGAATTTTGATTTTAACAAAGGGGAATAATATACTCAATACCCGTTCTTCCTCTTTTATAATTTTAACCATACCGGCAAAAACACCTTTAAGCAGAGAAAAACATCGACATTTTCCAACTCTGGCGTATTTATTGCCTATACAATAACCGAACTGATAAAATATTGATTTAAAAATGCAGGGCCTCAATCTTTTTACCTGAAGATTAGTGTACGCTGCATTTTATTAACCTTGTTAGCCGCCTTAATTGGCAAAAGCCCCCATTTTATTAAGTTGTAAACCCGTTAAGGCTTTTTTGCGATAGCACTGAAGTGATACATCCCCGAACCAACATTTGTAATAACGTAACGTGTCCCGGAGGAGGTAGTTTCAGTAAGCGGCTCACCTGCTAAAGGTTGGCCATTTTCGGTAACTGCATCACCACTTTGCGCCGGGATATAAACCGTTGCAGTAGTATTTGCAGGTATTTCCACATCCATTGATAGGGTGTCCTGACCAACTTTCCAGTGCGAGCTTATTTTGCCATAATTGGTATCATAATCGGCAGATACATTTTGTAAGCTGCCGCCAATTGTTGGTTTGATAATTATCTTTTTATACCCGGGAGCATCTATTTTAGTATCAATCCCCGCTATTACCCGGTACATCCAATCGCCTATGGCGCCGTAGGCATAGTGATTATAGGAGTTCATGCTGGCATCTTCAAATGTGCCATCAGGTTTTATACCATCCCACCTTTCCCATATAGTGGTAGCGCCCATTTTTACCGGGTACAGCCACGATGGGTAGGTATCCTGCAATAAAAGCTGATAAGCTACGTCGGCATGGCCAAAATTGCTCAACACGCGACAAAGATAAGGCGTACCCAAAAAGCCGGTGGTAAGGTGGTTGCCATAACGCCTGATGTTTCTCACCAGCCTGTCGGCCGCCTGCTGCCGTAAATTTTCGGGCAGCATATCAAATTGAAGCGCCAGCACGTATGCTGTCTGCGTATCTGATGAGATCAGGCCATTTGGCGTTACATATTCTTTTAAATAAGCATCCTTTATTTTAGCCAGCAGGGCAGTATAAGTTGCCGCATCGTCACTTTTGCCCAAAACATTGGCAGCATTTATCAGCAATTGTGTTGAACACGCATAAAAACACTGTGCAATCAGGTACTTATTTGTAATAGCCGAACTGCCGTCTGTATCGTCATTTACACTATAAAACAGCCAGTCGCCAAAATGGAAACCGGTGTTCCAGAGGTCGTTTTTGCTTTTTTGCTGCATATAATCAACCCATGCTTTCATGCTGGCGTACTGGTCTTCCAATATGCGTTTATCGCCGTAGGCAAGGTACATGTTCCAGGGGATGATAGTGGATACATCGGCCCAGCCTGTACTTGCGCCGGGGCCATCGGTGGCATCAGTTTTACCGATCACATTGGGTATTACAAACGGAACGCTTCCGTTTGTATACTGGTCGGCAGCCACATCTTTCAGCCATTTGGCAAAAAAGTTATGCACGTTCATATTGTAGGAGGCTGTGCGCGAAAATACCTGGGCATCGCCGGTCCAGCCCAAACGCTCGTCGCGCTGAGGGCAATCGGTAGGCACATCCAGGAAATTACCTTTCTGGCCCCATTGGATATTATGCTGCAGCTGGTTGATCAGGGTATTTGAACAGGAGAAGCTTCCGGTAGGCGTCATGTCCGAATAGAGCGCGATAGCAGTAAAATTTTCCGGCTTCAGATCGCCCGGATACCCTTCAACTTTAACATAGCGGAAACCCTGCCAGGTAAACTGCGGTTCAAAAGTTTCTTCGCCGCCGCCTTTCAGGATATAAACATCCTGCGATTTTGCAGTGCGCAGGTTATCGGTATAAAAATTACCGGGCTTGTCAATTACTTCCGCGTGTGAAAGGGTGATCCTATCACCTTTATTCCCGCTTACCTTTAATTGCACCCAGCCTACCAGGTTTTGCCCGAAATCGATTACTTTTTCCCCCTTTGGAGTGGTAAATATTTTTACCGGTTTAAAAGTTTCGTGCTTGCGTACTGGTTCGTTGTTGGTGGCTACCAAAATGTCTTTACGAAAATTTCCCACCTTTACCCCGTCCCAGTTTTTATCATCAAAATTAATAACCGACCAATCTTTTTGCTGCATATTGTCGTCGATGACGGCGCCGTAATATATTTCGGCGGAACGTACGGGCCCAGTTGATGATTTCCAGCTATTATCCGAAACGATGGTAGCTTTAGTGCCATCGGTATAAGTCACTTCCAGTTGAAATAATAGTGAAATATCCTTGCCGTACAGATTAGCCGTAGGGTTAAAACCAATATGACCGCGGTACCAGCCATTGCCAAGTTCGGCGCCTGCCGCGTTTTTACCTTCTTTAAGCAAGTCGGTAACATCATAAGCCTGGTATTGCAGGCGTTTGTTATAGCTTGTCCAGCCGGGTGTTAAATAGGCATCGCCAACCCGGTGCCCGTTTATCTGGGCCTCGTATAACCCGTGCGAAGTAATATAAGCGGTGGCTGATGCGATCTGCTTATTCAGCGAAAACTCCTTACGGAACAAAGGGCTTGGCCGCATTACCGAATCTTCGGTATAACCAGGGCTTATCCATTGTGCTTTCCAGTCGGCGGGCGAAAGCAGGCCCATCTGCCATGATGCGGGCGCGCTCCATTCAGAAGGTTTGCCGGTATTATCCCAAACCCGCACCTGCCAGTAATACTTTTGACCGGATATCAACGCCCCGCCTTTGTAAGGAACATAAACCGACTGATCGGACATTACTTTACCCGAGTTCCAAACTTCGTGTTTACCTTTTTTAAGGTAAGTATAGGCGATTGCTTTTATTTCGTACGCCGTTTGCATAACGTTTTGCCTTCCCTGTGCATCCAGCTGCCAGCTAAACCTGGGGGTAAGGGCATCAATATTAATGGGATCGGCCTGGTTTTCGGTAAGCATATGCTGCACTTTTATCTGCGCGAAAGAATAACTGTAAACGAACAGGGCAAGCACTAAAAAAAATATCTTTCTCATCGTTATTAAAAGCTTTATTTTAATTGGATAAGGCAAGATAGGGAAAATGGATTAAGTAATTTATACTTTTAGTTTGAGCACATTGTAATTTTATTGGGACGAGGCGGAAGAAATGAGCGTTGGAAGCAAAGATCCTGTGTCAAGGGTTATCAGCATCTGTCTTAATGGGTTTTAACGGGTTAATTAAAATTTGTAATGCCTTAATTATTCCAGTTATCGGTTCTGAAAGGTTCAGCTGGCAAACCTGCGGAATTTTGAAGGTTGGTTACCGGAGAATTTGTAAAGGCATACCTTATCGCCTTTATAGGCAGCGGTGTACCAATCGGCGCCGTAATAACGATACTGTTGCCCGAAATTACCGCCTGGCCTTTCCTGAACAACTGATCTGTGCCTGCTACAAAAAAATATTGGTTTAATGGGGTATTGCTGCTGGTTGTTAACCCATTGGCTGTACCCGCAGCGAAATTAATTGTAGCAATATATCCATTTGCGGTGTACGACGCATATTGAGGCCCGACACATGGCACATTTTGACCATAAGTATAATTTAAAGCGAGTTGCGCCAGGCGGTCACCCACAGGCTTTTTATCCGGTGGGTGGTGATTTGCCGGGTCGCCCACATCCATGGTAACGGCCATTCCCGTATTGGTAAGCAGGGGCCGCATATTGGCCTGTGCCTCCCTCAGGTAGGCGAGGTAATCTAAAACCGGGTTGCCTCCCGCAGGGTTGGTGCTGTTATAGTCATCTGCAAACGGGGTAATCTGCACATAATAAAATGGCAGTTCGGGCTGGTTGAACTTTGTACGCCACCCTTTTACCAAATCCGCGTTTAACAGGGTATAGCCAGATATGGGCGAATCATGCTGATTGTTTTCACCCTGGTACCAGGTAAACCCTTTGATACTAAGGTTAATTAATGGGTTGATCATTCCGTTGTACAGGCCGGAACTCCCGGCGAGGTAATTATTGGGCAAAGTGGGATCGTTTTTAATAGCTTCAACATTTGCCCAGTCCTGGCAGTAGGAACCGTTAACCGCCGAAATAATAATACCGATGGGTACATTAAGTGTAGTATTTAGTTTGCGCGCAAAGTAATAGGCCACAGCGCTGGTTGTTCCGACTGTGGCCGGCGAGCAAACATTCCAGCTTACAGCCCTTGATAAATTGGCGAGTGGCGAAGTCTCTATGTCCTCCTGTACCGTAAGCATCCGGATCATAGGGTAATTGGCCGCAGCTATTTCGGCTTGGTAATTTACAACACCTTTAAAAGGCGACATGGTATCAACAGGCATTACCATGTTTGACTGGCCGGAACATACCCATACGTCGCCGATCAATACATCGGAGATACTGATAGTAGTATAGCCCGGGGACTTTACTGTGATAGTTTGCGGATTTGCATTTACTGGTGTCGCGGGTGCGCTTATTTTCCAGTTTCCCAAAGCGTCAGCCGTAGTAACTATCGCTATGGAGTTCCAGCTGACGTTTACGGTTATCGGCTTGTTTGGCGGCGACTGTCCCCAAATGGTAATGGGTTTATCCCGCTGCAGCACCATATTATCCTGGAATAATGAAGACAGAAACAGGCCGTTTATTGTCGTTTCCTTATCTGTTACCGGGCCGATTTTTGAATCTTTTTTACAGGCAGTAACCAACAATAACAGGGCTAAAACAAGATAAAGCCAATTTTTTTTCATAGGCCGCGATGTTCCTCCCTGAGTTTGGTTAAAAAGGCTTTGGTGTTATTGCGATACAGCATAGTTTAATTCTGCCTGAAAATAGGGTTTAGCAAGGGCTTTATAAAACATTTTGCAAAAAATATTTCTTTATCGATTTAAACACGGATTAGCCGGATGAGGACGATAGAAAGAAGGCCTGCTGTAAACAACAAGCCTTCATAAACAAACTCAAACTTACCTATCATTACAAATTATTACATTTTAACAAAAGTGCTGCGGCCAATAAGTTTATTATTGCTGTTATTCGTTACCGTTATTATATAAGTTCCGGGCATTAAGCCGGTAATATTTTCCTGCCAGGTATCTCCTGACGAAGTGGCGGTCTTGATAACCGATCCTGAAATATTTACGATTTTGATATTATAAACCGTTGAAACCGTTGATTCGCCGGGCGCGGATAACAATGGAGGAAACTTGCTTTGCCCTGATACCGGATTTGTATAGCCATTAGCCCCGGTATGATTAATAGCCAGATTAACTATATTGCTTGCCGGATTCGGATAAACATTGATGTTCAGGGTAACGGCGTTTATGCTGTTAACGAATATTAGTGTAACTGCGTTTGAAAAACTGATCACCCCACCCTGATCGGTTATTTTTAAACGGTATTCATCTGATGCTATGGGAGGGTTATTATCTGAAAAAAAGTAGCTCCCGGCACCAGAGGACGTAAGCGTATCCAATATTTCAAACGCTGTACCGCCATCCAGGCTTCTCTCAAGGGTAAACAGTGTGTTATTCCCTTCATTTTTTGTAACCCACGACATCTGGGCTTCGGCGCCTGATTTTGCAGCATTAAAACCCACCAGTTGAAACGGAAGAACCGGAGTTTGGCATTGACGAACCACCACACAAAATCTGTAACTGCCAAAACTCGCGGTATCCGCTTTATTAATTGTAAAAATATAGTTTGAACCCGCCCTTAGATCCAGTGAATCTTTCAAATAATGATCAATGAGCCAAATACTGTAATTATTGGGCAACTGGTCTAATTGTGTTTTTTCAAGCGTAATTTGCCCGCTGTTTTTGGCTTCCACATCCAGCCGTATAGCAACCTACTGAACCGGCAGAGGCAAAAGATTTACCGACAAAGGGATGCCGTCGCTTGAATAGCTGGCCAGGCCCTCCTCAGCATCCAAGCCCGGCATATACTTTGAATCTTCATTAAAATCATAGGCGTTTGACGCCCCGGAGTTAAATCCGATAACAATATCATCATAATTGTATTGATCGATATACAGTTTTAGCCGGAGTAACTTAGTTACACTATCCAGCGACGCATTGCCTGAATTAAAATTGGGCGAAGGATAAACATTGTATTTCCCTTCCGGCTTATTAATTGAATTATAAAAGTGCCTAAATATATTGGTTGCATTCCCACTGGCTGCAGCCATTGAAAATAATAAAAAACAGAAAAAACAAACCTTAATGCACGCTTTCATAATATTGGTTTTCTAATAAGATCAGGGCATTGGTAAAAACAATCAATTGTACGCTTTTATACACCCCAGAGATATAGAAGCATTTATGAAAGCATTGTAGTGGTTTGATTTACAAGCACGAAACGCCTGGCCGGCAGATGTTATTTTTGCTGTTAGAATGCCAATAATCTTCTGTCAGCGGTTGTTATAAAAAGTATTGAACATCACAAACAGGCGTGACCATGGTCACTTTTTAATTGAGATTTACACCTTAGTTTGGCGGCTTAAAGTACAACCCATGAACACAAGTAAAGAACAAGAATTTTTAAAAAAACTGGGATCAAAAATAAGATTACAGAGGAACGAAAAAAAGATTTCGCTAAACCAGCTTGCAACCCAATTTGGGTTTGAGAAATCAAGTATATCCAAACTTGAAAACGGCAAATCCAACTCGACCATATTAACCTTAATGAAGTTAAGCCACGCATTAAATGTTCCGATGGAACGTTTTTTTCATTAGTCGCAGCTTTTCAATTTAAGATTAGTTTTAACCCAATAAAGGTATCTTATCAGTAATGGTAATACAACCCGTTAATACAGGGTATTTTAATGGAGAAAACACGGGGCATTAATCAACTTACAGGCTGCCTTTGGCGCATTAAACCAACTTGCGGGTTTGATAAAATGGTTTGCGTGGTTTTTTATTCATCCGCGCGTCAAT
>Ga0207076_1147_pt1 | contig 16442 bp, 14 predicted proteins | sample Alteio_BWMinHeat_62_FD_153568 | JGI IMG/M metagenome (GOLD analysis project Ga0207076, IMG submission 153568) | Enriched cells from forest soil in Barre Woods Harvard Forest LTER site, Petersham, Massachusetts, United States -... | ecosystem: Environmental > Terrestrial > Soil > Temperate forest >... | reverse complement strand
CCTAAAATTAAGGTACACCCGATTGAGCCGGCGGAATCACCTACGCTAACGACCGGGTACAAAGCAGGCACCCACCGGATACAAGGAATATCAGATGAGTTTATATCCGAAATCGTGAAGCTGGATCAATTGGACGAAGTGATTCAAGTCAACGATGGCGACTCAATTATCATGGCACAAAAACTGGCTGAGCAATTGGGCCTTGCAGTTGGCATATCATCCGGCGCCAATGTGATCGGCGCCATAAAACTTAAAGATAAAATGAGGGCTGATGCCATAGTGGTAACGGTGCTCAGCGATAATAGTAATAAATATCTGAGCACGGATCTGACGAAAGATGAGCCTATTAAAGAGACTTATATATCCCCGGGGATAATCTTTACCGGCTATCATCCGATCAGCAGGCTTACTAATGAATACCCTTAATTTAAGAATATGAACTTTTATAAACGTCGTTTCTCCTGTTGGTTAATGTACCTCGTAGTCGTGTTTACAATTACGCTTGCATCTTGCAGTGTTCAAAATAATATTATTACGGCAAATACCGCAACAAGCAATGAACCAACTTTCTATTGGAGGATAGAAGTTTTGGTTCAAACTGGTGATAATAATATTTATCAGATTTTAGCTGATTTAGGAAACAACCCACAGCCGGTTTCATTTAACTTGTTTAATGATTTATACGGAAGATCATCGCCGGGCACGATAGTGGTGTACGTTAAAGCGACTGACAACCAGATGCAGCAGCTTAGGGGTTCTCTTTTTGAAGGCGGGGCAATGGGCATAGTTGCGTATAGAGTAAATCATAATTGATTAAACTAAAATAACAATGAGAAGTAAAACCGTAATAATCACCGTATTATCATGATGATGGGGGTAGCTTTGAAAGCTCAAATTTTAACTCCGGTAAAATGGAGTTATGCGGCAAAGGAAACAGGAAAGAACGAAGCCGTAGTGTTTTTAAAGGCCACTATTGACGACGGATGGCGTATATATTCCCAAATCGTCAAAGGTGGGTGGTCCGGTAAAAACCAATTTCACATTTGCGCCATCAACAGCCTATGCCATTATTGGAAATACCATGGAGCCAACGAGAAGATGGCCTATGCCAGATCAGTTATGAAATAAGTATTAATAGATTTCACAGGGCATGCCGTATCAATTAAGGCACTTAAAGCTCTGTCCAGATAAATAAGATCTTCATATCGTTCTTTAATAAATCAGTTAATAGTTAAAGCACCCGCAGGAAGACGGGTGCTTAACTTTTTAAAATATTAAAATAAAAGATATCATTGTCCGGTAACTTTTTTTTTGCAACTATGATTTCGGCCGGCGAATTCCAAAATAAAAGACGGACATAATAACAACTCATTATTTTAATATCATCTAAAAAGCTATCATTCAATTAAATATCGCTGTAGTATTGGTGGGATTTAGGGGTTTCGGACCAATTGATTACCCTTCATAAAGACCTTTCAACCTGGTGCCGTTTATTCTTAGCGTTTGTGATTTCGTTGTTCACCATTGGCCCTGTCACCAGCTACAACGTTACTTGACGTTTTTTAAACTATCGAAGACGTTTCAATATAATAAAAACAGTCCGGTCAAGCCGCTAAGCAGTAGGACAATCGTCAATCATTTGATTGCTATCCATAAGATTTATAACAGGACGGTAGCTGCTAAATTTTATTGCACTGCCAAACCTTGCATTAAAGGCGAAGGTACTTCCGAAATACGGAAGATTGTGCTTAGCAGGAAATTGTTGAGGTGAGGTTAAAGCGGGTAGGCCGTGTCACTTTTAGTTTCCGTCAACACAAAAAAGCTTTGTACTGTGGTAATGTTAGGGAGGTTGGCCAGTTTATTTCTATAAAAGTCATTGTATGCGTCCATGTCGCTCGTGGCGATTCGTAATATAAAGTCAAAACTTCCCGTCATTTGAAAGCATTCCATTACTTCAGGAAATTTGGCTACTTCACGCTCAAATTCATTTAATGTTTTAGATGCGTGGTCGTTTAAAAGCACCTGGCTGAAAGCTATGAGGCTCTTATTAATTTTCCTTCTGTCTAAAATGGCAATGATCCTTTTTATATACCCTTGTTCTTTTAGCCGCTTAATGCGTTCGTGAATTGTTGCAATTGATTTATTTAGTTTATAGGAGATTTCCTTATTTGTAAGCGAAGCGTCTGTCTGTAATAGCTTTAAAATCTCTTTGTCGGTGACGTCTAAATTGATAGTTAACATTACTTTAAAAATGTAGTAGTGAAAAAACATACAATAATAGCAAAATGAAAATATCAAAAGCAAAAAAAATAACAGTTTTTGCAGCAATATCCATAAAATTTATGGTTTTTAAGTAAATAATTGTTATTAAAATTTGTTACAGCGACTTTTATCGTATTAAAATATGGATATGATAGCAAATTTGGAGATCGGAAATTATGTCGACAGTCTTGATGAAAAGTTTAAGCATTTATGGCACTTGGTCGGCAATACTCCCATGCTTGAGTTGCAGTATAAATACCAGGGAAATGCCGGGCGGATATTTGTAAAATGTGAGCATTATAACCTCACAGGTAGCGTAAAGGATCGCATGGCGCTTTATATTTTATATCAGGCTTATAAGTATGATAAAATAAAACCTGATGACATCATTATTGAAGCCACCAGCGGCAATACGGGTATCGCTTTTGCCGCAATAGGCAAAGCATTGGGTCACGAGGTGAAAATTATCATGCCTGACTGGTTAAGTAAAGAGCGCATCGATATTATTAAAAGTATGGGCGCCGAAATAATACTGGTTAGCAAAGAGGAAGGGGGATTCCTGGGAAGTATCGGGCTTAGCGAACAAATGGCAAAAAAGGGCGGCGTATTTTTACCCCGTCAGTTTGAGAACTTATATAATGCCGGGGCACACGAGAAAACCACGGGCAGGGAGATCTGGGAACAGTTGGCTGGTATCGGGCTTCAGCCGAATGCGTTTGTGGCTGGTGTAGGTACGGGTGGAACAGTAATGGGCGTTGGCAATTATTTAAGGTCGATAGATCCTCAAATAAAAATCCACCCATTAGAGCCGGCAGAGTCACCTACCCTGACAACCGGGCACAAAGTTGGAAGCCACAGGATACAAGGTATTTCAGACGAATTTATTCCCCCAATTGTTAAGCTTGATCTGTTAGACAGCGTTATACAGGCAAACGACGGGGATGCTATTCTAATGGCTCAAAAATTGTCGAGACAGCTTGGTCTCGCTGTCGGTATATCTTCCGGAGCGAATATTATAGGCGCAATTCATCTCGCAGAGGAGATGGGCCGGGACGCAGTTATTGTTACTATTTTGTCTGACAGTAACAAAAAATACCTTAGTACAGACCTTATGAAAGAAGAACCTGTGAAACCTCATTATTTTTCAAGCCATACGGAGTTTACCGGCTACCGTTCGATAGGCCGTTTACCAGGTTCCGGAATGGAGTCAATCCTAATACCTGAAAAAAAGTAAAGGAAAATAAAGGAATTGTTACTGGTTGGAATTTCAATAATCAAAATAACTCACTAAAATGAAAAAAAAGTTAATGATAACAGCAGCGGCTGTATTAAGTACCTTTTCGGCAACCGCGCAAATTTTGGAGCCCGTTAAATGGAGCTACGCTGCAAAAAGGACAAGTCCAACGGAAGCGGTGGTATTCATAAAAGCTACGATAGAATCAGGATGGCACGTGTATTCTCAATTTGTAAAGGACGGGGGCCCGGTAAAAACCACAATTACTTTTGCCCCATCAAAAAACTATACTTTGATAGGAAATACGATTGAACCTGCACCTATATCACGCATGGAAAAGGTATTTAACATGGAAGTTGGCTTTTTTGAAAATTCTGTAATTTTTCAGCAGAAAGTCAAGCTTAAAACCGCGCAAACAACCGTAAGCGGCAAGCTTGAATATATGACTTGCAATGATCAAAAATGTTTGCCACCCGAAGACATTGACTTCAGCATTCCTGTAAAGTAAACCGAATAGTAAAAATGTCAGTGAAGAAAATGAAAAAGCGAATATGCCTGTTCATGCTACTAATTATGGCTACATTGTTTATCAGCAGCATTGTAACGGCACAAGATACCGTCTCGACGGCTGGTATAACGTTTTCCCAGTCGGGTGTGGATTCTGTCCGGCAAGCCACAGTACAGGCTAAACCAGAAAAGAGTAAAGTAGTTGCTAAAGCCGCAAAACAGAAATCGGCCGTCACTAAAAGCCTGCAAGATAAAGGAAGCCTGTGGGCAATATTTATTGCTGGTTTATTGGGAGGTTTCGCAGCGGTATTAATGCCTTGCATATTCCCGATGTTGCCTTTAACCGTAAGTTATTTTACGAAAGGAACAGGCCGTGGAGGTGCAGTCGGGAAAGCGTTATTATATGGATTGTCAATCATCGTTATTTATGTTGTGGTTGGCTTGTTGGTAACGATAATTTTTGGCCCCGATGCATTGAACAATATGTCAACAAACGGGGTGTTTAATTTTTTCTTTTTCCTTTTGTTGGTGTTGTTCGGCGCTTCTTTTCTTGGCGCGTTTGAAATTTCTTTGCCAAATTCATGGGTAAATAAAATGGATGCCAATGCCGATAAGGGTGGATTGGCGGGTATTTTTTTTATGGCTGCAACGCTTTCGCTTGTATCATTTAGCTGTACAGGGCCAATAATTGGCGGCTTGCTCGCCGAGGCATCTACTACAGGTGCATTATTGGGGCCCGCTGTAGGCATGTTTGGCTTTGCTCTTGCACTGGCTATTCCGTTTGCCCTATTCGCCATGTTTCCGGGTTTAATGCAGTCACTGCCGAAGTCGGGCGGCTGGCTAAATAGCGTAAAGGTTGTTTTGGGTTTTCTTGAGCTCGCTTTTTCACTAAAGTTTTTATCAAATGTTGATTTGGCGTACCACTGGCATTGGTTCGACCGTGAGATATTCCTTGTATTATGGATAACAATCTTTGCGCTAACCGGAATATACCTTTTGGGTAAACTAACCTTTAGCCTTGATAGCCCATTGCCTTATATTCCTGTTCCCCGCCTGTTTCTCGCCATTATTGTTCTGTCTTTTACTATGTATATGGTTCCTGGATTATGGGGGGCGCCGTTAAAATCAATTTCAGCTTTTCTGCCGCCGCAAGCAACCCAGGACTTTGACCTGTATAGCCCAGGTGGAAACAATGGGAGCAGGGCTATTGAAAAAGACGGTGATGATAGGCCACATAAATACGCAAATCTCTTTGACAAGCCCAAAGGGTTCAACCCGTTTTTTGATTATGACGAAGGGTTGGCTTATGCAAAAAAAGTACACAAACCAGTGATGATAGATTTTACAGGCCATGCCTGTGTAAATTGCCGTAAAATGGAGGCAAATGTTTGGACTGAAAAACAAGTTTATCAAACGATTACGGATAAATACGTGCTGATACAATTATATGTGGATGATAAAACAGACCTGGAACCCGGCGATCAAACAACAACTCCGGCTGGCAGGCAGATTAAAACAATCGGGAATAAGTGGAGCTATTTACAAACGTCAAAATTTGTTTCAAACTCACAGCCATTCTACGTATTGCTTGATCCGTCAACGCAACAGCCATTGGTTGAGCCCCAGGGTGCAGATTACGAACCCTCGAGCTATTTAAAATACCTGAACAGTGGATTGGCAGCTTTTGCTAAGATGCGATCAGTGATTTAGTTAATTAATCCGGGGCGGCAGGTGAGATGGCCGTCCTGGTTTATTAAAAGCTTTAAAAAAAATTACCATCAAACAAGATCCCCGCTCCCTATGGATTGGACATTTATGATTATAATCGGCCTCATAGTCTTACTTGTTTTGATTTTGTTAATATGGATGTTGATTAACAGGGCAAGAGGAAGGGATGAAGTAGAGGGAATATTTATTCCCCGGCGAAAAGAAAAAGAAGATAAATGAGCACCGTTTGGACGGGATGGCTGATTGTCAAAGCATTTGCTTTTTTGCGCTTAAAAATATTTCAAAAGGCGACGATGATAACTAATTATGGAAGGCGATGTACCAGGTTGCATAAAAATTTGACCCTATAGGAGACAGGAGTCCGCAACATTTTGGCCAGCCCATTGGATGAGGCTTTTATTTTATCGTAGAAAGCGCCGCCTGCACCGGGCAGCGCTAACCTTAATTAACTATTAACCGATCCTATAAAGAACGTTTGTGCAAAGGATCAAATACCATTCTGCTGATTGCCCGGCCGTAATTTTAAGCTCAATTATTATTTAGCTGTTTTTAAAAATATATTTTCCGTCATCAAAACCAGCCTGATATAATTTTCTCCACTCAAATTTTTGTTTGCCATTGTTTTATTGATTTGAACTGCAAATATCTGAATAGCAAACGAGGGCTAACTTACCAAATGATAAGTAATCAACACTTTGATAATATCGGGGTTATTCAAATGTCCCGGAAAAAATCAAAAATCGTTTATTCGAAGATTTGAGGGTTTTCATGGGCCAGCTGGTAGTTCACCAGACTTATGCCTGCTTAAGGCGCACGTAGGTTCGAGTCCCGCTCCCGCTAAATGCGTTATTGGGTGCAACTACTTTCCACTCGCATATTTTTCGTAATTGATCTATAAACCGGTTCGAACAAAATCCAGTTGGGATCACAAAAATAGCCGGGCACATTGTATCCGGCTATTCAATTAATTGACGTTCGAATCGCCTAACTACCAGGGGTTCACCGTTTCATGATTAAGCCAATGCGTAAAAAAGCAACCGGTTGGGCCATCATCGTCAAGGCATGATAGCCAAACTGCAGGTTTCGCACCTTGCTCAACTGTATTGGCATTTGGTCGTTCCTGTCCAATCTGCGTTTGCGTTAAACCTGGATCGGCTGAGTTAACTTTAATGCCGGTACCTACAAGTTCTTTAGCCAATGTAACTGTAAACATATTAAAAGCGGCTTTTGCAGCAGCATAAGCTAAGCGCGCCGGCTTCGGCCCATTTTGATGAAGCGGTTCGCTCGCAAGTGTTACAGATCCGATTGTAGAGGACATATTCACAATCCGGCCTGCAGCGCTTAACCTGATCAATGGTAAAAATGCCTGGGTTATTGCCACAGGGGCCATAAAGTTAATGTCCATATATTCTGCAAGCAATTCCTGCGAAATATCGGAAGGATTATGCTGATCTTCGGGTTTAACAGGTAGCCTTGCGGCGTTGTTCACCAGAACATCTAACCTCCCAAACTGATTTTTAACCCGATTTACCGCGGCGGCTATACTTTCAGCTTTCGTAATGTCAAGTGGTATTAAATGGGCAACAATCCCTTGCTGGCTTAGCTTTTCGACAGCTGCCACTCCAGCTGTTTCGTTTCGTGCGCCCACTAAAACGATCATTCCTTTATTACCTAACTGTCTGGCTATTTCTAAACCCAATCCACGGTTGGCGCCTGTTATCAGTACAATTTTCTTTTGTGTTTCCATAGACTTCAAAGGTAAGGGAGGTTTATAATTACTTGCTTGACAAAAGGCAAGAAATTAACCAGGTTTCATCCGGCTGATCTTACGGCGAATACGGCTCAGCGTACTATCTGTAATGCCAAGATAGGAAGCGATATACTTTAAGGGTACCCGCTTGATTAATTCAGGCTGTATCTTTAATAAATAGCAGTAACGGTCGGTGGCGTTTAACTGTATCCGGAAAAGCAATCTTGACTTTATACTTGCCATCCTGTCTTCATAAAGTTTCCGGGCGAAGCTTTCAAATTCAGGATACTTTAAGAAGAGTTGCTGTAATTTCTCAAATGAGATAAAAATTAGCGTAGTATCCTCCAATGCATGAATGTTAACGGACGAAGGGATTCGTTTAATAAAGCTTAATGATTCAGAAATAAAACTCCCTTCGTATATGCAGCCAACGGTATATTCTTCTCCATCGTCCTTCAAAGAGTATGAACGAATCAAGCCATGCTGAATAAATCCCCAAAAGTCACAAATCTCGCCTTCTTTTAACAAGTATTGATTTTTGTGATAAATACAAAATTCAAAGTGATTTACAATTTTGCTTAATTGTTCGGCCGTGAAATCGGCATATGCCAATAACTTTTGACTTAAGAATGTAATTGTACTGCCATTCAGCTCCATATGTCAATAGTATAAAAAAGCATTGATTTATGCTAAATTAGCAAACTCATAGATATGAATTAGATAGAAGCTGCCATTTTTAAATTTTGTAGAAAGTGGTTCGAAGATAGTCCAATAGGGTTCACTTAGAAAAAAAAAGCCTTTTCATAGACAAAGAAACGGCTTTTTCTTTGCACAAAGGCATTTTTGAGGGCCCTCCATATCTTGAAACGACGACCGTCGTATCATCAAGTTTTACACAGTTTTTTGTTGAATTTCACGTAAAAGCGGTACAAATATGGTGGAGACTTTTGCGTGCTTAAAAAAATCCAAGATGGCAACACCGAAACTGTTAAGATCAGATAGATAACTTAAATCAGGTCGGCCGGAATGGATCGTTAAGCTACTAAAGGTCGTGATTTATTTAAAATACAAAATCATGAAAATGTTACTTCTTATCTTATTCATTACAACTTCAGTTAAATATTCATTTGCCCGGGCTATGATCTGGAAAGACGATCCAATGCATTCCAGGCTGACATTTACTGTTACACACCGGGGACTTTCGTCTGTTTTGGCTTATTTCAAATTATGATAATTATTGTTTAGTTTAGCAGGCCATTTTTTTTTCAATCTATAGCAGGCTTTGGTTTAACACATGATAGGGGATATTTCCAGGTTGTCGGATGATGAGTTGCTTGTGCTGATAAAGCAGGACAAATTGGGTGCGTTTAAGGAATTGTATAGCCGCTATTGGAAAAAACTGTATGCTGAGGCTTACAAACGTTTAAGCAGTAAAGAGCTTGCCGAAGAGATTGTGCAGGAGTTGTTTGCCAACCTTTGGCAGCAGCGCCATACCCGCCAGATAAACTCAACCGTTGGCGGGTACCTGTATAATACGGTTACCAACAGTGTAATTGATCAGTATCGCAAACAGATTGTTCGTAACCGGCACCGCGAGGCCATGTTGGTGGTGCGCCCCGAAGCTGACAACGCTACCGAGGACGCCATTATGCTGCGCGACCTTACTTATGCCATTGAAACCGAAGTTAGCCTGTTGCCCGATAAATGTCGCCAGGTATATGAGCTTAGCCGCAACGAATACAAAAGCAACAAAGAAATCGCGCACATGCTGGGCATATCAGAAAAAACTGTCGAAAATCACCTCACCAAAGCACTCAAACGCCTGCGCATAGGGCTTAGCCATTACCTGCCTGTAATAGCCCTGTTGCTGCTTAAATAATTTTTTATTTTTTTTTCTGCTGAGCGTAGGGGATACGCTATGGTTGATACGTCATGTATTGTAAAACCAATTGTATCTTATTTTATGGAAGAAGCTATATCCGTCGAAATACTGGAACGGTATATTAAAAGTAATTGTACTCCCGATGAGGTGGAACAGGTAAAAGCCTGGTACCGCTCGTTCGAGCGTAACGATGACTATGTTTCGGGTATAAGTCTGGCCGAAGAAAAAGCCCTTGAAGAAAAGCTTTATAATCACATACTTGAAATTATTGGCGTACAGCCCGGTGAGGAAGAGAATGACGAAATCGAACCTGAACAACTGCCGCACCGGAGCATCTTCAGTCGCTGGTATGCCGTTGCAGGTGCTGCCGCAGTTTTATTGATAGCAGGTGCCATCTACACATTTACTACCCATCACCAGCAGTTTGGCGCAAATGAAACTGCTGCCAATGTAACCACCAAACAGATACAATCCATTACCAATAATTCAGACCAGGTTTACAAAGCCGTACTGCCTGATCATAGTATTGTATGGCTTAAACCAAACTCCCAATTAACTTATCCCGAAGTTTTTGACACAAAATCAAGAATGGTTACCATAGCGGGCGAAGGTTTTTTTGAGGTTACTAAAAATCCAAATTGTCCGTTTATCATCAACAGCCCTTCTATCATCACCAAGGTTTGGGGTACCAGTTTCCTGGTTCATGATAACGATCGCAACAGCCCTGCTGAGGTATCGGTGATGACGGGGAAAGTTTCGGTGAGCATAAAAACGACTGACAACAACGGCCAGCCATCGTTAAAACTTGAAAAAGGCGAAGTAATGCTGTATCCGCACCAAAAAGTAGTTTACCTGATAGATCAGAAACAGCTTAAGCCGCAAACAGAAGGCGCTGCCGACGAGGACGCAATGCAGATATGGAAGCACATCAACCTGTCGTTTGAGAATAAGCCCATCCGTGAGATCGTTCCGGTGCTTAACTCAAAGTTTCATGTACACATAGTGGTTAAGAATGAAATACTTAACCGGTATATACTCAATGCCGATATGACCGGTTTAAACCTGCCCGATGTGCTTGAGGCATTAAAGAAATCGCTTAATATCAACTACCAGATAAGTGATGAAGGTATCGAACTTCAATAAAACCTGTATAACAGACCAATTATTAATCAAGTAAATCAAATAGCAGATGGAAAAAAAAATACAAACATAACCTCACCGACCCGGCAAGCCTTTACAACATGTTTAGTACCGGCAAAAAAAGAACTTAGAAGTGTTACGACCACTCCTAAGTTCAAGCTTAGCCCACTTTGAAGAACGCCATTTTTAATGGTGAACGGGCTTTAATTGTCTCATTTTTAACAAAGAAACAGAAACAAATATATGAATTTTCGTTTACGAAGTCCAATTCCCTGGTTTAAAATCATGAAGATTACCTTTAGTCAGATCCTGATAGCGGTTGTGTTAAGCAGTTTTGCTTACGCAACGCCGGTGCGGGCACAAAATATTCTTGACAAACCTGTAAACATCTCGCTTAACAACACAACCTTGCTTGATGTTGTAAATTATTTGCAAAAAAAGAACGGTATCAAGTTCATTTACAGCAAAAATACTGTTGATATGGCACAAAAGGTAAATGCCAACTTCAAAGAACAACCACTTAAAGTTGTATTGGATGAATTATTCAAAAACAACGGTATTGATTATGAAGTACTGCAAGACCGCATAGTTTTGGGCAAACTGCCCGCCGGCGAATTACGCGCCAACACCGATGCTTCGCCCGGCGATAAAGCCAATCGCGCCGCCGAGGCAATAATTGCAGTTACCGGAAAGGTAATTGATGCCCAGGGTTTACCTATTCCGGGCGCTACGGTTACCGAAAAAGGCACTACCAATGGCGTGCTTACTGATGTTAACGGCGCATTTAAACTGAATGTCGCCAGCCAAAACAGCGTGCTTGTGGTAAGCATAGTTGGCTATAAAAAACAAGAAGTGGCCGTTGGCGGCAACACCAGCTTTACTGTTACCCTGCTTGATGAAGTAACGGGTATGAATGAGGTTGTGGTTGTAGGCTACGGTGTGCAAAAGAAAAGTGTTACTACCGGGTCAATATCGGGTGTTAGCGCTAAAGATTTTGCTAACCAATCTGTTGTTAACATTGCCCAGATATTACAGGGTCGTACATCTGGTTTAACTATTACTACCAACGATGGTCAGCCAGGTGATGGTGCTACCGTTCGCGTTCGTGGTATCACAACTTTCAATAATAACGATCCGCTTTGGGTTGTTGACGGTGTTGTGGTTGATAACGGGGGTATCGGTTATCTTAACGAGCAGGATATTGAATCGATCGAAGTGTTGAAAGACGCCGCCTCTGCTGCAATTTATGGTACACGCGCCGCTGCGGGCGTTATCCTGGTAACTACCAAAAAAGGTAAAGCCGGCCGTACGCAAATTAACTACTCTGGTTATTTTGGCACATCTGCTCCTGCGCGCAAGCTCGACCTGCTTAACGCAACCGAATATGCTACTTTAAGAAACGAGTCGCTGGCGGCTGCGGGCAAGCCAATATTATTCAGCGATCCGGCGGCCCTTGGCACCGGTACCGACTGGCAATCGTATATCTTCAATAACAGCGCCAAAGAGCAGGATCACGAACTAAGTGTATCCGGCGGTACAGAAAAATCAACTTACTACACCTCATTTGGCTATTTAAGCCAGGATGGTATAGTTGCTACTCCAATATCAAAATACAACAGGATAAACTTTAGGACCAATGAAACTTTCAAGCCATCGAAATATGTAAACTTTGGCGATAACATTGGGTACACCTACAATAAATCAATAGGTTTAGGTAATACCAACAGTGTATTTGGCGGCCCGTTAAGCTCGGCCATCAACCTTGATCCTATTACTCCTGCCGTGGTTACCGACCTTACTGCTGCTTCGGCTGCGCCGTATACCACACCAAACGTAGTGCGTAACGCACAGGGTTATCCTTATGGTATATCGCAATACGTTGGCCAGGAAATAACCAACCCGCTTGCCTACATACAAACCCGTTTGGGCAATTACAGCTGGGCGCACAACATTGTGGGTAATGCTTATGCAGCAGTTGATCCTATCCCCGGTCTCGAGATCAAATCAACCGTTGGTACTAAAATGGCGTTTTACGGTGATGAATCGTTTACACCACTTTACTATCTGAATTCATCAACTGTATCGTCACAAAATAATTATAACCGCGATGATACAAGGTTGTTTAACTGGAACCTGGAGAATACCGCATCGTACACCCACACTTACGGTAAACATAACCTGAATGTATTGTTAGGTGAGGGTGCTTATGTTGATAACGGTGGTTATTCGGTAGGTGTTACAGAATATGGCCTGCCCGTAACCAATTTTAACGATGCATCATTAAACTACAGCGTTCCGGCTGTTCAGCGGATAGGCTATGGTGGCGAAGGTCAGCCACACCACATAAGCTCGTTGTTTGCCCGTTTAAATTATGATTACGGAGAGAAATACATCATTCAGGGCGTCGTTCGCCGCGATGGTTCTTCCCGCTTTGGCGAAAACCACAAATACGGTACCTTCCCATCAGTATCATTAGGCTGGGTGCCAACAAAAGAAGCCTTCTGGCCACAAAATGACGTTGTGGACTTCCTGAAAATTCGTGGTGGTTACGGTGTTGTGGGTAATGATGCATTGCCTGATAACGCCTTCCTTTCAACTATCGGCGGCGGCCGTAACTACAGCTTTGGTACGGGCGATACCTACATCAGCGGTTACAGCCCTAATGCACCATCAAACCCAGATTTGAAATGGGAGCAAACCGCGCAAACCAACGTCGGTATCGACGCCGTTATCTTCCATGATTTCAACCTGACTGTTGAGTGGTACAAAAAGAAAACAACCGGTATCCTCCAGCAGGTAAACATTCCATACTATGTCGGTGCAATCACCAACCCTTATGCTAATGTGGGTGATATGGAAAACACCGGCCAGGAGCTGTCATTAAGCTACCACAAAAAGATTGGCGACGTTACTTTCAGCGCCGACGGTAACGTATCACACCTTAAAAATACTGTTACCCGCTTAGCTCCCGGTCAGCTTTACCTTGACGGTGCAGGCGTGCAAAACATACAGGGTGGCGTAACCCGTTCACAAGTTGGTTACCCGATTAACTCGTTCTATGGTTATGAAAATCTTGGTGTGTTCCAAACCCAGGCCCAAATTGACAGCTACGTTTCATCAACCGGGCAGAAAATTCAGCCTAACGCACAGCCGGGCGACTTTAAATGGGCCGACCTTAACGGCGATGGTAAAATTGACGACAATGACCGCAAATTTATTGGCAGTTCGGTACCAACATGGCAATACGGTTTAACCTTAACAGCAGCATACAAAGGTTTCGACATGTTGATATTTGGTCAGGGTGAGGGTGGTAACAAAATATTCCAGGGATTACACCGCCTGGACATTCTTACTGCAAACTACACCACAGCAGCCCTTAACCGCTGGACTGGTCCGGGTACGTCCACCACCTGGCCACGCTTAACAGATAACGATGCAAACTATAACTTTGAATACAACTCAAGTTTCTACCTGCAAAGCGGTACCTATTTCCGTATCAAAACCATGCAGTTAGGCTATACCCTTAAAAAGGATTGGGCGAAAAAGATCGGTCTGCAAAATCTGCGTGTTTATTTAACCGGCCAAAACCTGATAACCTTTACCAAATACACTGGTTATGATCCGGACATTTCAGGCAGTATCGACCAGGGCTTCTATCCGCAGGCCCGCACATACATAGTTGGTTTAAACGTAGGATTCTAAATATAAAAGAAAGAGTATGAAAAAGAGTTTAAAGTATTTAGCAGCTTTTGCAGCAGTGGCCATTGCCGGTGTTGCGTGCAAAAAGAGTTTTTTAACAGTAACGCCAAAAGGCACCAACCTTGAGTCGGCTTACTACACAGACCAAACCGAAGCCTTTAACGGCCTGGTGGCGGTTTATGACATCATGAGCTACCAGAGTGGTGGTTTAATAACCAAAGAAGATGCAGCCGACGCCGGCTGCGATGACCACGTGGCCGGTGGGGGGGGCGCAAGCGACGTTACCGACCTGCAGGTGTTTAATAACTACACGCTTAACGAAAGCCAGGGCCCGTCAGCGGCACTGTGGCAAGGTGGTTTCCAGGGTGTTTTCCGGGCCAACGTATTGCTGGCCAAATTACCGGGTGTGCCGATGGATGCCAGGTTAAAGGCCCAATATGCTGATGAATCAACAGCCCTGCGTGCTTATTATTATTTTGACCTGGTACGCTGGTTTAAAAACATTCCGCTGATAGTGACAGAGATACCTGCCAGCGAAATTGACAATGTACTGCAGGTTCCACCATCGGCGGTATATACCCAGATTGAAAACGACCTGAAATCGGTTATATCAAACGGCAATATCCCCGATCAGGTAAACATCACCACCGATGGCGGCCGTTTAACAATGGGCGCCGTGCATGCTCTGCTTGGAAAAATTTATCTGTATGATAAAAAATATACCCTGGCTGCAAGCGAGCTGGCAATAGTTAACGGAACACCAGGCCAAATGAATAGCAAGTACGGATACCAGCTACTGCCTAACTTTGCCGATTTATGGAAAACAAACAACAAATACAATTCAGAATCAATTCTTGAGGCCGATCACTCATCAAAATCAGGCGGCGACTGGGGTTGTATAGCTTGTACCGAAGGTAACGTGTTGGATATTATGGTTGGCCCGCGCGGTTATGTTGCAGAAACAGCTGCGGCGCCCGATTATGTTTCGGGCTATAGTTTCATCCCCTTTACCCAGGAGTTTTTCAATTTTATTCATAACGATCCGCGAAACTTTGCGACAGTTGCCAACCTTGACAGCCTTAAGGCAGCCGGCATAGCCGATTATACCCCGGGTTATGACAATACAGGTTTCTTTTTGAACAAATTTGCCGGTCACGTAGCAGACAAAACCACGGGTGGCGGTGCACCCGAGCTTAACTATCCTCAAAATATTTATGAGTTCCGTTTGGCCGATACTTACCTGATGGAAGCCGAAGCGCTGATAATGGGTGGTGGCGACCAAAACCGTGCCGCAGCCCTGATGACGGCAGTACACAGCCGGGCTTACAACGATGGTAAATCCCACCCGCTGCAGGCTACAATGGCCGTGCTTAAAAACGAGCGCCGCGCTGAGCTGGCAGGCGAAGGCCATCGCTGGTTTGACCTTGTGCGGTGGGGCGATGCACCGGCTGTATTGGGTTACAAAGGCTTTAAAGCCGGCCGGAACGAGATATTACCAATCCCGCTTAACGACCTTAATGCCACCAAAATTAAGCAGAGCAAAGAATACGGCGGTACAATTTAAGTTTAACCTTATTAACGTTTAAGATCAATGAAATCGAAAATATTAAAAGCCGGTACTTTTGTACTTGGGCTATTGGCTGCCGGAGCTTATTTCGGTTGCACTCCTGAAAAATTGAACGGCGAAGGCAACGGCCTTACCCCCAAAGATTTTAATGCCAGCTTTACCGTAACACAGGTAGCCGGCAAACCTAATTACTATGTTTTAAAGGCCGATCCTTCAGGCGTTCAATCAGTACAGTGGGATCTGGGCGATGGTGGTGGCTTAAACCCCGGCAAATTGGTTGATACCGTGTTTTATCCTGATGCGGGCACCTATAACGTTAGCATGCAGGCGCTGGGCTATATTGGCGGCGCTACAAAAACAGCGGCTGCACAAACCATTACTGTTGCTACGTCCGACCCAAAAGCGGGTAACCTGGTAGTGGGCGGTAAAATGCAAGCCGGCGACGATGCCGACTGGACGCACTTTATTATAGGCGGGGGGCAACAGATTGTGTTTGATGCAAGCAAAGGCGTAATGACGGCCAATGAATCAAATTACAACCAGGGAGCTGTTTACCAGGCAATTAACCTTACCGCTGGCCAAAACTACATGGTTGATATGATAGTATCGGGCAGCGGCGCAACCAATACCTGGTTTGAGGTTTGGGTTGGTACTGCCCAGCCGGTCCCCGGCA